>Ga0160458_100201_pt1 | contig 44171 bp, 35 predicted proteins | sample HID1973I_E6MG_FD_108247 | JGI IMG/M metagenome (GOLD analysis project Ga0160458, IMG submission 108247) | Enriched mosquito-associated microbial communities from UW Madison campus, WI, USA - HID1973I_E6 MG | ecosystem: Host-associated > Arthropoda: Insects > Digestive system > Unclassified ...
AGGCGCACGCCCTTCTCGTAGAAGTAACGGATGTCCTTGGATTTCTTGATGGTGTTGCCGTAGCTGATACGGTCGGCGCTGACGCCGCGGTCCATCACTTTGTCCAGCTCATAGATCGACGCGATGTCGAAGCTCGAGCCTTTTTCTTTGAGCAGGTCGATGATTTCGACGGCTGGGTTGGCCTTGACCGCGTAATAGACTTTGGCGAATTCGAAACCGGCGCGCAGGTCGTCGTAGGCCTGACTGATCATCGCGGTGTCGATCACCACGAACGGGGTTTCTTGTGTGTCGGCGAACGCCTTCAATTTGTTGAAGGTATCGCGCGCGTAATAGTCTTCGACGTTGATCGACATGCTGGGAACTCCTACTGGCAAACTAGATTAATCAATGGGTGCGAGGGTGTGTCATCAATGAAATCGCGAGTGCGTTGCGCCTGAGCGCGGGCCAGGCAAGGCGTAGGCCGCTGCTCATGGTCATTCCCTTCGCAAGGCCTGCAACGCAGCATGGCGCGCGCTCAGGCACAACCCGAAGGGTCGGGCCTGCTTTTGCGCAGGGCTGCGTTACTCGTCCCTTATTTGGAACAACCAAACCGCGGGTCTCGCGCCTTGCCCTGCACAAAAGCAGGCTCCGGCGCACTCGTGATTTCATTGATGACACACCCTCCTGAACGTCCTCCGTATCCCCACTTTGGTTCGCCTACTTCCCAAGGCATGTCGCCGAAAGCAAAAAGGCCACGGGAGGTGCTGCTTCCCTTGGCCTTGCTGTCTCGTCGTCAGTACTTGAGCCGGATGGATCGTTTCCAGCATGGACGTTCGGCGCGAACTTTAGGGCGTGAGGGGCTTGAGATCAACAAAAAATGTCGCGTTTTTGCACGCTTCCGTCGTGCGGTCCCTGACAGCTACCTGTGTAGCTGACAGTGATGACGGATTGATGTTCCCCCCGAAGGGGGAAGCTTGAGGTGTTTGGGGGAGGATGAAACAAGAGAGGCAGTACGAAAATCAATGAAATGAAAGCCATTGATGTATCAGTCTATTACCTGAACTACCACGGTATATGTACCTGTAACAATTGGATTGGTTTGCGTGGTAACGCTCACGTTGATGGTCATATTTTGCTGCACATTTGTTACTACAACTCTCCCGTTCAAGCCCCCTCGGGAAAACACCGATACCCCAGGAATAGGGGTAACTAATCTGAAGGTTCCAGATACGTTGGGTACGATGTTGTTTTGTGCGTCAAGTGCATCACCGGCTGGAAGTTTTTCAAGGCTGCCGCCTCGGCGAACTTTGTTTGGATTGCCTGCGCCGTTGAAGCGAAGCCTGACAGGCGGGCCTGCGAGGGTGGAGGTCTGATCGTCCATGGGTAACTCCTGAAGTGGTCATGTATCGGATAATAGGAATTTGAATTGATAACTGAGTGGTGTGAGCAAGTCGTCAGTTACGTATCCAGTTAAACCAGTTTTCCGGTGAATAGGACCTATCAGAAGTGACCGTATGTTTTGCGAATTGTAATGGCAGGGGTTTTATAGCGTTTTACACGTGTTTATTAAGTTGTTACTTGTTTATAAAAAAGCCGCTGGAAATTACTCACCAGCGGCGGTTAATCCATTTCAGGCCAGCGCAGTCTCAGCAGGCGAAACAATACTGGTCTTGCCGCCACGGGACTTGCCGGAGCTCAGGTACTCGGCAATCGATTCCTGGGTCACTTCACCCAGGAACACCCGATCGGCATCCATCACCGGCAGCCACGAGCGGTTGAACTCGTACATGCGCGACAGCAGGATGCGCAGATGCTCGTCGTACGCCGCCGTGGCGTTGAACTCGCGCAGGTACTGCGCGCACGTACCGGTCTGACGGTGCAGATCGCGACGTCGTACATAGCCGAGCGCCTTGTTCTCACCATCGGTGACGACTACGTAACGACGGTCATGCTCGTCCATCAGCTCCAACGCATCCGCCACCGGGGTCTCCGGGCTCACGGACGGGGCGTTGTCCGCAGCATCCTCGGCTTTTACCAGCAACAGACGCTTGAGCGTGCTGTCCTGGCCGACGAAGTTGCTGACAAATTCATCTGCCGGATGCGCCAGCAACGTGTCCGGATGATCGATCTGCAACAGTTTGCCGGCACGGAAAATCGCAATCTTGTCACCCAGCTTGATCGCCTCGTCGATGTCGTGGCTGACCATGATCACGGTCTTGTTCAGCGCACGTTGCATCTCGAAGAATTCGTTCTGGATCATCTCGCGGTTGATCGGGTCGACCGCGCCGAACGGTTCGTCCATCAACAGCAGTGGTGCATCCGCTGCCAGGGCGCGAATCACGCCGATCCGCTGCTGCTGGCCACCGGACAGTTCACGTGGATAGCGATTCAGATACTGCTTGGGCTCGAGCTTGATCATGCTCATCAACTCGCGGGCGCGGTCGTGGCATTTCTGTTTGTCCCAACCCAGCAGGCGCGGAACGATGGTGATGTTTTCCTCGATGGTCATGTTCGGGAACAGACCGATCTGCTGGATCACATAACCGATGTTGCGACGCAGGGTAACGGCGTCGAGGTCGGTGGTGTCTTCGCCATTGATCAGGATCTTGCCGGAGGTCGGCTTGATCAGGCGGTTGATCATTTTCAGCGTGGTGCTTTTGCCGCAGCCCGATGGCCCGAGGAACACACAGATCTCGCCTTCATTGACGGTCAGGCTTACCGAGTCCACGGCTTTTACGTCTTTGCCGTTGCTTTGGAAGGTCTTGCTGAGGTTTTGAAGTTCGATCATTTCAGGAGTCCTTTTGGAGTCAGCGTGCGTTGCAGCCATTGCAGAAGCAGGTCGGCGAAGATGGCCAGGAGACTGACCAGCACGGCGCCGACGATCAGCATCGACATATCGCTGCGGCTGATTGAAGCGAGAATAAGTACACCAAGGCCACCGGCACCGATGGTCGCGGCGATGGTCATGACACCAATGTTCATGACCACGGCGGTGCGCACGCCGGCGAGGATGACGGGCACGGCAATCGGCAGTTCGACCATGCGCAGGCGCTGGCCGAAGGTCATGCCGATGCCGCGGGCGGCTTCGCGGATGCCCGGCTCAACGCCGGTTAGCGCCAGGTAGGTGTTACGCATGATCGGCAGCAGCGAGTACAGGAACACGGCGGTGATCGCTGGCATCGGGCCCAGGCCCTGGCCGAATTTCGAGTAGAACGGCAGCAGCAGGCCGAACAGGGCAATCGACGGCACGGTCAGCAACACCGTGGCGCTGGCTTGCAGCGGGCCAGCGAGCGACGGGAACCGGGTCATCAGGATGCCCAGCGGCACGCCGGCGAGGATCGCCAGGGTCACCGCAATGCCGACCAGGGTGATGTGCTGCCAGGTCAAGTGCGCGACCTGCGCCCAGTCGAGATGGGAAAAGGCGTTCAAGAATTCCATGTCTTCTCCTCAGTTGAGTGGGTGCTGGCGCAGGAAATCTGCGGCAACGGATGAAGGGCTTTCGTGGCCGACATCGACACGCGCATTCAGCGCACGCATGGTGGCGTCATCGAACAGCTCGGCCAGCGGCTTGATTTCTTCCGCCAGTTTCGGATGGGCGCTCAAGTACTCCTGACGAACCACGGGTGCCGCGGTGTAGTCCGGGAAGTAGTGCTTGTCGTCCTCCAGCAGTTTGAGCTTGAAGGCGTTCAATCGACCGTCTGTGGTGTAGACCAGACCGGCAAACACCTGACCATTACGCAAGGCGGTGTAGACCAGCCCGGCGTCCATCTGGCGGGTGTTTTTACGGGTGAGGTTCATGCCGTAGAGTTCGACCATGCCGGCCATCCCGTCGGAACGGTTAGCGAACTCGGTGTCCAGGGCCACGAGGTGGTTGGTCTTCGCCTCAGCCTGCATCACCGTATTCAGCTCGCTGATGGTGTTGATCTGCGGATAAGCCTTCGCGGTTTTTTCCGGCAGGGCCAGGGCGTAGGTGTTGCTGAACTTCGACGGGGTGAGCCAGACCAGGCCTTTTTTCGCGTCAAGTTCTTTCACCTTGGCGTAGGACTGAGCGCTGTCGAGTTTGTCGGTGATGTGGTTGTAAGCCACCAGCGACACGCCGGTGTATTCCCATATCAGGTCCAGTTGGCCGCTTTCCTGAGCGCTGCGGGCGAGGTTGCTACCCAGACCACCCGTAACCTGGGTGTCATATCCCTTGGTGCGCAGGTACTGGGACGTGATTTCCGCGAGCAGGGTTTGCTCGGTGAACACCCGGGCGCCGATACGGATCACGGGTTTGTCGGCGGCTTGGGCAACTCCTGCAAACAGCAGGACACAGCCCAGTAACAAGCCGAACTTCTTTGAAAAGTAGGTCTTCATGATTATTCCTTTGCCGAGGCTTAAGACGGGCGCAGGCCGCGTTCGAGCCAGAGACGACTGGCCAGTATCACCAGGCCGTCGAGCAGCAAGGCCAGCAGGGCGGTGCAGGCCGCGCCGAGCATTAGTTGCGGCTGATTGTTCAGGGCAATGCCAGGGAAAATCAGGCTGCCCAGACTATTAGCGCCGATCAGGAACGCCAAAGGCGCAGTACCCACGTTGATCGCCAGGGCGACACGCACGCCACCGATGATGATCGGCACAGCGTTCGGCAGTTCAACCCGCCACAGCACCTGAGTCGGTGTCATGCCGATGCCGACGGCCGCTTCCTTGAGTGAACCCTGGACGTTTTTCAGCCCTTCGTAGGTATTGCGCACAATCGGCAAGAGCGAGGCGAGGAACAGGGCGAAGATCGCAGGGCCGCTGCCGATGCCGAGGATACCCAGGGCGATGGCCAGTACGGCGAGAGGCGGCACGGTGTTGCCGATGTTGAAGATCTGCATGAAGCGCTCAGCGCGGCCCACCATGGTCGGGCGGCTGAGGAAGATGCCGGCGGGTATGCCCACGACAAGGGCGGCCAGCATGGAGACAATCACAAGAATCAAATGAGCTTGCAGATAAAACAACAAATCGTCGCGGTAATGTTCGATCGTGTTGATGCCAATCCAGTGGACCAGCAGGGCCAGAAGAGCGACGACAACCGCTCCTCCTATCAGCCCTTTGCCATAGCGAATAGCCACAGGCGGACTCCTTTTTTTCTTTGTCGGCGAACGCAGTCCCGTGTGGCAATGCCATTCCTGGCTGCCGGGTGTTTGGCGTTCGCGAGAAGCAGCTCGTTCTATGTCCGCAAAGGGACATGAATCGGGCCATAAGCGCAGCCTCGTCAGGCTAACTTGCTGATTTATCAGCCCCTGGTACGAGTGCAGTAACAGGGGAGTGGACGTCTGCACCTTTTAAAAGGTTCCATATTTAGCAGCAATTAGCCACCCTTGATGGCCCAACGGTCCCGTTAATCGCCGTGGGCGACTGGGTGAACGGTGGTCTGTCGAGGTCGGTTTGCGCTATACTCGCCGCCCTTTTTTGAATCACCGCCAGGCGATTTCCCATGACCAAACAGGCCGCCGAAGTCGCGAAACGCCGCACTTTCGCCATTATTTCCCACCCCGATGCGGGTAAGACCACCATCACCGAGAAGCTCTTGCTGATGGGCAAGGCGATTGCGATTGCGGGCACGGTGAAGTCGCGTAAATCCGACCGCCATGCCACCTCCGACTGGATGGAAATGGAAAAGCAGCGGGGTATTTCCATTACCACGTCGGTCATGCAGTTCCCGTATCGCGATCACATGATCAACCTGCTCGACACCCCGGGCCACGAAGACTTCTCCGAAGATACCTACCGCACCCTGACGGCGGTCGACTCGGCATTGATGGTCCTCGACGGCGGTAAGGGCGTAGAGCCACGGACCATCGCGCTGATGGACGTCTGCCGTCTGCGTGACACGCCCATTGTCAGCTTCATCAACAAACTCGACCGTGACATCCGCGACCCGATCGAACTGCTCGACGAAATCGAAGCCGTCCTGAAGATCAAGGCCGCGCCAATCACCTGGCCGATCGGTTGCTACCGCGACTTCAAAGGCGTTTATCACCTCGCCGACGACTACATCATCGTGTACACCGCCGGCCACGGCCATGAGCGCACCGAGGTGAAAATCATCGAGAAGCTCGACTCCGATGAAGCCCGTGCGCACTTGGGCGACGAGTACGATCGCTTCGTCGATCAGCTGGAGCTGGTGCAAGGCGCCTGCCACGAATTCAATCAGCAGGAATTCCTCGACGGCCAGCTCACTCCGGTGTTCTTCGGTACCGCACTGGGCAACTTCGGTGTCGATCACGTGCTCGACGCGGTGGTCAACTGGGCGCCGAAACCGCTTGCCCGTGTCGCCAACGAACGCACCGTAGAGCCGATCGAAGAGAAGTTCGCCGGCTTCGTGTTCAAGATCCAGGCGAACATGGACCCGAAACACCGCGACCGCATCGCCTTCATGCGTATCTGCTCCGGCAAGTACGAGAAAGGCATGAAGATGCGCCATGTGCGCACCGGCAAAGACGTGCGGATCGGCGATGCCCTGACGTTCTTCTCCTCCGAACGTGAGCAGCTTGAAGAAGCCTTCGCGGGCGACATCATCGGCCTGCACAACCACGGCACCATCCAGATCGGCGACACCTTCACCGAAGGCGAAGTCCTGGGCTTCACCGGTATCCCGCACTTCGCCCCGGAACTGTTCCGCCGCGTACGCCTGCGCGACCCGCTGAAATCCAAGCAACTGCGCCAAGGCCTGCAGCAACTGGCGGAAGAGGGCGCTACTCAGGTGTTCTTCCCCGAGCGCAGCAACGACATCATCCTCGGCGCAGTCGGTGTGCTGCAGTTCGATGTGGTCGCCAGCCGCCTCAAAGAGGAATACAAGGTCGAATGCTCCTACGAGCCGATCACCGTGTACTCCGCGCGCTGGATCGATTGCAGCGATAAGAAGAAGCTTGAAGAGTTCAGCATCAAGGCCGTGGAAAACCTCGCCATCGACGGCGGCGGTCACCTGACCTACCTGGCCCCGACCCGGGTCAACCTGGCGCTGATGGAAGAGCGCTGGCCGGACGTGAAATTCCGCGCGACCCGTGAGCATCACTAAACCCAGGCGTTTACTTAACTAAAAAGCCCTACGGATTTTATCCGTAGGGCTTTTTAGTTTTGGAAGGATTTTAATCTGTCAACTATCAGTTTTGATAGTTGTTTCTGAATGCCATGTATCTTAATTTTGAAGTCGAAGGCATGTGCCTTCCAATGCAAAAACATGGAGAGTAATATTATGTTGGATATTCAGAAACTCGAACAAGATCCGCTAAATGCTACTGGTAAATTTGAATACACCATTGATAATGGTAGCGTTATTGTCCCTGCTTATAAATACGCTCATTTTGATCCGGCGGGTGGCGACTTTGCGGTTTTTGTGGGGCGTAACACTAATGGCGCTTCTAACGAAACGGGAGTTTATATTAGGTTCAACAGAACGCCAGAGTTTTGGGGGGTTGATGTTCCTTTGGGAGAGAATATCACAGCGACTTTTAAGGATTCTGGTAGTAGTTGGCAAGCTGAAACAGGTGTCGTTACCGGATTTTTCAGGACTTCGGAACAAAAGGTGTTCATTCAGTTTGATTTCATGGCGCCCGAAATTCAGCCAGCATGCACATTAAGGGCTATTGCATCTTGAGTGTGTAATATTTATTCGTCAGTTGACTCAGTGTATAGTTAATTCTTGATGCGTTTGCTAGTGTACATTTATATCATTAAACGCTGACCTGAAACACTGAAAGCCCCCGTTGCGAAAGCTGCGGGGTTTTTTTGTGGTGCGCCAGGCATGGCGCGTTGCGCGTTAGCGCGACAAGCTTGGCTGTGGTGGCCACTCTGGTGACTTGGAGGTGAAAGTCCTCTACACACCCGGCAAGGGGAAGTGTTAGCCAGAGGCAAGGGTGTCCAACATCCCCATCGCGAGCAAGCTTTGCTCCTACAAGAATCCCTTCCTTCGTAAATAACCAATCGCCCTAACGGTTATGCAAAACCAGTCTGCCGGTCAATGGCATTTCCACCCATTCGTTAGCGTCCTATCTGGAGAACCGAGTCAATCGGAACTAGATTTCATTCAGCGCCCACACCGGCACTTCCATGCTTCACCTTTAAAAGGATGGATTCAGCTATGAGCATTTTTCAACGCATTGTGCTGTTGCTTAAGGTTTTGGTGATGCTGTCCGTTGGCATGTCAGCGGCGTGGGCAGAGTGCCCGGAAAAGGGTGAACACGTGTCGAGCGGGCAGGTGGTGCACACGGGCATGATGATCGCCAAGTCCGAATCGGAACCGGGGGATAAAGGTCAGGGCGGCAGCGCGGACGATGATGACTCCACCACCGATGAGCCGGACTCCGATGACCCGGATGAAAGCGATAGCCAAACGTAAATCCCAGGCAAAATAAAACCCCTTCAGCACCGACTGATGCGCAGCCGGGGTGGAAGGGGTTCGTGAAGCGTTCAACAACCATGTGGGAGCGGGCTTGCTCGCGATGGTGGAGTGTCAACGACATGAGCAGGCGCTGACACACCCCTTCGCGAGATAGCTCGCTCTTATCTTTTTACGCCGCGCCGTCCAGAAACTGCTCGGCGTAATGGCAAGCCACCTGCCGGCTGTCGAGCAGGCGCAGGGCCGGTTCTTCAGTGCTGCAGCGCTCGGTGGCGTACGGGCAGCGCTTGTGGAAGGCGCAGCCGGAAGGCGGGAGGTTTGAGAGCATCAGATGTCGAATTGAGTAGGGCTTGTCTGTAGGGCTTTTTTCCAAAATTCGTAGCCCGACTCTTTTTCTGAGTGATTGAAGCGTTTTAACCCAGGACAACGAAATTGTTGGCGTCTAGCTTTCAGAAGACATCGCATTTAGCGACTATTCATGGGAGCGAAGAACAATGGATGTAGTGAAATCAGATAAGTCCGCGCAGGTAACGCTCGGTGTTAATACGCCAGTTTCCGTTTTAGAGCGTTATTACGATCTGATTGTCAGCAGTGCGAATAATTTTGAAGTCGACCACTGCAGCGATGCATTTGAGCCAGCTATGAAGTTGCCTCAGTTGGATAGCCGCATGCGAAGCTTTCTCTCTGTCGCTACCGCGCAATTTTTTGAGATAGGCTGTTACCGAGGGATACCACTCCGATTGTTCGATTTGAGACAAAATGTAAACACTCAAACAACAAAGACCTTCGCCTCTACACTGATTGTTGCGCGCGCTATTCGTCATATCCAGGACACCGGCGACAGCATTCTGTTGTTTTCTCCTTCGTCCGGTAACAAAGCCATTGCGCTCCGCGACGCAGTTCTACGCGCATTAAAAGCCAAACTTGTTCATCCAGAGCAATTGCGCATTGTTACGCTAACGCCTTCGCAAACCATCGGGAAAATTCGTAGAACTGAACTTTATGATGACGATCAGTTGCGTGCATTGAACCCGGTATTCATTCTGGATACCACTTCGCCTGAAGCAGTTAAGGTTGTGGGGCAGCAGTTCAAAGAACTCTTCAGTCATAATCCATTAGGTGAGTTGAAGCTGTGGCACTCCCTCCGGCTTGAGAATTACCGGTTCTCTGATCAGACTCGGGCTTTCTTCGACTTTGAGTATGGTGATGCATGGGACACTGACCGGAAGACAGTACATGTACATGCAGTGTCGAGTGCATATGGTCTTCTAGGATACTGTTCAGGCGTTGAGGTACTGAAACAACAGAACAAACAGGTGTCTACACCTTCATTTCTGCTGGTTCAGCATCTCGCTACTAGTGACATGGTGCTTCATTTACTCGAAGGGAACTTCGAAGGTGCATCTACGCCAAGTTACACGCAGTCTTCAAACGGTCTATGGACTCAATCGGATTCTCCATATTTCCCTACCACAACCTGGAGCACCGACGAAATTCTTGAACCTACGTTTTATACGCACCTTCCGGCTACCGCCACTGAAATGTCTGGATTGGTGAAATCCAATGGGGGGCTGGAATTGTCGTATCGCTCTATGAGTGCATGCAGCGCTACAGCGAGTGTGCCCAGTTGCTGACGAGTACGCCTGTCAAACTCCCAGCGGACCCAAGAGATCTAAAAGAGTGGTCATTGGTGATGGCGCTGACAGGTTGCTTGAATGCAATTGACCGACACTTACTGATAGGTATGGACGGATGCACTATTCATGCATCTGGCTCCTATTGTCGACAGGACTACGAAGCCATGCCCACAGATGGACTATCATTCGTGAGCAGTGCAGAAGAGATGATGGAAAAGCTCTGCGGTACCTATAAGTCATGATTGCTGATCTTTCAGTAAGTCAGAAGTCACTCTGCCATTTTCGCATCTACACGGGGAGCACCAAAGCTGGAATGCCGGCGCGCCTTGTATATGTCGGGATGGTAGAAGGACTTCTCTACATCGCGCCATTTGTGGATCAATGTTTTTTTGAACACTCATCTGTAGATCAGGAAGGTATTTTGGAATGGGAACATCTTTCGTTGTTTATTGACGAGAAACAAGCCGATATGACCTTGTTAATGGCTGTGTCAGATGTAGTGAAGCAATGCCAGCGGCCAGGTGATGTTATAGGGCTTAGCAGAATTCACCAAAACGTTGATGTTTCTACTGGGTGGAGCGCTGTGTTGGATGAGTTCTCCAATCGAGAGAACAAGCGCCACGCTCAATTGGTTGAGCAAGGTTTCTCTTTCGATGTGTCACTTGAGGATAAAGATTTCTTCTCCTTTTACCATTCTATGCATACCCCAACGATGAACGCTCGCTATGGACCATTTGCACGGAGTGTACAAGAGCAAGTGGCTTATCTGGACTTGTTCAAGCGCGGCATGCTGTTCCGTGTACATTTGAATGGTAAATGGGTCGCTGGGAGTGTTTCGCAGCTAGATAAACCGAAGCGCACCTTGAATGCACGCTTGATAGGGGTCGATGGTGGTGCCGCGATTTTTCGGAGAAATGGAGCTCAGAATTTTGTTTATCACGCGATTTTGGAGTGGGCGTCCAATCAACCGCTTATTGATCGTGTTGACTTCCAAGGCTGTGAACCGTTTTTGAGTAAAGGGACTTTCCAATATAAGAAACGCTTCGGGGCACGGGCTGTCATCCCAGATAATGTGTTCGGTCAATCTCGATTACTCATTCGAGTGCCAGCGCTTTGTGCTTCATCCAGACAATTCCTGATAAACAACCCTTTGATTGGCCTTGATGCTCAAGGGCAGTTGCAAGCGCAGTACTTTTTCGATGCCGATCACGGGATCCGCTCGGACATTCCTTTTGCTTCAAAGGGTATTCATAGCCAAGTGAGCCACAACCTGGACCGGTGGCATGACTAATCGGCTTGTTCATTTGATACGGCTGGATGGCTATTTCTGTGCGATGGCCTGGATGCTTGCTGCGTTGATTTTCATCAGCCGGTTGAGTGCCATGGTCAAACTGTTCATGGCGTTGTATCTGCGTCAGGAACTCGGGCTGACAATCGAGACTGTTGGCTGGTTGTTATCCGGTTACGGCGCCGGGTTGCTGATCGGGTCAATGGGCGGAGGACTGCTGAGTGATCATTTTTCAACCACCCGCCTGACTGCTTTGCTGTTTTTTGTCTCGGTATGGATATTGGTCTTGCTGGGGCTGATTACCGATGTGTCATTGCTGGCGGGATTGCTGCTGGTAAGCGGTGCACTCGATGGTGCGATTCGTACGTTGCATCAACGTTTGATTATGGAGTATTGCCAGTTAGCGCAACGCGCTCGTGCGCAGTCGTTAAGTCGTGTTGCAAGCAATCTGGGTATGGCGGTAGCAGGCGCGATGGGCGGAGTTCTGGCGCAGTCTGATTTCCGGTTAATATTTTTCCTCAGTGCAGGCATGACGCTGATGGCGTTGGTCTGGTTTGTCCGGGCAACCCTCCATCGTGCAGTTCTGATCCATGATGAAACCACTGGCACGCCTTCGGGTTCATCCGCCCCTTTCAGGGACAAGCCTTTTCTCTGGCTGTTGGCGGCTTCTGTGGTACTCGGCCTAGCCTTCGAGCCGGTCTACAGCATGCTGGGTAACTATCTACTCGACTACTATCGGTTGGGTACTGAAGTCATAGGGTGGCAGTTTGCACTCAATGCCGTATTGGTCGTGCTGCTGCAAATCCCGTTATCACATTGGAGCGAGCAGTGGGGCGCGCGACGACAGTTGTTGGTTGGCAGCGTGTTGCTGGCTTGCGGCTTGGGAATGCTTCCTTTAGGTTCCGGGATACTCTACGTCTGCCTCTCGACCACGATTTGGACGCTTGGCGAAATACTGTTCATGCCCACCCTGAACGTGCTGGTTATGCAACGTGCCCAAGCAGGGAAAAGTGGTCATTACTTCGGTCTTTTCTCCACGTTCTGGAGTGCTAGTGTGCTGCTATCACCCGCGCTTGGAGGGCAGTTGTATGGCCATTTCGGTGGGCATAGCGTCTGGTTCGCAAGTTCGACTCTGGCGCTGTTCTCCATGCCACTGATTTATCAAGCCACTCGCTTATCGAGAGTGGGATCGCACCGATGATTGCGGGGTGCCGGTTCCGGCCAACGACAACGAACGGGCTTAGACGGCAATAGCCATGTAAAGCGAAGCCAAAAGAAAACCCCTTCAACCCCGACTGATGCGCAGCCGGAGTGAAAGGGGTTAGTGAAGCATGCAACTACCACTGTGGGAGCGGGCTAGCCTACGCCCACTTTTTACGCCGCGCCGTCGAGGAATTGCTCGGCGTAATGGCAAGCCACCTGCCGGCTGTCGAGCAGGCGCAGGGCCGGTTCTTCAGTGCTGCAACGCTCGGTGGCGTACGGGCAGCGCTTGTGGAAGGCGCAGCCGGAAGGCGGGTTCAGCGGGTTGGGGAGTTCGCCGACGATCTTGATCTTCGGCTTGTTCGGGTCCGGGTGAATGGTCGGGGTGGCCGACAGCAACGCCTGGGTATACGGGTGCAGAGGACGGGCATAGATGTCGTTCTTCGGGCCCATTTCCACCGGGCGACCGAGGTACATCACCATCACGTCATCGGCGACGTGTTGCACGACCGCCAGGTTGTGGGAGATGAACACGTAGGCGGTGTTGAACTCTTGCTGCAGGTCCATGAACAGGTTCAGTACCTGAGCCTGAATCGACACGTCCAGTGCGGAAGTCGGTTCGTCCGCCACCAGCACTTTCGGCTGCAGCATCATGGCGCGAGCGAGGGCGATCCGCTGGCGTTGACCGCCGGAGAACATGTGCGGGTAACGCTGATAATGCTCAGGGCGCAACCCCACTTGCTTCATCATCGCCTGCACTTTCTCGCGACGTTCAGCCGCCGACAGATTGGTGTTGATCAGCAGCGGTTCGCCGAGTTGATCACCAACTTTCTGCCGGGGGTTCAACGACGCGTACGGGCTTTGGAACACCATCTGCACGTCTTTGCGCAGTTGCTTGCGCTGAGCCTTGTCAGCACCGGCGACTTCTTGCCCGGCGATCTTCAAGGAGCCGGACGACGGCTCTTCGATCAGCGTCAAGGCGCGCGCCAGGGTGGACTTGCCGCAACCCGATTCACCCACGACAGCGAGGGTTTTGCCGGCTTCCAGTTCGAACGACACACCGTTGAGGGCGCGTACGGTCGCATGGCCCTTGAACAGGCCACGGGACACTTCGTAGTGACGGGTCAGGTCGCGGGCGGTAAGTACGACGGCCATTACGCCACCTCCTGGTTCAGCGGGTAGAAGCAGCGGGCGAGGCTGTTGCTTTTCGGGTCAAGGGCCGGACGCTGGGTGCGGCAATTCTCTTGCACATACGGGCAGCGCGGCGACAACAGGCAACCCTGGGGGCGGTCGTAACGACCAGGCACGATGCCCGGTAATGTCGACAGGCGTGACGCACCGAGGCTGTGCTCCGGAATCGCCTTGAGCAGCGCTTCGCTGTACGGGTGTGCCGGGATGTCGAACAACTGCGGCACCTGACCGACTTCCACGGCCTGACCGGCGTACATTACGCACACACGCTGAGCGGTTTCGGCCACGACGGCGAGGTCGTGGGTGATCAGCACCAGGCCCATGTTCTGCTCTTTCTGCAACGCCAGCAGCAGGTCCATAATCTGGGCCTGGATCGTTACGTCCAGTGCCGTGGTCGGTTCATCGGCGATCAGCAGTTTCGGTTCGCCGGCAATCGCCATGGCGATCGCGACACGCTGGCTCATACCGCCTGAGAGTTGATGCGGGTAGGCGTCCATACGGCTCGCAGCGCCCGGGATCTCAACTTTTTCCAGCAGTTCGATGGCGCGTTTGCGCGCTTGCTTGCCCGACATTTTCAGGTGCAGGCGCAGCACTTCTTCGATCTGGAAACCGACGGTGTAGCTCGGGTTCAGCGCGGTCATCGGGTCCTGGAAGACCATCGCCAGGTCTTTGCCGACGATTTGCCGACGCTGACGGTTGCTGAGCTTGAGCATGTTCTTGCCATCGAAATTCAGGGCGTCGGCGGTGACGATTCCTGGATGTTCGATCAGGCCCATCAGCGCCATCATGGTCACGGACTTGCCGGACCCCGATTCGCCAACGATGGCCAGGACTTCGCCCTTGTCCACGGAGATGTCGAGACCGTCGACTACCGGAACAGCGTTCTTGTCGCCAAAGCGAACGTTGAGATTCTTGATTTCTAGCAATGACATTTGAATCTCCTCAGGCGGCGTTCTTGAGTTTCGGGTCCAGCGCATCGCGCAAGCCGTCACCCATCAAGTTAATTGCCAGCACGCTGAGCAAAATGGTCAAACCAGGCAGACTCACGACCCACCAGGCGCGTTCGATGTAGTCGCGAGCCGAAGCCAGCATGGTGCCCCACTCAGGGGTTGGCGGTTGTACGCCAAGGCCGAGGAAGCCCAGTGCAGCGGCATCGAGAATCGCCGAGGAGAAGCTCAAGGTCGCCTGAACGATCAGTGGCGCCATGCAGTTAGGCAGCACGGTCACGAACATCAGTCGTGGCAGACCGGCACCGGCCAGGCGCGCGGCGGTCACGTAGTCGCGGTTCAGTTCGCCCATCACCGCGGCACGGGTCAGACGAACATAGGACGGCAACGAAACCACGGCGATGGCAATAATGGTGTTGATCAGGCCAGGGCCGAGGATGGCGACAATCGCCACTGCCAGGAGCAGCGACGGCAGGGCCAGCATGATGTCCATCAGACGCATGATGGTCGGGCCGAGCAAGCGCGGGAAGAACCCGGCGAACAGACCCAGGAGGATGCCCGGAATCAGCGACATCACTACCGATGACAAGCCGATCAGCAGCGACAGGCGCGAACCATGGATCAGCCGCGACAGCAGGTCGCGACCCAGTTCATCGGTGCCGAGCAGGAACTGCAGTTGCCCACCTTCCAGCCACGACGGCGGGGTCAGCAGGAAATCACGGTATTGCTCGCTCGGGTTATGCGGCGCGACCCAGGGCGCGAAAAGCGCGCAGAAGATCACGAGCAGCATGAACAACAAGCCGGCAACAGCGCCTTTGTTCTTGGAGAACGCTTGCCAGAATTCTTTGTACGGAGACGGGTACAGCAGGCTTTGATCGACTGCTACCGATGGAATTGGAGTGGTCATGGTCATGATCTCAGCGCTGGTGACGGATGCGTGGGTTGGCAAAGCCGTAGAGGATGTCCACTACGAAGTTGACCAGAATCACCAGGCAGGCGATTAACAGGATGCCGTTCTGCACCACGGGATAATCCCGTGCGCCAATGGCTTCGATGAGCCATTTGCCAATGCCGGGCCACGAGAAAATGGTTTCGGTCAGGACCGCACCGGCCAGCAGTGTGCCGACTTGCAGGCCGACCACGGTCAGGACCGGAATCAGCGCGTTACGCAAACCATGGACGAACACCACGCGCGAAGGCGACAGGCCTTTGGCGCGGGCGGTACGGATGTAGTCTTCACGCAGCACTTCGAGCATCGAAGAACGGGTCATCCGCGCGATTACGGCCAGCGGAATGGTGCCGAGCACGATGGCCGGCAGGATCAGGTGGTGCAGGGCATCGAAGAACGCGCCCACATCATCGGCCAGCAAGGTGTCGATGAGCATGAAACCGGTGCGTGGCTCGATGTCATAGAGCAGGTCGATCCGCCCGGACACCGGGGTCCAGCCCAGGGACACCGAGAAGAACATGATCAGGATCAGGCCCCACCAGAAGATCGGCATCGAATATCCCGCCAGGGAGATGCCCATCACCCCATGGTCGAACAGGGATCCTCGCTTGAGTGCCGCGATCACCCCGGCCAGGAGGCCCAGGATGCCGGCGAACAACAGAGCGGCCATGGACAGTTCCAGGGTCGCAGGGAATAGAGAAGTGAATTCACTCCAGACGCTTTCACGGGTACGCAGGGATTCGCCGAGATCGCCGTGGGCCAGTTTGCCAATGTAATCCAGGTATTGGGCATACAGCGGTTTGTTGAGGCCTAGGCGTTCCATTGCCTGAGCATGCATTTCGGGGTCGACTCTGCGTTCGCCCATCATTACTTCCACGGGGTCGCCTGGAATCATGCGAATCAACGCGAAAGTCAGCAAGGTGATGCCGAAGAACGTGGGGATCAATAACCCCAATCGGCGGGCAATAAAACTAAACATCTTGTGGTGTACCTCATCAGCCGGTTAGGCGTGCCCGGTATCCCTGGAGTCAGGGACACCGGGAGTTTTCTTATCTACTTCACCTGGGTGGTGGCGAAGTTATTAGTGGTGAGAGGGCTGATGTGATAGCCCTCTACATTCTTGCGCATTGCAGTAAACATACGGGTGTGTGCCAAGGCGATCCAAGGCTGGTCCTGGTTGAAAATCTCCTGGGCTTGCTCATAGAGCGCTGCGCGTTCGTCCGGGTTCACTTTAGCCCGGGCTTCGTCGAGCAGCGCCTGAAACTTCTCGTTACACCAGCGCGCGTAGTTTTCGCCGTTTTTGGCCGCCTCGCAACTGAGCATAGGCGTCAGGAAGTTATCCGGGTCACCGTTATCACCCGCCCATCCGGCCGCCACCATGTCGTGCTCGCCATTTTTGGCGCGCTTGAGCATCTCGCCCCATTCCATGACACGGATGTCGAGTTTGATCCCGACCTTGGCCAGATCCGCCTGCATCATCTGCGCGGCGAGCATCGGGTTAGGGTTGGTCGCACCCCCGCCATTGCGCGTGAACAGGGTGAATACGGTGCCTTCCGGCACGCCTGCTTCCTTGAGCAGGGCGCGAGCCTTGTCCAGGTCGCGAGGCGGGTTGGTCAGCTTATGGTTGTAGCCCAGCAAGGTGTCAGGGTACGGGTTGACCGCCACGGTGGCATTGCCTTTGCCAAACAGCGCGTTGACCGCTGCGGCTTTGTCGAAGGCGATGTCGATGGCTTTGCGTACGCGTACATCACTCATGTACTTGTGCGAGGTGTTCATGGCGATGTACGAAACGGTCATCGCGTTCATTTCATCAACCTTCAGGTTGGTGTCTTTCTTGATGCTCGGGATGTCATCCGGTTTTGGATACAGTGCGATCTGGCACTCGTTGGCCTTGAGCTTCTGCAGGCGCACGTTGTTGTCGGTGCCAATGGCCAGGATCAGTGCGTCTGCCGGAGGCTTGCCACGGAAGTAGTCCGGGTTGGCCTTGAAACGGACCTGGGCGTCTTTGTTGTAACGCTGAAAGACAAACGGGCCCGTGCCGACCGGTTTGTTGTTCAGGTCGCCCATCTTGTCGGCCTTGACCAACTGGTCGGCGTACTCGGCGGAGTAGATCGACGCGAAGGCCATGGCGACGTCGGCCAGGAACGGAGCTTCGCGGCGGGTCAGGGTGAACTTGACGGTATTGTCGTCAACCTTCTCGACGCTTTTGAGCAGCTCCTTGAAGCCCATGCTTTCAAAGTAGGGGAAGCCCACGGTCGACTGTTTATGCCAGGGATGATTCGGGTCCAGCTGACGCTGAAAACTCCAAAGCACGTCATCGGCATTCATGTCACGGGTCGGCTTGAAATATTCGGTGGTGTGGAACTTGACGCCTTTACGCAGGTGGAACGTGTAGGTCAGCCCGTCTTCGCTGATGTCCCAGGACTCGGCCAGCGCCGGAATCACTTCAGTGGTACCCGGCTTGAAATCCGCCAGGCGATTGAAGATGGTTTCAGCTGCGGCGTCGGCGGTGACTGCAGTCGTATACAGGGCCGTGTCGAAGCCTTCCGGACTGTTCTCGGTACAAACCACCAAGGGTTTGGCCGAGACGCCGACAGCGACACTCAGCAACGCGGCAGCGATGGCCGCACGTAGGGGAAGCATTTTCATCAAGAACCCTCTGCAATCAGGTGAAAGGCAAACGCCGAACGGCCGATTCATCGCTGAATCAGCCGTTCGGCAGGCGCATTACAGAATGTTGAACGGGATGGTGGTCACGAGACGGAACTCGTTGATGCTGCCATCAGCCTGGTTTTCGCTGGCACGGTGAGCGGTGTAGGTCGCACGAATCGCGGTGGCCTTGAGCGGGCCGCTCTGCACGGCGTACGCAGCGCCGATGCCGTATTCGTAGTGAGTTTCGCCGTCCATAGCCTGCACGCCATCGTAGCCGCCACCTTTGTAGTGGGTACCGTCGATGCCCCAGCCGCGAGCCTGGTAGATGTTGAACTTCAGGCCTGGCACGCCGTACTCGGCCATGTTCAGACCGTAGGCGATCTGGAAGGATTTCTCGTTCGGGCCGTTGAAGTCCGACAGCAGGGAGTTGGCCAGGTAGATGCCGTTGGTTTCGTGCAGGTAATCGAAGTACTCGTTACCGTTCACTTCCTGATACGAGAAGGTCAGGCTGTGGGCCAGATGGGTCAGGCCGAGCGACAGGGAGTAGGTGTCGTTGTCGATTTCGCCCAGCAGCTTTTTGCCTTCGTCGACGGTCTTGTAGTAGTTCAGGCCGGTGGTCAGGCTCAGTACCGAGCTGTCACCCAGCACGTGGCTGGCGCCGAAGTAGTACTGGTTCCACAGGTCTTCAGCTTGCGTGCCCCAAAGGCTGGTGGTCAGGCTGGCGAACGGCGTGTAGGTAATACCGGCCGTGTTTACGTGATCGGCTTCGGCGTCGATCGAGCCGTATTCGGAGCGGAACTTGCTCAGGCTTTCTTCGGTACGCGGAGAGTTGCGATCGAAGGTGGCCAGGTCGAAGGACAGGTTGTTCAGTTCTTCGCTGTGGATCGCGATACCTTCGAAGCTCGAAGGCAGGGCACGGTTGCCGATCACGTCGACTTGCGGGCTGCTGAAGTTCATGCGGCCGGCGGTCAGGGTGGTGTTGGAGATGCGCGCCTTGACGTTGGCCAGGCCCAGTTTGCTCCACTGACCTTGAGCGTCGCCGCCTTCTTTGGTCAGGGTACGGTTGTTGCCTGCGCCTGGACGGGTGCCCGGTGCGCCGCCGTTGTTGGAAGCCAGGTTCTCGCGGTCGCGCTCCAGCGCAATGGCGTTGTAGGCAGCGACTTCAGTGCTGAAGCCAACGGTGCCTTCAGTGAAACCGGAGTTGTACTTGATGATGGTGCCTTGAACCCAGTTGATACGACGATCAGTCGGGGTCGAAACGCCGTCTTTCTTGTAAGCGAACTTGCCGCCGCGTTTCAGTTGCTCGTTGGCGTACCAGTTACGGGTCGTGCCGCTGATCGACTGGCCTTCAACAAAGCCGGTGGCTTCGGCTTGGGCGCTTTTGGTGTTGACCGATACCGGGGTGAATTCCTGGCTTTGGGTCTCTGCGTACGCCGTGGCGGTGATGCTGCTGATGGCCAGGGCCAATAACGCGGTGCTGCTCAGTTTCATGGGTGAAGCTCCTTTCTTTCTTTTTTTTATGCCGGTCTTTTTTTGTGATCCGGCTTTTTGGTTTCGAACTCATTCGACGCTTGCAAACGTTTGCATCAGGCCGGATAGGCGAATTAAGGCAATACGCTTGCGTGAGGGCGGAATCCGCCCCCAGCGTTTTTCGGCTAATCGGTTATTTTTCTATGCTGACACCCGAGAACACGTTGCGACCGAAAGGACTGACCTTGAACCCTTCGATTTTGGCGCTCAACGGCTGGTTGACCGTCGAGTGGGCGACTGGCGTGATCGGCACTTGCTGCTTGAGCAACTGCTGCGCCTGTTTGTAAAGCACGGTGCGCTGGTCGCGATCGGTGACGATCTTGGCCTGCTTGATCAGCTTGTCGTAAGCCGGATCACACCACATGGAGTAGTTGTTGCCGCCAATGGCGTCGCAGCTGTAAAGCGTACCGAGCCAGTTGTCCGGGTCCCCGTTGTCACCGGTCCAGCCGATCAGGCTGATGTCGTGCTCGCCGTTTTTGGTGCGCTTGATGTACTCGCCCCATTCGTAGCTGACGATCTTCACCTTGAGGCCGATCTTCGCCCAGTCAGCCTGAAGCATCTCGGCCATCAACTTGGCGTTGGGGTTGTAGGGACGCTGGACCGGCATGGCCCAGAGGGTGACCTCGGTGCCTTCCTTCACGCCGGCAGCCTTGAGCAATTCCTTGGCTTTTTCCGGGTTGTAGGCGGCGTCCTTGATGGTGTCGTCGTAGGACCATTGGGTCGGCGGCATGGCGTTGACTGCGAGCTGGCCGGCGCCTTGATAAACCGCGTTGAGAATCCCCTGCTTGTTCACCGCCATGTCCAGCGCCTGGCGCACTTCGAGCTGGTCGAATGGCTTGTGGCGCACGTTATAGGCGATGTAGCCAAGGTTGAAACCAGGCTTTTCGATGAGCTTGAGTTTCGGGTCGTTTTTCAGGGCCGTGACGTCGGCGGGACGCGGATGCAGGGTGATCTGGCACTCGTTGGCCTTGAGTTTCTGCACGCGCACAGAGGCGTCGGTATTGATCGCGAAAATCAGGTTGTCGAGTTTGACCCGGCTCGGGTCCCAGTACTGCTTGTTGCCGCTGTAACGGATGTTCGAGTCTTTCTGATAACTCTTGAACACGAACGGCCCGGTGCCGATCGGCTTCTGGTTGATGTCGCTCGGCTTGCCACCGGCCAGCAGCTTGTCAGCGTATTCGGCGGAGAGAATCGCGGCGAAGCTCATGGCGATGTTCTGGATGAACGCGGCGTCGACACTGTTGAGTGTCATGACCACGGTCAGCGGCCCGGTCTTTTCGACCTTGGCGATGTTCTTGTTGAGGCTCATCCCGTTGAAGTAGGGGAATTCGGTTGGATAGGCCTTACGGAAAGGCTGTTGCGGATCCAGCATGCGATTGAACGTGAAGAGCACGTCATCGGCGTTGAAGTCGCGGGTAGGCGTGAAGTACTTGGTCGTATGAAATTTCACCCCTTCGCGCAGGTGAAAAGTGTAGGTGAGGCCGTCCTCGGAAATATCCCAGCTGGTCGCTAGGCCCGGTACGACATTGGTCGCGCCTTTTTCGAACTCTGCCAAGCGGTTGTACAGCGGCTCGGCGGCGTCGTTATCGGTCGCGGTCGTGTACTGCGCGGTGTCGAAGCCAGCGGGGCTGCCTTCGGAACAGAACACCAGGCTGTCAGTGGCGGCCTGGCTGATGGAAGTGGCGGCCAAGAGGCCGGTGCCCAGCAATGCGGATAAAACCAAGGTATGGCGCATGACGCTCCTTCTTGTTCTCGTAGTGTTTATCAATGAGCCGCCGTCCCGTTTGGGGGGTGGAGGTCTCTTTGAATCCAGACCCTGCCTGCAGCAATAACCGAGAGCCCACGCATGGACTGGTCGGATCCCCCGACGGTATGAGCCGTGGGGGCCGGCAGTAAATGCGTAGAGTCCTAAAAACTCGTAGGAAAAGTCGACGCGTCGCACCTCGCTGCTGTAGTCCTCAGCGGAAGTCGACGTAGGCTGTTTCCTGCTTTCTCGGTAGATAAAGCAACGGCGACGTCAAAGACGCCGCCGTTGCCAGATCTTATTTGCTGACGCTGACGCCGTAGAAGGAGTTCAAGCCAAACGGGCTGATCTTGAAGTCCTGCACGTTGTTGCGCATAGGTTGGAACACCGTCGAGTGAGCGATAGGTGTCATCGGAACGGCGTCTTTGAGGACGTGTTGCGCCTGCTTGTACAGTTCGGTGCGCTTGGCCTGGTCGGTTGTGCGCTTGGCTTCCTTGACGATGCCGTCAAATTTCTTGTCGCACCATTTCGAGAAGTTGTTGCCTTCCAGCGAGTCGCAGCCGAACAGCACGTTGAGCCAGTTGTCCGGGTCACCATTGTCACCGCTCCAGCCGATGATCATCGCCTGGTTCTCGCCGCCCTTGGAGCGCTTGATGTACTCGCCCCATTCGTAGCTGACGATTTTGACTTTGAGACCGATTTTGGCCCAGTCGGACTGCAGCATTTCAGCCATCAGCTTGGCGTTCGGGTTGTACGGACGTTGCACTGGCATCGCCCACAGAACGATTTCGGTGCCTTCCTTGACGCCAGCTTCCTTGAGCAGCTCTTTGGCTTTCTCAGGGTCGTACTTGGCGTCCTTGATGGTGGTGTCGTAAGACCACTGGGTCGGCGGCATGGCGTTAACGGCCAGCTGGCCGGCGCCCTGGTAAACCGAGTCGATGATCTGCTGTTTATTGACGGCCATGTCCAGTGCCTGACGCACTTTCAGCTGGGCCAGCGGGTTCGCCTCGTTACTGCCCTTGACCTTGTCCATCACGTTATAGGCGATGTAACCCAGGTTGAAACCAGCCTGGTCAGGCACTTTCAGGGCCTTGTCTTCTTTCAGCGCCTTCAGGTCCGCCGGACGTGGGAACAGAGTGATCTGGCACTCGTTCTTCTTCAGCTTCTGGATGCGCACCGACGGGTCGGTGGTGATGGCGAAGATCAGGTTGTCGATCTTGACGTCGTCAGGCTTCCAGTAGTCCTTGTTCCCGGTGTAGCGGATGTTGGAGTCTTTCTGGTAGCTCTTGAACACGAACGGACCAGTACCGACCGGCTTCTGGTTGATGTCGGCAGCCTTGCCTTCCTTGAGCAGCTGGGCAGCGTACTCGGCGGACTGCAGGGACGCGAAGCTCATCGCCATGTTCTGAATGAACGCGGCGTCTACGTCTTTAAGGGTGAACTTGACGGTGTGGTCATCGACTTTATCGATCTTGGTGATGTTGGTGTCCATCCCCATGTCGGTGAAGTACGGGAATTCGGTTGGGTACGCCTTACGGAACGGGTCATCCTTGTTAATCATGCGATTAAAGGTGAACAACACGTCGTCAGCGTTGAACTCACGAGTCGGCTTGAAGTACGGGGTGGTATGGAACTTGACGCCTTCACGAAGGTGGAAGGTGTAAGTCAGGCCATCGTCGGTAATGTCCCAACTGGTCGCCAGACCAGGAATCACGGCGGTGCCGCCGCGCTCGAACTGGGTCAGGCGGTTGAACATGGTTTCTGCAGAGGCGTCGAAGTCGGTTCCGGTGGTGTACTGACCAGGATCAAAACCGGCCGGGCTCCCTTCGGAGCAAAACACCAGGTTAGTCGCCGCAGAGGCGAAAGGAGCGCTAGCCAACAGGCTGGCGCCGACTAAAAACGGAATGACCGCGTGTTTAAGCATGGTGGCCTCATGATTTGTTGTCATTTTTGGAATTAGAGGACGACCTCGTGAGTCGTGCCTGCGGATACTTATGCAGGGGCCATACCCATTGCAAGATGCTGGGTGGCTACAAGCCTTAAACAGTGGCACGAACGTACCTTAATGTCGCATATGTATAAATTCACGCGCATTTGACCGTTTGCGCAGGTTTTTTTCGGTGCAGATCGCGCACCTGACGGGTGCAACCATGAGGACGGATGCACCCGGTTGGCGCGGGGTGTTACTTATTTATACCCACTCCGTAGAAGGGCGTCAGTCCAAAAGGACTGATCTTGAAGTCGGTCACTTCCTTGCGCAGTGGCTGGAAAACGGTCGAGTTGGCAATCGGCGTGATAGGTACTTGTTGTTTAAGGATTTGCTGTGCCTGTTGGTACAGTTTGACCCGTTGCTGCCTGTCGGTGGAGACCTTGGCCTGCTGCACGAGTTTGTCGTAGGCCGGGTCGCACCATTTAGCATAGTTGCTGCCTTTCACTGCCGCACAGCTGTAAAGCACGCCGAGCCAGTTATCCGGATCACCGTTGTCGCCGGTCCAGCCGTAGATCATCGCGTCGTGTTCGCCGTTTTTGGCGCGTTTGATGTATTCGCCCCACTCATAGCTGACGATGTTGGCCTTGATCCCGACTTTTTCCCAATCCTGCTGGATCATCTGCGCGGACATCCGCGCGTTGGGGTTCGATGCGCGCTGCACGGTCATGGCCCACAAATTAATAGTGGTACCGGGTGCAACCCCTGCTTCTTTGAGTAGCGCTTTGGCCTTCACCGGATCGTGGGGTGCGTCCTTGATGCCAGGGTCATACGACCATTGCGCCGGTGGCAGGGCGTTCTGCGCCAGTTGCCCTGCGCTTTGGTAAACCGCTTTGATGATCGCCGGTTTGTCGATGGCCATGTCCAGAGCCTGGCGAACCTTGAGTTGATCCAGCGGCGGATGCGTCACGTTGTAGGCCAGGAATCCGAGGTTGAAACCTGCTTGCTTGAGCACCCGCAGGTTCGGGTCTTTTTCCATGACGTCGATATCGGCCGGGCGTGGGTAGCCGCTGACCTGACACTCACCGGCCTTAAGCTTCTGCAAGCGCACGGCCGCGTCCGGGGTGATCGAGAAGACCAGGTTGTCGAGCTTCACGTCTTCGGGCTTCCAGTACGACCGGTTGGCGGTGTAGCGAATCTGCGAGTCTTTCTGATAGCGCTTGAACACAAAAGGACCCGTGCCGACGGGCTTCTGGTTGAGATCTGCAGCCTTGCCGTCTTTGAGTAACTGCGCGGCGTATTCGGCCGATTGCACCGAGGCGAAACTCATGGCCAGGTTTTGCACGAACGCCGCATCGACATTGTTCAGGCTGAATCGCACGGTGTGATCGTCGATTTTGTCGACGCTTTTGATTGTGGTGTTCAGGCCCATGTCGGTGAAGTAGGGCGATTCGGCGGGGTAGGCTTTGCGGAAAGCGTTTTCGGGGTCGAGCAGGCGCTGGAAGGTGAACAACACATCGTCGGCGTTGAAGTCGCGGGTGGGGGTGAAGTAATCCGTGGTGTGGAATTTCACGCCGTCGCGCAGGTGGAAGGTGTAGGTGAGGCCGTCCGTGGATACGTCCCAGCTTGTGGCGAGGCCGGGTTCGATATCCGTGCCGCCGCGCTTGAATTGGGTGAGGCGGTTGAAGACGGTTTCAGCCGAGGCGTCGAAGTCGGTGCCGCTGGTGTATTGACTGGGATCGAATCCGGCGGGGCTCGCTTCGGAGCAGTAGACCAGTGTAGTGGCTGCCTGGGCGAACGGGGCGGTGGAGGCTAAGGCGAGAGCGAGTAACAGCGGTTTGACGGTGGTTCTTTCCATGGAGTCCCCGAGGATGTGGGCAGCGATTTTTTCCTCAGAGTAGCGTCGTTGCCGGGATAGGCGGAAATATCCGTTAGTGAGGGCGACCCCTGATAACGGCATACATCAATCTCCCCGTAGGAGCTGCCGGAGGCTGCGATCTTTTGATCTTCTGTAAAACAAGATCAAAAGATCGCAGCCTGCGGCAGCTCCTACGGGGGGGCAACGCGGATTACGGCATCAAGACTTCAATCGAACCGTCCGCCGTCATGCTGACCTGGCTGGTGCCGGCCTCGACTTCCGGGGTTACCGGGGCGGCATCCATGCTGGCTGCTTTCATCATCATCGGGCCGCGCATGTACGGTTGTGGATAACCGTTGCTGTTGAGGTTCAGGTTAACGATTTTATAGCCCTTGCCACCCAGGGCATCCGTGGCCAGTTGCGCGCGGGCCTTGAAAGCGGTCACCGCTTCTTTAAGCAATGCGTCTTCGCTGGTTTTGCGGGTTGGCGTAGCGATAGCGAAGTCCATGCCGCCCATTTTCAGGTCGGTCAGCAGTTCGCCTGTCAGCTTCGACAGGGCGGCGAAATCCGAGCTTTCCAGACGCAGTTCGGCACGTTCGCGCCAGCCGGTAATTTTCTGGCCCTTGGTGTCGTAGATCGGGTAGCTGTTGCGGCTGCCTTGGCGCAGTGTGATGTCTTTGACTTGTTTGGCTTGGGCCAGCGCCTTGTTCATGGTGGTGCTGACGTCGGCGGCGAGCTTGGCCGGATCGGTGTTTTGATCTTCGGTATAGAGGGTCACGATCATCAGGTCGCGTGCCACTTCCTGACTGACTTCGGCGCGCAGGGAAATCTGGTTGTAATGGAGCTCATCGGCGGCCAGGACCGGAAGGCTGGCGACGGTGCCAGCGGTCAGGGCGAGGAGGGCGGCGCTGCGGCGAAAAGTGTGCATGAAAACTCCTTGGACGGTGCGCAGGGGTTAAGGTCCGGGCCTGCGTGAAACCATCAGACTCTAGCTTTATTGATCCGGTTCGCACAGTTACAACTTCAATACAGATCGACGCAATCCCCTGTAGCAGCTGCCGAAGGCTGCGTTCGACTGCGAAGCAGTCGTAAAACCCGACGCTGCGGTCCATCAGGAAAACCGCGCATACCCGATATGCGTCTGCTTCGCAGCCGAACGCAGCCTTCGGCAGCTGCTACAAGGGTTGTGCAGTGCCCAACAAGCATGTGGCCGTTTGCCGCACTTTTGCCTGTCAGGCCCTACGCTTGGTTATACTCCCGGCGATCCGCCTGGAGCGCTCATCAGGAGAGCTCATGCTCGCCCCCGTCCAAATTACTTCCGCGACTCGCCAGAACCTCTGGCGTCTGACGTTCATCCGCACTTTGGTGCTGGCTGCCCAGGCCGGCTCCGTTGGTTTGGCTTACTGGCTCGACTTGCTGCCGCTGCCCTGGTTTCAACTGGCCGCCACCCTCGGCTGCTCGATGTTGCTGTGTGCATTCACCGCCATTCGCCTGCGCACTTCATGGCCAGTCACCGAACTCGAATATGCCGTACAGCTTGCCTGCGACCTGTTTATCCACAGCGCGTTGCTGTATTTCTCTGGTGGCTCGACCAACCCGTTCGTCTCGTATTACCTCGTTCCGCTGACCATCGCCGCCGTGACCTTGCCATGGCGGTATTCGGTGATTCTGTCGGGTATAGCGTTGACGATGTACACCCTGTTGCTGGCGCGCTTCTATCCGCTGCAAACCTTCCCCATCGCCCGGGAAAACCTGCAGGTTTATGGCATGTGGCTGAGCTTCGCGCTGGCGGCGGCGGTGATTACGTTCTTCGCCGCACGGATGGCCGAAGAGTTGCGCCGGCAGGAAGAGTTGCGTGCGATCCGGCGCGAAGAAGGTTTGCGTGATCAGCAGTTGCTGGCTGTCGCGACCCAGGCCGCCGGTGCCGCCCATGAACTCGGCACACCGTTGGCGACCATGAGTGTGCTGCTCAAGGAAATGCAGCAGGATCATCCGGATCCGATGCTGCAGGATGACCTGAAGGTGCTGCAGGATCAGGTCAAGGCGTGCAAGGACACCTTGCAGCAACTGGTGCGGGCCGCCGAAGCCAATCGGCGCCTGGCGGTGGAAATGCAGGACGTCACCGACTGGCTCGACGAAGCCCTGAACCGCTGGCACCTGATGCGCCCTGAAGCCAGTTATCGCTTCCAGCGTCTGGGGCAGGGAGCGGTGCCGCGCATGGCGCCGCCGCCCGACTTGACCCAGGCGCTGCTGAATCTGCTCAACAACGCCGCCGACGCCTGCCCCGAAGGGTTGCAAGTCACCCTGGACTGGAACGCCGAGGACTTGACCATCAGTATTCGCGACCACGGTGCCGGTGTACCGCTGGCCATTGCCGAGCAGATCGGCAAACCGTTTTTTACCACCAAGGGCAAAGGCTTCGGCCTGGGCCTGTTTTTGAGCAAAGCCAGCGTGACACGCGCTGGCGGCTCAGTGAAACTCTACAGTCATGAGGAAGGTGGCACGCTCACCGAGCTGCGCCTGCCCCGTGTCGCCCGAGGAGACGAACATGAGTGACGATATCCAAGTCGAAGGTGAAGGCGAAGAACTGCCGCATTTGCTATTGGTTGACGACGACGCAACCTTCACCCGCGTCATGGCCCGTGCCATGGCTCGCCGTGGCTTTCGCGTCAGCACCGCCGGTTCCGCCGAAGAAGGCCTGACCATCGCTCAAGCCGATCTGCCGGATTACGCGGCGCTGGACCTGAAAATGGACGGCGACTCCGGCCTGGTACTGCTGCCCAAGCTGCTTGAACTGGACCCGGAAATGCGCGTGGTGATCCTCACCGGTTACTCGAGCATCGCCACCGCTGTCGAGGCGATCAAGCGCGGCGCCTGCAACTACCTGTGCAAACCGGCGGACGCCGATGACGTACTGGCCGCATTGCTCTCCGAGCACGCCGACCTCGACACCCTGGTGCCGGAAAACCCGATGTCGGTGGATCGCCTGCAGTGGGAACACATCCAGCGCGTATTGACTGAACACGAAGGCAACATCTCTGCCACTGCCCGCGCCCTGGGCATGCACCGTCGCACGCTGCAGCGCAAATTGCAGAAGCGTCCGGTCCGCCGCTGAACCGGTGCTGAACAATTGTTGTCACACCGCGTTACAACACGAGCTGATCATCTATGATCGGTTCGTGTGTGTTCTTTTCTCCAATGAGCCTTTTCCATGAATCAGAACGCTGAATATTCCGCGGTCAACGATGCCGTGCACGGGCAGTTTTTTCGCAAAGTATGGGCAATGATCACGCCTTATTGGCACAGTGAAGAGAAGGTCAAGGCCTGGACGTTGCTGATCGCGGTGATTGCGCTGTCGCTAATCAGCGTGGGGATCTCGGTGTGGTTCAACACCTGGTACAAGGATTTTTACAACGCCCTGCAAAAGAAGGATGAAGCCGCGTTCTGGCAGCTGATTCTGTATTTCTGCGCGATTGCGGCAGTGGCGATTGTTGGCGCGGTGTACCGGTTATACCTGACGCAGATGTTGACCATTCGTTGGCGGGCCTGGCTGACCGAAAAGCATTTTGCCCGCTGGCTCGGCAACAAAAATTACTACCACCTGGAGCAGGGCGGTTACACCGATAACCCGGACCAGCGGATTTCCGAAGACCTCAACAACTTCACCTCCAACACCCTGGAGCTGGGCATTGGTTTGCTGCGCAACGTCGTCAGTCTGGTGTCATTTTCGATCATTCTGTGGGGCGTGTCGGGCAGTATTGAAATCTATGGCTTCACCATTCCCGGCTATATGTTCTGGTGTGTGCTGGTCTACGCCGTGATCGGCAGCTGGCTGACGCACCTGATCGGTCGTCGCTTGATCGGCCTGAACAACCAACAACAACGCTTTGAAGCCGACCTTCGTTTCTCCATGGTGCGGGTTCGCGAGAATGCGGAAAGTATCGCGCTCTACAACGGCGAGCCCAACGAGAATCGTCGCCTGAGCCACCGCTTCGGGATGGTCTGGCACAACTTCTGGGACATCATGAAGGTGTCCAAGCGCCTGACATTCTTCACGGCCGGTTACAGCCAGGCAGCCATCATCTTTCCCTTCATGGTGGCCGCGCCGCGTTACTTCGCTGGCAAGATCGAGCTTGGTGAGCTGATGCAGATCAGCTCGGCGTTTGGCAACGTGCAGGAGAGTTTCAGCTGGTTTATCAACGCGTATCAGAGCCTCGCCTCCTGGCGTGCAACCTGTGATCGTCTGTTGAGCTTCCGCCAGGCCATGACTGACAACGAGCAGCGTCCACCGGCGATCGATGTGCAGAATTCGGGCTCGGTGTTGAAAGTGCACGACCTGGGCCTCGATCTCGCTGACGGCCGTCACCTGCTGACCAGCGCCGATATGACGGTGGAAGAGGGTGATCGCGTGATGATCAGCGGCCGCTCCGGCAGTGGTAAATCGACGTTGCTGCGAGCGATGGGGCATTTGTGGCCAGCGGGCCATGGCAGCATTCGTCTGCCAACGGCGCGCTATCTTTTCCTGCCGCAAAAGCCCTATCTGCCGATTGGCACCTTGCGTGAAGCGCTCAGTTATCCACAGACGGGTGATACCTATCCGAATGAGCGTTACGAACACGTGCTGGAAGTCTGTCGTTTGCCGCATCTGCTTTCCCGTCTGGATGAAGCCAATCACTGGCAGCGCATGCTGTCTCCGGGTGAACAGCAACGTCTGGCATTTGCCCGAGCGCTGCTCTACGCGCCGCAGTGGCTTTACATGGACGAAGCGACGTCGGCAATGGACGAAGAGGATGAAGCGTCGATGCATCAGGCGTTAATTGACGAGATACCGGGCCTGAGCATTGTCAGCGTCGGGCATCGCAGCAGCTTGAAGCGCTTCCACCCACGGCATGTGCGTATCGAGAATGGGCACCTCAATGAACAGCCCGTAACGGCGTAAATTCCTCCGCCCTGACTTTGGGTGGATCTTGTGGTGAGGGGATAAATCCCCTCACCACAGTTGCTCCCAAAGGGGCTAGGTGATCGTACAACCGCGTTGAGCTATGATGCGGTTTCAGCCGAAATTTTCGAGACCGATGCACACCATGGAAAATCCGATCGACGCACCACGCCTCCCTCGCAAGCGCCGCAGCCTCGCACAGGAACTGGTGACGGTGCTGTCCGAGCAGATCCGCGACGGGCACCTCAAGCGTGGTGACAAGTTGCCCACCGAGTCGGCGATCATGGATGCCCATGGCGTCAGCCGCACCGTGGTGCGCGAGGCGATTTCCCGGTTGCAGGCGGCAGGGCAGGTGGAAACCCGCCACGGCATCGGCACCTTCGTGCTGGACACGCCAAGCCCGAGCGGTTTCCGCATCGACCCGGCCACCGTGGTCACCCTGCGTGACGTGCTGGCGATTCTCGAACTGCGCATCAGCCTCGAGGTGGAATCCGCCGGCCTCGCCGCACAACGTCGCAGCCCCGAGCAACTGGCGACCATGCGCGCCGCCCTCGATGCGCTCAACGAAAGTGCATCCCACGCCAGTGACGCCGTGGGCTCGGACTTTGCCTTCCACCTCGAAATCGCCCTGTCCACCGGCAACCGCTACTTCACCGACATCATGACGCACCTGGGCACCAGCATCATTCCGCGGACACGCCTCAACTCCGCGCGCTTGGCCCATGACGACCAGCAGCACTACATGAGCCGGTTGAGCCGTGAGCACGAAGAGATCTACGACGCGATTGCCCGCCAGGATTCCGATGCGGCGCGGGCAGCGATGCGTCTGCACCTGACCAACAGCCGTGAGCGGCTGCGCCATGCGCATGAAGAAGCTGAGGCGCAGCGGAACTGACCAGTTCAATCACCTGTACAAGCGAGCCTGCTCGCGATGCGGGTTTGTCTGGCGCTTCAATGCTGAAGGTCAGACCGCTATCGCAGACAGGCTAGCGCTCGCATCTGGATCCATGCAGTTTCAAATAATCTGCAGTGAAATTGCGTCCGAATCTTCGGCCAGACTCGACTCCCCCATTCCCTGATAACGCAATTGCACGGTTTGCCCAGCGAACCTTTGTAATTGCGCCAAGGACACCTCGACCGTCAGGTTTTGGCTCTGTTGATATCGCCCCTCATCCGGTTCTGCTGGTGGCGGTAGGCTTACCCACATGCCGGCGGGAATTGAATTACCTGTCAGTTCAGGGACTTCAGGATCGCCCACGATGGCGTAAACCATTCCTTCCGGAGCGAGCTTTGCGGTAGTTGGAATGGAGAGGCGCAAAGGGCCTGCGAACGTGGTGAGAGTGACCACTGCTTTTGGGGGAGAACCGGAGACCGGGATGTTTAGTGTTGGCACGGGATTGGCCATGATGAAAACTCCTTTTATTGAGACCATACTGTGCATGGCCCTTCACTGGACCCTTATCCGCTGCCGGGATGAAGTCGGGAACTGTTAGAAATAACAGTTCCGACAGGTGGTGTGGTGCGGGTGCGCGAAATGACATTGACCTTGTACTCGTAGTCCTATGACAACCTACCTCCAATCTTAATTAGTTAAATCCCCCCTTTACCGCCCCGCATCGCGTCTCCCAACCACCTCTTCAAGAGTTTTCACCCCGGCGCGATGAAATGCAGTTGACGATTATATTTTAAGTTGTACGATGACCTACAACTCGGCGAAAGCTGAACGGTTTTCCCAACAACTTAGACGTCGCTACTCAGGGTGTTCGAATAATGAATCCACAAGAACTGAAGTCCATCCTCTCCTCCGGCCTGCTGTCTTTCCCGGTAACCGATTTCAATGCCCAGGGCGATTTCCATCGCGCTGGCTACATCAAGCGTCTCGAATGGCTGGCCCCATACGGCGCCTCGGCGCTGTTCGCCGCAGGCGGCACCGGTGAGTTCTTCTCTCTGGCGGCCAGCGAATATTCGGAAATCATCAAGACCGCCGTCGATACCTGCGAAACCAGCGTACCGATTCTGGCCGGTGTGGGCGGTTCGACCCGTCAAGCCATCGAATACGCACAGGAAGCCGAACGTCTGGGCGCCAAAGGCCTGTTGCTGCTGCCGCACTACCTGACTGAAGCCAGCCAGGACGGCGTTGCCGCCCACGTTGAAGCCGTGTGCAAGTCGGTGAAGATCGGTGTGGTGGTCTACAACCGCAACGTTTGCCGCCTGACTGCTCCGTTGCTGGAACGTCTGGCCGAGCGTTGCCCGAACCTGATCGGCTACAAGGATGGCCTGGGTGATATCGAGTTGATGGTGTCGATCCGTCGCCGCCTCGGTGATCGCTTCAGCTACCTGGGCGGTTTGCCGACCGCCGAAGTCTACGCCGCTGCCTACAAGGCGCTGGGTGTGCCGGTCTACTCCTCGGCGGTGTTCAACTTCATCCCGAAAACCGCGATGGATTTCTACCACGCCATCGCCCGCGAAGATCACGCCACCGTTGGCAAGATCATCGACGACTTCTTCCTGCCTTACCTGGACATCCGTAACCGCAAAGCCGGCTACGCGGTGAGCATCGTCAAGGCCGGGGCAAAAATTGTCGGTTACGACGCAGGTCCTGTGCGTGCACCGCTGACCGATCTGCTGCCAGAAGAGTACGAAGCTCTGGCCGCACTGATCGACAAGCAGGGCGCGCAATAACAACCGACTAAGCAAGGCCGCTGAGTAATCAGCGGCCTTTTGCGTGAGGAGATAGACCAGTGGCAGATGCAAAGCGTTTCGATAACTACATCAATGGCGAATGGGTTGCCGGTGGCGATTATTCCGCCAACATCAATCCGTCCGAACTGACCGACACCATTGGCGACTACGCCAAAGCTGACCTGGCTCAAGTCAACGCCGCCATCGACGCGGCCCGTGCAGCGTTTCCGGCCTGGTCCACTTCGGGTATTCAGGCCCGTCACGATTCCCTGGACAAAGTCGGCAGCGAGATCCTCGCCCGTCGCGAAGAGCTCGGCACCTTGTTGGCTCGGGAGGAGGGCAAGACCCTGCCTGAAGCGATCGGTGAAGTGACTCGCGCCGGCAATATTTTCAAATTCTTCGCCGGTGAATGCCTGCGCCTGTCCGGCGACTATCTGCCGTCGGTGCGTCCGGGCGTGAACGTTGAAGTGACTCGCGAAGCCTTGGGCGTGGTTGGTCTGATCACCCCGTGGAACTTCCCGATTGCGATCCCGGCGTGGAAAATCGCCCCGGCCCTGGCCTACGGTAACTGCGTCGTGCTGAAGCCGGCGGACCTGGTACCGGGTTGCGCCTGGGCGCTGGCTGAAATCATCTCCCGTGCAGGCTTCCCGGCCGGCGTGTTCAACCTGGTGATGGGCAGCGGTCGTGTGGTGGGTGATGCATTGGTGCAGAGCCCGAAAGTCGACGGCATCAGCTTCACCGGTTCCGTAGGTGTCGGCCGTCAGATCGCCGTCAGCTGCGTGTCGCGCCAGGCCAAGGTTCAGCTGGAAATGGGTGGCAAGAACCCGCAGATCATTCTCGACGATGCCGATCTAAAACAAGCGGTCGAACTGTCGGTACAGAGCGCGTTCTATTCGACCGGCCAGCGTTGCACCGCTTCGAGCCGCTTCATCGTCACTGCCGGCATTCACGACCGGTTCGTTGAAGCCATGGCTGAACGCATGAAGTCGATCAAGGTCGGTCACGCGCTGAAAACCGGTACCGACATTGGTCCGGTCGTTTCGCAGGCTCAGCTTGAACAGGATTTGAAGTACATCGACATCGGCCAGTCCGAAGGTGCACGTCTTGTCAGCGGCGGTGGTCTGGTGACCTGCGATACCGAAGGCTATTACCTCGCGCCAACCCTGTTTGCCGACAGTGAAGCCGCGATGCGCATCAGCCGCGAAGAGATTTTCGGCCCGGTGGCGAACATCGTTCGCGTTGCCGACTACGAGGCTGCACTGGCTATGGCCAACGACACCGAATTCGGTCTGTCGGCGGGCATCGCCACCACGTCGCTGAAATACGCCAATCACTTCAAACGCCACTCCCAGGCCGGGATGGTGATGGTCAACCTTCCGACGGCAGGCGTGGATTACCACGTTCCGTTCGGTGGGCGTAAAGGTTCATCCTATGGATCTCGCGAGCAAGGTCGCTACGCACAAGAGTTCTACACGGTCGTGAAGACCAGCTACATCGGTTCGTAACCCGCTGCATCGTGGTGTCCGGTTGTACCGGCCACCGCATCCCCCTGTAGGAGCTGTCGAGTGAAACGAGGCTGCGATCTTTTGATCTTGATTTTCGGCGTAATCGAAGGCGCCAAAGATCAAAAGATCGCAGCCTCGTTTTACTCGACAGCTCCTACAGGGAATACACGGCACATAAAGATTCACCCGCGCATAAAAATAATCAGTGGGAGTACATCTACATGCAAGCGACCAAGCCGACCCATGTCCGCTATTTGATTTTGCTCATGCTTTTCCTGGTGACCACGATCAACTACGCCGACCGGGCTACTATCGCCATCGCGGGCTCCAGCCTGCAAAAAGACCTCGGCATCGACGCGGTCACCCTCGGCTATATCTTCTCCGCATTCGGTTGGGCCTACGTGGCCGGGCAAATTCCCGGTGGCTGGCTGCTGGACCGTTTCGGCTCGAAAAAAGTGTATGCACTGAGCATCTTCACCTGGTCGCTGTTCACTGTGCTACAGGGCTACGTCGGTGAATTCGGCATGTCCACGGCGATCGTTGCGCTGTTCATGCTGCGCTTCCTGGTCGGCCTGGCTGAAGCGCCATCCTTTCCCGGTAACGCACGCATCGTCGCGGCCTGGTTCCCGACTGCTGAACGCGGCACCGCCTCGGCGATCTTCAACTCGGCGCAATACTTCGCCACGGTGTTGTTCGCACCGCTGATGGGCTGGATCGTCTACTCCTTCGGCTGGCAGCACGTGTTTATCGTCATGGGCGTGATTGGCATCATCTTCTCGGGCATCTGGCTGAAGGTTATCCACAGCCCGCGCCAGCATCCGATGATCAACGAAGCCGAGTTCAAGCACATCGCCGACAACGGCGGCATGGTCGACATGGACCAGGACAAGGGCAAAGGCAAAAAAGTCGACGGCCCGAAATGGGACTACATCCGTCAGCTGCTGACCAATCGCATGATGCTCGGCGTGTACCTGGGCCAGTATTGCATCAACGGCATCACCTACTTCTTCCTGACCTGGTTCCCGGTGTACCTGGTGCAAGAGCGTGGCATGACCATTCTCAAGGCCGGTTTCATTGCCTCGTTGCCAGCCATCTGCGGCTTCATCGGTGGGGTGCTGGGCGGGGTGATTTCCGACTACCTGCTGCGCAAGGGGCACTCACTGACCTTCGCCCGCAAGGCACCCATCATCGCCGGCTTGCTGGTTTCGAGCAGCATCGTGGCCTGCAACTACGTTGACGTTGAATGGATGGTCGTCGGCTTCATGGCGCTGGCGTTCTTCGGTAAAGGCGTGGGCGCGCTGGGCTGGGCCGTGGTGTCTGACACCTCGCCCAAACAGATCGCCGGTCTCAGCGGTGGCCTGTTCAACACCTTCGGCAACATCGCGTCGATCACCACCCCGATTGTCATCGGCTACATCATCAGCTCCACCGGATCGTTCAAATGGGCGCTTGTGTTTGTCGGTTGCAACGCCCTGGTCGCGGTGTTCAGCTACCTGGTGATCGTCGGCCCGATCAAGCGTGTGGTGCTCAAGGAGCCGCCAGTCGGCGGACCTGAAACACACAACAAATTGTCTCAAGCGCATTCCTGAGGAGCGGCGTCATGCAGTTGATTGAACATTCCGACTCGCCGCGCTACATCCGCCTGCACGAGCGGGACAACGTCGTGATCGTGGTCAATGACCAGGGCGTGCCGGCCGGCACGGAATTTCCCGACGGACTGGTCACCGTGGACTTCGTGCCGCAGAGCCATAAGGTCACTCTGGAAGACATTCCCGAGGGCGGCCAGGTGATTCGTTACGGGCAGACCATCGGTTATGCACTGTTGCCGATTCCCCGGGGCAGCTGGGTCAAGGAAGATCAACTGCGCATGCCCACCGCACCGCCGCTGGACAGCCTGCCGCTGTCCACCGAAGTGCCGCAGGCGCAGGCACCGCTGGAAGGCTTTACGTTCGAGGGTTATCGCAACGCGGACGGCACTGTCGGCACGCGCAATATTCTGGGCATTACCACGACTGTTCAATGTGTCACCGGGGTGCTGGACCATGCGGTCAAACGCATCAAGGATGAATTGCTGCCGCTTTATCCGAACGTCGATGACGTGGTCGCGCTGACCCACAGTTACGGTTGTGGCGTGGCAATTACGGCCACCGACGCCTACATCCCGATCCGCACCGTGCGCAATCTGGCGCGCAACCCGAACCTGGGGGGCGAAGCGTTGGTGATCAGTCTGGGCTGCGAGAAATTGCAGGCCGGGCAGGTGATGCACGAGAACGACAGCTCCGTGGATTTGAGCGATCCGTGGCTGTACCGCTTGCAGGATTCGAGTCACGGTTTCACCGAGATGATCGAACAGATCATGGCGCTGGCCGAGACGCGTTTGAAGAAGCTCGATCAGCGTCGTCGGGAAACCGTGCCGGCGTCCGAGCTGATTCTGGGGATGCAGTGCGGCGGTAGCGATGCGTTTTCCGGCATTACTGCCAACCCGGCGCTGGGTTATGCCTCGGACCTGTTGCTGCGTGCGGGTGCGACGGTGATGTTCTCCGAAGTGACCGAAGTGCGCGACGCGATCTACCTGCTGACTTCCCGAGCGGAAACTAAAGAGGTGGCTCAGGAACTGGTGCGGGAGATGGACTGGTACGACCGCTACCTGGCCAAGGGCGAAGCGGATCGCAGCGCCAATACCACGCCGGGGAATAAGAAGGGCGGGTTGTCGAACATTGTCGAGAAGTCATTGGGCTCCATCGTCAAATCCGGCAGCAGCGCTATCAATGGCGTGCTCGGCCCTGGCGAGCGTTTCAAGCGCAAAGGCCTGATCTTCTGCGCGACACCCGCCAGCGATTTTGTCTGCGGGACGTTGCAGTTGGCAGCGGGTATGAACCTGCATGTGTTCACCACCGGACGCGGCACGCCGTATGGGCTGGCCATGGCGCCGGTGGTCAAGGTGTCGACCCGGACTGAACTGGCGCAACGCTGGCCGGATTTGATCGACATCGATGCCGGGCGAATTGCGACCGGGCGGGCGTCGATCGAGGACCTTGGCTGGGAGTTGTTCCACTACTACCTGGACGTGGCCAGTGGCAAGCAGCAGACCTGGGCTGAAAAGCACAAGCTGCATAACGACATCACCCTGTTCAATCCGGCGCCGATCACTTGATACCGCGTTATCGTTCATCGCCAGCAGGCTGGCTCCCACAGTGATTTTTGGTGTTCACACAGTGTGTGCAACAAAGAAGATCCTCTGTGGGAGCTAGCCTGCTGGCGATGGCGATCTACCAGACGCCGACGATTGTTCCCACGCTCTGCGTGGGAATGCAGCCCAAGACGCTCCGCGTCCCTTTCAGAGCAGACGCGGAGCGTCCACTGAGGCATTCCCACGCAGAGCATGGGAACGATCAGGGCGAAAGTGGCTTATCATTAGCCCCCTAACGACGCCCACCAAGGTATACCCCGGCATGCTGGCAATCTTCCTCGAAACCCTGAACATCACCGCGCCGGTGTTTGCCATGCTGTTTCTGGGTGTGCTGCTCAAGCGCATCGACTGGATCAACGACAACTTCATTCATACCGCGTCGGCTCTGGTGTTCAACGTCACCATGCCGGCGTTGTTGTTTCTGGGCATCCTGCATGCCGACCTGCATGCCGCTTTGCAGCCGGCGCTGCTGATCTATTTCTCGGTCGCGACCCTGGCGTGTTTCGCCATCGCCTGGGGCTGGGCGATCTGGAAGTGCCCGCGTGAAGATCGCGGGATTTACACCCAGGGCGCGTTTCGCGGGAACAATGGAGTGATCGGGCTGGCGCTGGCAGCGAGCATGTACGGCGATTACGGGATTTCCCTGGGGGCGATCCTCGCGGCACTGGTGATCCTGTTTTACAACACGCTTTCGACCATTGTGCTGGCGGTCTACAGCCCGGTGATCAAGTCCGACCCCTGGAGCATCTGCAAGAGCGTGATGGTCAATCCGCTGATCATCAGTGTGATTGCGGCGGCCCCCTTTGCTTATTTCGAGATCGGCTTGCCGGGATGGCTGGAAACGTCCGGTCAGTACCTTGCGCAAACCACCTTGCCGCTGGCCCTGATTTGCATCGGCGGCACGCTGTCGCTGGCATCACTGCGTAAAAGCGGAAACATGGCGCTCAGTTCAAGCCTGGTGAAGATGATCGGCCTGCCGGTGCTGGCGACGCTGGGTGCGTGGTTGTGTGGATTTCGCGGGGCGGAGTTGGGGATTCTGTTCCTGTACTTCGGCAGCCCGACCGCTGCAGCCAGTTTTGTCATGGCCCGGGCGGCCAACGGTAATCATGAACTGGCCGCGGCGATTATCGTGATTACTACGCTGATGGCGGCGGTTACCACCAATCTCGGGATCTTTTTGTTGCAGTGGGGTGGGTGGATTTAACAAATGGTGCGTCCACCCAAAACCCTGTGGCGAGGGAGCAAGCTCCCTCGCCACATCGGGATTACTCCGGCTTCTGGTAGCTATCAATCACTTCCTGTGCCGCCCGGAACGCATCGATGGCCGCCGGTGCACCGGCGTATACCGCACAATGCAGCAGCGTTTCACGAATCTCTTCCACGGTGCAGCCGTTGTTCAGCGCACCGCGCACGTGGCCTTTCAATTCCTGCGGGCACTTAAGCGACGTCAATGCGGCGAGGGTGATCAGGCTGCGGGTTTTCAATGGCAAGCCTTCGCGGTTCCAGACAGCGCCCCAGGCGTGCTCGTTGACGAAATCCTGCAGCGGCTGGCTGAACTCGGTGGCATTGCCCAGCGCGCGGTCGACGAAAGCGTCGCCCATTACTTGGCGGCGCACTTCAACGCCGGGTTTTTTATTGTCGGTCACGGCAATTCCTTCTTGTGGTGTTGGCGACGCCAGGCGCGCAATGACGTGAACAGCAAAAACGCCACCAGCGCCGGCAGGACGAAAAACAGCATCAGGTGTTCGAGCTTGCCAGCCAGCGGCATACCGGTAGTGAACGACACCACATGCAGGCCGTAAGCCAGGTACAAACCCAAAAACAGCAGGCCTTCGGCGCGCGTTACCCGATACCCGGAATAGAACACCGGCAGGCACAACGCCGCGACGCCGAGCATCACGGGCAGGTCGAAATCCAGGGCATTGGGTGATACGGACAAGGGCGTCGGCGCGACCAGTGCGGTGACGCCAAGCACACCCAGAAGGTTGAACAGATTGCTGCCGATCACGTTGCCCACGGCGATCTCCCGCTGGCCGCGCAAGGCGGCAATCAAGGAAGTCGCCAGCTCCGGCAGTGAGGTGCTGACCGCAACGATCGTCAGCCCGATGATCCGCTCCGACAGCCCCAGATCAGTGGCCACCGCGACGGCAGCGCCCAGCAGCAAGTGGCCGGCATACACCAGCATTGCCAGCCCGGCGACGATCATCAGCAGGCTGCTGATCCATGGCGTATGGCGTGTCGGGTCGTGAGATGGCGGGCGCGCCGAGTGCCGTGACTGGCGCAGCAGCAACGCCAGGTACACCACCAGCGCTGCCAGCAGCACCATGCCGTCGACGCGGGTCAGTTCTTCATTCCACGCGAGCACGAATACCAACAGGCTGGCGCCGATCATCAGCGGGATGTCCAGCCGTACCAGTTGCCGGGAAACCCGCAGCGGGATGATCAGCGCCGACAGCCCAAGGGTTACCAGGATGTTGAAAATACTGCTGCCGATCACGCTGCCGACCGCGATATCGGCGTTCTGCGCCAAGGTGGCTTGCAAGCTGACCGCCATTTGCGGCGCGCTGCTGCCGAGGGCGACGATGGTGAGACCAATGATCAGAGGTCGCACTTGCAGGCGTGCGGCCAGGCGCACAGCGGCGCGAACCATGAGTTCGGCGCCGGCGATCAGTAGAAACAGGCCGCTGAGCAATTCAATCACGCTGCTCAGGGGTAAATCGGCAAGTCCGAAAATAGTCAGCGCTCCGTCAGTCGTCGAGGGCTTGCACGCGAACCCGCGCAGTGCCACTGCGCACCATGCCCAATCGCTCGGCCGCTTCGTGCGACACGTCGATAATGCGCCCACGCGTGTGCGGCCCGCGATCGTTGATACGGACCACGCAGGACTTGTTGTTACTCAGGTTGGTGACCTTCACTCGCGTGCCAAAGGGTAACTGGCGATGGGCGGCGGTCAGGGAATTCTTGTTGAAACGCTCGCCACTGGCGGTGCGTTTGCCTTGGTGTTTGGCGCCGTAGTAAGAGGCGGTACCGGTCTTGTCGTAGCCGTGTGGATCAATGATGTCGTTGCTGGCACAACCGGCCAGAAGAGAGAGCAAGGCGCAGGCGCCAAGTAGACGCTTCATTAGGTGATCCCATGATCGTTCCCACGCTCCGCGTGGGTATGCAGCCCGTGACGCTCCGCGTCACAAAAGCGGACGCAGAGCGTCCAGTGAGGCGTTCCCACGCAGAGCATGGGAACGATCACCTTGTTTAGCCTTCGAGCTTGCTTTTCAGCAGTTCGTTGACCTGTTGCGGGTTGGCCTTGCCTTTGGAGGCTTTCATGGCCTGGCCGACGAAGAAACCGAACATTTTGCCGCGCTTGGCTTCGTCTGCCGCGCGGTATTGCTCGACCTGCTCGGCGTTAGCCGCGAGCATTTCGTCCAGCACCGCAGAGATCGCGCCGCTGTCGGTCACTTGCTTGAGGCCGCGCTTGTCGATGATCTCGTCCGCACTGCCTTCACCATTGGCCATTGCTTCAAAGACCACCTTGGCGATCTTGCCGGAGATGGTGTTGTCCTTGATGCGCAGCAGCATGCCGCCCAGTTGCTCGGCCGAAACCGGCGACTGATCGATGTCCAGGCCCTGTTTGTTGAGCAAGCTACCCAGCTCTACCATCACCCAGTTCGCTGCGAGCTTGGCGTCACCGCCGATGCTCACGACCTTCTCGAAGTAATCGGCTTGCTCGCGGCTGGTGGACAGAACGCTGGCGTCGTACACCGACAGGCCGAACTGCTCCTGGAAGCGCTCGCGTTTCTGCGGTGGCAATTCCGGAAGGGTGGCGCGCACCTCATCGAGGAACGAGTTTTCGATCACCACCGGCAGCAGGTCCGGATCCGGGAAGTAACGGTAATCGTTGGCTTCCTCTTTGCTGCGCATCGGACGGGTTTCGTCCTTGTTCGGATCGTACAGACGGGTCTGCTGGATCACCTTGCCGCCGTCTTCGATCAGTTCGATCTGGCGCTGCACTTCACTGTTGATCGCCTTCTCGATGAAGCGGAAAGAGTTGACGTTCTTGATCTCGCAGCGGGTACCGTATTCAACCTGGCCCTTCGGACGGATCGACACGTTGCAATCGCAACGCAACGAGCCTTCGGCCATGTTGCCGTCGCAGATGCCCAGATAACGTACGAGTGCGTGGATGGTCTTGACGTAAGCCACCGCTTCCTTGGCGCTGCGCATGTCCGGCTCGGAAACGATTTCCAGCAGCGGCGTGCCGGCACGGTTCAGGTCGATACCGGTGGCACCGTTGAATTCTTCGTGCAGGCTTTTGCCGGCGTCTTCTTCAAGGTGCGCACGGGTCACGCCGACACGTTTTATCGTGCCGTCTTCCAGGGCGATGTCCAGGTGGCCCTTGCCAACGATCGGCAATTCCATCTGGCTGATCTGGTAGCCCTTGGGCAGGTCCGGGTAGAAATAGTTCTTGCGGGCGAACACGTTGTGCTGGCCGATCTCTGCGTCAATCGCCAGACCGAACATCACGGCCATGCGCACCGCTTCCTGATTCAGCACCGGCAATACGCCGGGCATGCCGAGGTCAACCAGGCTGGCCTGGGTGTTCGGCTCGGAACCGAACGTGGTGGAACTACCGGAAAAGATTTTCGACCGGGTGGTGAGCTGGGTGTGAATCTCCAGCCCGATCACGACTTCCCATTGCATGTGTTTCTCCTCAGAAGCCGGTTGGGGTGCGGGTGTGCCAGTCAGTGTTCAACTGATACTGGTGGGCAACGTTCAACAGGCGACCTTCCTGGAAATACGGAGCGAGCAGTTGCACGCCGACCGGCAGACCGTCGACAAAACCTGCTGGCATGGACAAGCCCGGCAGACCGGCAAGGTTTGCAGTGATGGTGTAGACGTCTTCCAGGTACGCAGCGACCGGATCGCTGTTCTTGGCGCCGAGCTTCCAGGCCGGGTTCGGCGTGGTTGGGCCGAGGATGATGTCGACCTCGTTGAAGGCCGCCATGAAGTCGTTCTTCACCAGACGGCGGATTTTTTGCGCCTTCAGGTAGTAAGCGTCGTAGTAACCGGCCGACAGGGCGTAGGCACCGACCATGATCCGGCGCTGAACTTCCGGGCCGAAACCTTCGCCACGGGAGCGTTTGTACAGGTCTTCCAGGTTCTTCGGATCTTCGCAGCGATGGCCAAACCGCACGCCGTCAAAGCGCGACAGGTTGGAGGATGCTTCTGCCGGAGCGATCACGTAGTACGCAGGGATCGCGTGCTGCATGTTCGGCAGGCTGATTTCCTTGATCACGGCACCGAGCTTTTCCAGCTCCTTGATGCTGCTGTGGATCAGCTCGGCGATACGTGGATCGAGACCGGCGCTGAAGTATTCCTTCGGCACGCCGATGCGCAGGCCTTTGAGCGATTCGTTGAGGCTGGCGCTGTAATCCGGCACCGGCTCGTCGATGCTGGTGGAGTCATTGGCGTCAAAACCCGCCATGCCTTGCAGCAGGATCGCGCAGTCTTCGGCGGTGCGGGCAAGCGGGCCGCCCTGATCGAGACTGGAGGCATAAGCGATCATGCCCCAGCGCGAAACACGACCGTACGTCGGTTTCAGGCCGGTCAGGTTGGTAAATGCGGCGGGCTGACGAATGGAGCCGCCGGTATCGGTCGCGGTGGCGGCCGGGAGCAGACGGGCGGCCACGGCAGCTGCCGAACCACCGGACGAACCGCCGGGCACGTGTTCCAGGTTCCACGGGTTTTTCACGGCGCCGTAGTAGCTGGACTCGTTGGCGGAACCCATGGCGAACTCGTCCATGTTGGTCTTGCCAAGGGTCACAGCGCCCGCAGCGGCGAGCTTCGCAACGACGGTGGCGTCGTACGGGGCCTTGAAGTTGTCGAGCATCTTCGAGCCGCAACTGGTGCGAATGCCCTGGGTGCAGAACAGGTCTTTGTGGGCGATCGGCGCGCCAAGCAGGGCGCCGCTCTCACCATTGGCCCGGCGTGCGTCAGCGGCTTTAGCCTGCTGGAGCGCCAGGTCTTCGGTAAGGCTGATGAAGCTGTTGAGCTGCGGATCGAGCTGGGCGATACGCGCCAGCAGGACTTTGGTCAGCTCTTCGGAGGAAAACTTTTTATCGGCGAGTCCGCGGGCGATCTCGGCCAGAGTCAATTGATGCATTGCAGGCTCTTTCCCTTTAGTCGATGACTTTCGGAACCAGGTACAGGCCGTTTTCGACCGCTGGTGCGATGGACTGATAGGCCTCGCGGTGATTGGTCTCGGTCACGACGTCTGCACGCAGGCGCTGGCTGGCTTCCAGTGGGTGGGCGAGCGGCTCGATACCGTCGGTATTGACCGCCTGCATTTCGTCGACAAGCCCGAGAATGCTGTTAAGGGCCGAAGTGATGTGTGGAAGATCGGCATCATTGAGGCCAAGGCAGGCCAGATGAGCGATTTTTTCCACGTCGGAGCGTTCAAGCGCCATGGGAATCTCCAGTGGAAAACAGAACGGACGGCGTCCGTGTGTTAGATTGTCGGAACACTACCGCATTTCTACGGTCATAAGGCCGCGATTGTGGGGGTTGGTGCACAGAAAAGCGGCCAATTTAACATAT
>Ga0160458_100222_pt1 | contig 39626 bp, 34 predicted proteins | sample HID1973I_E6MG_FD_108247 | JGI IMG/M metagenome (GOLD analysis project Ga0160458, IMG submission 108247) | Enriched mosquito-associated microbial communities from UW Madison campus, WI, USA - HID1973I_E6 MG | ecosystem: Host-associated > Arthropoda: Insects > Digestive system > Unclassified ...
ACTTACCGATGACGTCACCGACCACACGAGCGGATTTCTTGTACGGCTTGTTCCAGTCGTTACCCAGTTCGCTCATTGCGAACAGTACACGCCGGTGCACGGGCTTCAAGCCATCGCGCGCATCGGGCAGAGCTCGTCCGACGATGACGCTCATCGCGTAGTCGAGGTAGGACTGCTTCAGCTCGTCTTCGATATTGACCGGGAGGATTTCTTTGGCCAGTTCGCCCATGAGAAGCCTGATTCCTTTTTCTGGTGAAACCTCGTCACATCCATATGGGACGAACGAAGCTCGCCGCTGCAGGCTGGAGTGCCATACACCGACTTACGACAAATCAACGAGTTGTGCCATGGATTTGCGCAGTAAAGACAACCCCGCGGGACTGCCTCGGAAAACGCCGGATGTTATCACAAGAGCCGCCACGCACCTATCCCTCTGATGCGCATGGAGCATAGTTAGTTGACCGGTGACAGGCTTGAAGGAGACGAGAGAAGCTTAGAGCCAGGATCGGCTGGCAATCGCCAGTCTTTTATTAAGTATTCAGAATCGATTTACACCTGCAAACACCGACCTGCAGGAGCTGCCGAAGGCTGCGATCTTTTGCAACTGTTTTTGGTCCCATGGAAATTGCCGAAGCCAAGATCAAAAGATCGCAGCCTTCGGCAGCTCCTACACGGACCGGATCAGCTTTAGTGAAGACGCTTGCGGCACATCAACTGTGCCATTTTCGCGGTATCTGGCCGCTCGACGATGCCTTTTTCGGTGACGATTACATCGATCAGGTCCGCAGGGGTCACGTCGAATACCGGATTGAACGCATCCACGTCCGCGCCGACGCGCTTGCCGCCCACTTCCAGCAATTCGCGACCGTCGCGCTCTTCAATGGGAATGTCGTCGCCACTGGCCAGGTTCATGTCGATGGTCGAACTCGGGGCCACGACCATGAAGCGTACGCCGTGGTGCATGGCGTTCACTGCCAGCTGATAGGTACCGATCTTGTTGGCCACGTCGCCATTGGCGGTGATCCGGTCGGCGCCCACGATCACCCAGGTAATGCCCTTGGTCTTCATGATGTGGGCTGCAGCAGAGTCGGCATTGACCGTGACGGGAATGCCTTCGTTGTCCAACTCCCACGCGGTCAAGCGTGAACCCTGAAGCCATGGGCGGGTTTCATCGGCGTAAACGCGCTCGACCATACCTTCGATGAACGCCCCGCGAATCACCCCCAATGCGGTGCCGAAGCCGCCGGTGGCCAGCGCGCCGGTGTTGCAGTGAGTCAGAATCGCCTGAGCGTTGCCCTGATGCTTGCGGATCAGGTCCACGCCCAGTTGCGCCATGGTGAGGTTGGCTTCCCGATCGCTTTCATGAATGGCGATTGCTTCGGCTTCCAGCACTGCCAGCGGATCGGCGTGATTCTTCAGGCGCTCCAGGCGGTCGCGCATGCGGCCCAGCGCCCAGAACAGATTGACCGCCGTTGGCCGGGAGTCCGCCAGCAGTGCGAAATCAGCTTCCAGCGCCGCTTGCCAGTCGCTTCCTTCGGCAAACCGGGCGCGGGCTGCCAGCACCACGCCGTAGGCGACGCTGATGCCAATGGCCGGAGCACCCCGCACCACCATCGAGCGAATGGCCTCGGCCACACCCGCGGCGCTGGTGCAGGCGATCCAGGTTTGCTCGAACGGTAAAACGCGCTGATCCAGCAGGTACAGGGCGCCATCACGCCAATCGATGGCCTTTACCTTCTCCGCAGCCAACAGTCGATCGCGCATCCCACACCCCGTACTCAGTAACAAAGCCGCCGATTATAGCGAGCCCCCGGCGAAGACGCTCGGGTATACTTCGCCATCCTTTACAAAAGCACTGGAACCGATCTTCGATGCCGAACACTGCCGCTGCGCTCGACCTGTTGCTGCTGCCGACCTGGTTGGTACCTGTCGAACCCGCAGGCGTTGTCCTCAAGGAGCATGCCATCGGTATCCGCGACGGGCGCATCGTTTTTATCGGCCCGCGCGCCACTGCACTCAAGCTTGATGCGACCGAAGTGCGCGAACTGCCGGACATGCTGGTCTGCCCCGGCCTGATCAATGCGCACGGCCATGCCGCAATGACACTGTTTCGCGGCCTGGCTGACGACCTGCCACTGATGACCTGGCTGGAAAACCACATCTGGCCGGCTGAAGCCAAGTGGGTCGACGAAGCGTTCGTACGTGACGGTACCGACCTGGCGATTGCCGAGCAGATCAAAGGCGGCATTACCTGTTTCTCTGACATGTACTTCTTCCCGAAGGTCGCCAGCGAGCGCGTGCACAACAGTGGCATTCGCGCACAAATCGCGATTCCGATCCTGGACTTTCCCATTCCTGGCGCAAGCACGGCGGACGAAGCCATTCGTCAGGGAGTGGAATTGTTCGGCGACCTCAAGCACCACGAACGCATCAGGATTACCTTCGGCCCGCATGCCCCCTACACCGTGTGCGACGAAAATCTGGAGAAGATCCGGGTGATCGCTGAAGAACTGGACGCTTCGATTCACATGCACGTCCACGAGACTGCATTCGAAGTGCAACAGGCGGTCGACCAGACCGGTGAACGTCCGCTCGCTCGTCTCGGCCGCCTGGGCTTGCTGGGACCGCGCTTCCAGGCGGTGCACATGACTCAGATCAGCGACGAAGACCTGGCATTGCTGGTAGAAAGCAACACCAACGTTATTCACTGCCCGGAGTCGAACCTGAAACTGGCCAGCGGCCTTTGCCCGGTCGAGCGTCTGTGGCAGGCCGGCGTCAACGTCGCCATCGGCACCGATGGCGCCGCCAGTAACAATGATCTGGATTTGCTGGGCGAAACCCGCACCGCCGCGTTGCTGGCCAAAGCCGTCGCAGGCTCTGCCACCGCACTAGACGCGCACCGCGCATTGCGTATGGCCACGCTGAACGGTGCCCGGGCAATGGGAATCGAAACCGAGGTCGGATCGCTGGAAGTCGGCAAGGCCGCGGACATTGTGGCGTTTGACCTGTCCGGCCTGGCTCAGCAACCCGTCTATGACCCGGTTTCACAGCTTATATATGCCACCGGCCGCGATTGCGTAAAACACCTATGGGTGGCCGGCAAACAACTGCTCGACGACCGTCGCTTGACCCGTCTGGATGAAGAACAGTTGTGCGCTACCGCCAAGGCCTGGGGCCAGCGGATCAGCGGCCATACCGAATCGTAAGCACCCCGGACACCTGCCGGGGCAACAGGATTTTTCAAGTTTTAGAGGAATGAACCATGAGCAACGTCGACTACGCCGAAATCGCCAAATTCGAAGCCCTGGCCCATCGCTGGTGGGACCGCGAGAGCGAGTTCAAACCGCTGCACGACATCAACCCGCTGCGGGTCAACTGGATTGACGAACGAGTCCAACTGGCCGGCAAGAAAGTCCTCGACGTCGGTTGCGGCGGCGGCATTCTGAGCGAGGCCATGGCCCAGCGCGGCGCGACCGTCATGGGCATCGACATGGGCGAAGCACCGCTGGCGGTGGCGCAACTGCATCAACTGGAGTCGGGCGTGACGGTCGAGTACCGGCAGATCACCGCCGAAGCCTTGGCGGAAGAAATGCCCGAGCAATTCGACGTAGTCACTTGCCTGGAAATGCTCGAACACGTGCCGGACCCGTCCTCCGTGATCCGCGCTTGCTACAAGATGGTCAAGCCGGGCGGCCAGGTGTTCTTCTCCACGATCAATCGCAACCCGAAAGCCTATTTGTTCGCCATTGTTGGCGCTGAATACATCATGAAGCTGTTGCCGCGTGGCACCCATGATTTCAAGAAATTCATCCGCCCTTCGGAGCTCGGTGCCTGGAGCCGCATGGCCGGCCTGACCGTCAAGGACATCATCGGGCTGACTTACAACCCGCTGACCAAGCACTACAAACTGGCCTCCGATGTGGACGTCAACTACATGATCCAGACCCTGCGCGAGGAGTAAGCCGATGCGTATCAGAGCAGTCCTTTTTGACATGGACGGCACGCTGCTCGACACCGCGCCGGACTTTATCGCCATCTGTCAGGCGATGCGTGCCGACCGCGGCATGCCGCCGATGAACGACAAGCACATTCGCGACGAGATTTCCGGTGGTGCCAAGGCGATGGTCGCAGTGACCTTCTCCATGGACCCGGAATCGCCTGGCTTCGAGGAGCTTCGTCTGGAGTTCCTGGATCGCTACGTCAAAGGGTGTGCCGTTCACAGCAAATTGTTCGACGGCATGGGTGAACTGCTGGCCGATATCGAAAAAGCCAATTTGATCTGGGGAGTGGTCACCAACAAGCCCCTGCGGTTCGCCGAGCCGATCATGCAGCAATTGGGGTTGGCCGAGCGTTCGGCGTTGTTGATCTGCCCTGACCACGTGAAGAACAGCAAGCCGGATCCGGAACCGCTGATCCTCGCCTGCAAGATGCTCGACCTGGATCCGGCGAGCGTGTTGTTTGTGGGTGATGACCTGCGCGATATCGAGTCCGGGCGCGATGCCGGTACCAAAACAGCTGCAGTGACCTATGGCTACATCCATCCAGACGACAACCCGCGGCACTGGGGTGCGGATGTGGTGGTTGATCATCCGCTGGAGTTGCGCAAGGTGCTGGATAGCGCTCTTTGTAGCTGCTGATCTGATTGGAAGGATGCCTGTGTGGCGAGGGGATTTAGCGAAACGTCGCACCGCCCCGCGGGGTCGCGAAGCGCCCCCCAAACCGGTCATTGCGGTGGGCCAGACATGCTGCATGCAATGATTTGCGCCTGCTTCGCAGTCGAGCGGGAGCAAGCTCCCTCGCCACAGGTGCGATGCCTGACTATTGAATTGTTGTGAGGTTTTTTATGTTTGATTATTCCGCCCGTCCCGACCTGCTCAAAGGCCGGGTCATTCTGGTCACCGGCGCTGGCCGTGGCATCGGCGCTGCTGCCGCCAAGACCTACGCCGCTCACGGCGCCACCGTGTTGCTGCTGGGCAAGACAGAAGCCAACCTGACTCAGGTCTACGACGAAATCGAAGCCGCCGGCCATGCACAACCGGCCGTGATCCCGTTCAACCTGGAAACCGCCCTCCCCCATCAATACGATGAGCTGGCAGCGATGATCGAAACCGAATTCGGTCACCTCGATGGCTTGCTGCACAACGCGTCGATCATTGGTCCGCGCACGCCGATCGAACAGTTGTCCGGCGAAAATTTCATGCGTGTGATGCACGTCAACGTCAACGCCATGTTCATGCTCACCAGCACGCTCTTGCCCTTGCTCAAGCTGTCTGCGGATGCGTCGGTGGTGTTCACGTCCAGCAGCGTAGGACGTAAAGGCCGGGCGTATTGGGGGGCTTATGGCGTCTCCAAGTTCGCCACCGAAGGCCTGATGCAAACGCTCGCTGACGAGGTCGATACCGTCGCCCCGATGCGTTCCAACAGCATCAACCCCGGCGCAACCCGCACCAGCATGCGCGCCCAGGCTTACCCTGGTGAAAATCCGCTGAACAACCCGACACCCGAGGAGATCATGCCGGTCTACCTCTACCTGATGGGACCGGACAGCACTGGCGTCAACGGTCAGGCATTCAACGCCCAGTAACACCGTGCGTCGCCCTACGCATCGCGGCGACTTCCCGTCGCGGTGCGTAACAGCCGTCGCAAATGCACGAGTTCTTCGTCAAACAACCGTCACCTAATTCGCCAAAACCGCCCTGTCAAATGCTCAGCCTATTGATTTCAAAAGCTTTTAAATCGACTGAACTGAATGGCACGACTTTCGCTCTAATTTTGCTCAGACACGCCGAGTGAAGGCACATCGGGCGATGCGTAAGTCGATAGGTTAATAATCGTCGCCAAAGCGGACTAGACTTGATTCAAATGTCCTACGGGACTGATGGACCAGTATGATGCGCTGCCCAACGCCGCTCTCACCCAGCCTGTAAGACTGTCTTGCTGCTTAGGGGCGCATGCCATATGAAATCACCTTCCCAGACCAACGCGATTGACTTCGATAGTGCGAAATTGCAACGCCTGGGCTTTGGACAGCAGCCCCCGATTCTGGAAAGACCGGTCAGCCTTGCGCAGTTGCGTCAACAGCTCTGCCTGCAACTTCAGACCAGCCTTGAGCCGCAACGCATACTCGGTCTCTTTTTCCGCGAAATCCAACGATTGGTACCGCTCGACGCCTTGAGCTACGAACACAAGGCCACTGATCTGCGCCTGGAATTCGGCCAGCGCGGTCATCATTCGATCAGTTACAGCCTCAGCCATGAAGGTGAGCATCTGGGAGAATTGGTTTTTCGCCGCAATCAGCGTTTCAGCGATCAGGAACAGGGTCATCTCGAGTCCCTGTTGTCTGCACTGCTGTTCCCGATGCGCAACACCCTGCTTTACCGTGCAGCCACCCAAAGCGCGTTACGCGATCCGCTGACTGATACCGGCAACCGCATTGCCATGGACCAGACATTGCAACGTGAAATCGACATGTCGCGCCGCCACCTGCAGCCTTTGTCGCTGTTGATGCTGGACATCGATCACTTCAAACGCATCAATGACAACCATGGACACAGTGCCGGTGATGAGGTCCTCAAAGCCGTCGCCGCCGCGATCAAAAGCCAACTGCGCAACGTAGACATGGTGTTCCGTTTCGGCGGCGAAGAGTTTTTGATCCTGCTGTCCAACACCGGTCGTGAAGCCGCAGCCCTGGTGGGCGAACGACTTCGATTTGCGACGCAGGCCAAAGAGTATTTAGCCGACGGCAAGTCCGTCGAACTGACGGTCAGCCTTGGTTGTTCAACCTTGTTGCCTGGCGAGTCGGCTGAAAGCCTGTTGCGCCGCGCCGACAGTGCGCTGTACGTGGCCAAGCGCGAGGGACGCAACCGGTTGGCGATGGCGGGCTGAACCCCTCAGCGGACACGCGTGCAGGGCGGCCCGCGAAAGAATGAATCAGCGCACAGCGCCGCGTAATCCCCCCACCAGACCTTGCAATCTGGCTGGCTCCGCAGCTTCAACCGGCACTGCCGGTCCGGCGACCAGCGTCACCCGCGACCACAACCGACGAAACACGCCTTTGTCCGGATCGCGGCTGAAAAAACTCCCCCACAACCCCTGCAACGCCAACGGAATCACTGGCACCGGAGTCTCTTCGAGAATCCGCGTCAACCCGCCTCTGAACTCGTTGATTTCGCCATCCACCGTCAGCTTGCCCTCCGGAAAGATGCACACCAACTCGCCATCTTTCAGGTATTGAGCAATCCGCTTGAAAGCATTTTCGTAAATTTGAATGTCTTCCTGACGCCCCGCGATCGGAATCGTGCCGGCCGTACGGAAGATGAAGTTCAACACCGGCAGGTTGTAGATCTTGTAATACATCACAAAGCGAATCGGCCGACGCACCGCACCGCCAATCAGCAACGCATCGACGAACGACACATGGTTGCAGACCAGCAACGCGGCGCCTTCGTCGGGAATCAGCTGCAGATTTTTATGCTCGACGCGGTACATGGAATGGCTGAGCAGCCAGATCATGAAGCGCATGGTGAACTCGGGAACAATGCTGAAAATGTAGGCATTCACGCCGATGTTCAGCAGCGACACCACGAGGAACAGCTGGGGGATCGACAGTTTGGCCATGCTCAGCAGCACGATGGACACAATCGCCGAGATCACCATGAACAACGCGTTGAGAATGTTGTTGGCGGCTATCACGCGCGCCCGCTCGTTCTCGGCAGTACGTGACTGGATCAGCGCGTAAAGCGGCACGATGTAGAAACCGCCGAATACACCCAGACCGAGAATGTCGAACAGCACCAGCCAGGTGTGCCCGAACCCCAGCACTTCGATCCAGCCGTGGCCCGCAACGCTGTCCGGGATTCCACCGGAATGCCACCACAGCAGCAGTCCGAAAACCGTCAGGCCGAACGAGCCGAACGGCACCAGGCCGATCTCGACCTTTCGGCCCGAGAGCTTCTCGCAGAGCATCGAGCCTAGCGCGATACCCACCGAGAATACCGTCAGAATCAGGGTCACCACGGTTTCGTCGCCGTGCATCCATTCCTTGGCATACGCCGGGATCTGCGTCAGATAAATCGCCCCGACGAACCAAAACCACGAGTTACCGACAATGGAGCGCGACACCGCTGGCGTCTGTCCGAGACCAAGCTTCAAGGTGGCCCAGGATTCACTGAAAATGTTCCAGTTCAGGCGCATGTTCGGCGATGAGGCCGCCGCACGAGGAATGCTGCGGCTGGCGAGATAGCCAAGTAGGGCGATGCCAATAATCGCCGTAGAAACGATGGGAGCGTAATGAGTGGATGACATCATGATGCCGGCGCCGATGGTTCCGGCGAGGATCGCCAGGAACGTTCCCATCTCGACCAGTCCATTGCCGCCGACCAGTTCTTCCTCACGCAAGGCCTGGGGCAGTATCGAATACTTCACCGGCCCGAACAGCGCCGAATGAGTGCCCATGGCGAACAGCGCCACCAGCATCAGCGACAGATGATCGAACATGAACCCGACTGCACCGACCGCCATGATGGCGATTTCCCCAAGCTTGATCAGACGGATCAATGCGTCCTTGGCAAACTTCTCGCCAAACTGACCAGCCAGCGCCGAGAACAGGAAGAACGGCAGGATGAACAGTAATGCACAGAGATTGACCCAAATCGAACGATCACCGTCGATGGTCAATTTGTAGAGAATGGCGAGGATCAGTGACTGCTTGAAGATGTTGTCGTTGAACGCCCCAAGCGACTGGGTCACGAAAAAAGGCAGGAAACGTCGGGTGCGAAGCAAGGTGAACTGTGAGGGGTGGCTCATCTTCCGTGTGTCCCTTTTGCAGTAAAGAGTGGCGTGGATACAGACATTGGAATGCCGAAGCTCGATCCAGGCCACACATTACCTAATCTTCGCCGGTTATTTCTTCAATCCTGCAATACAGGGTGAAACAAACAACTCCCCTCGCCAGGCTCCCCGCACCGTACGTTTGCTGACGATCAGCCACATGAGCGTCAGCAATCCCACCAGCACGCATCCGAAGACCTCGAAGAACGCCAGATTCAGCGTGCTGGCCAGTTTCAACGTCGCCAGCGAATACACGCCCAGCGGAAAGGTAAAGCCCCACCAGCCCAGATTGAAAGGAATACCGGCCCGCAGGTAACGGACGGTGATCAGCACGGCTATCAGCATCCACCACAGGCCGAATCCCCATAGCGTAATGCCCGCCACAAGTCCCAGTCCGGCAGCGATTTCACCGACACCCGGGAAACCATTGGACGCGAAGATCGCCGGTGCGTCGGCGCCCAGCAGCAACATTCCGAGCGCGCCGGTGCCAATGGGACCCAGCGCGAGCCAGCTCGAAGCGGCCATGTTTTCGTGGGGCAATTTATGCAGCGCCATGCGCAGCAACAGGATCGTCAGAATGCTGAAGGCCACCGGCAGGGAAAACGCCCAAAGGACGTAGCTGGTCACCAGCATCACCAGCTGCGAATGGGCGTCGACCAGATGCGGGGCGAGCAAGCCCCCGCTGGCCGCCGCAACTTCTGCAGCGACCACCGGCAACAGCCAGACCGCCGTCATCTGGTCAATGCTGTGTTCCTGGCGCGTGAACATCATGTAAGGGATCAACACCCCGCATGCCAGGGACATCGCCACATCCAGCCACCACAACACTTCGGCGATCTGAATCACGCCATCGCCCCAACGCGGCAGGCCGAACACCAGAAAACCGTTGATGATCGTTGCCAGCCCCATGGGAATGGTGCCGAAGAACATCGATACCGTTGAGTGCCCGAAGATCCGCCGGGCCTCATCGAAGAACAACGTCCAGCGCGCCGCGTAGAGGGCGGTGAACAGCAAGAACAGGAAAATATTGAACAGCCACAGCGCTTCGGCGAGTGCGTGCAGGCCGGGGATGGCGACAGGCACCTGCGCCAACGCCAAAGCCAGAACGCCGGTACCCATGGTGGCGGCGAACCAGTTCGGAGTGAATTGGCGAATCACTTCGCGCGGGTGCTGGAGGTGGCTGAAAGGTTTGATGCCGGTTTTGGCGTGGGTGCATGTCATGGCGGTCTCCTGTCCTCTGGTGAGGTGGAAGCCATGATAGAACCGAATCGAATATCTATATAACGGGTAATATCTCTAACTGTTATCGGTTTTACAAATATACGAGCGCTGGCGCATCAACGTGAGCAGTGCGCCCACCGACAGAATAATCAGCACAGCGCCATACCCATCAGTGGTTGCCACCAAACCGAAGGTCCGCGTGAGGTTGCCCGCTAACAACGATGGCAAGCAGAACGCCAGATAACTGAGCACATAAAACGCCGACATCAACCCCGCTCGTTCATGGGGCAGTGCCAGCGGCACGACACTGCGCAATGCACCCAGAAAACCAGCGCCGAAGCCACAACCCGCCACCAGCGTCCCCACGAAAAACAGCGACAGGCTCGCACTGTGTACGGCGATCAAAATCAACGCGACGCCCACCGGCAAGAGGCTGGCGCCCAACTGCAAAACCTTGTCGGCAGGACGGTTACGCAAGGTGTAGATCATCAGGGCGCCCGTGACCGTCAATGCGGCGACCGTCGCCCCACCGATCAGATTCGAAGTCGATCCGGTGGCGGTGCGCACCAGCGACGGTGCCAGCGAGGCGTAAAAACCACCCAGTGCCCACACGGCGATGTCGATGGGCAACACTCGCCATAGCGCACGTCGAGCCTGACTCGGAACGTGCAAGGTAGGGCGCAGCGAAGCCAAGGCACCCGGTTGCCGACTGACGCTTTCTGGCAGCCGCCAGACATACAGGGCCTGCATTACGAACAGCGCCAGCAATACCCAATAGGTGAGCTGCAACGGCAGTGGCGCAAATTCGGCCAGCAAGCCGCACCCCATCGCACCCATTGCCATCCCCAGCAGTGGCGCGACGCTATTGACCAACGGGCCTTGCTGACGATCAGTGTCCAGGAGCGCCGCACTCAGCACTGCGGTTGCCATCCCGGTGGCAAATCCCTGCAGCACTCTGGCGGCGATCAGCCACGAGACACTGTCGGCATTGATAAACAGCAACATCGCGAGCATGTTCAGCAAAACCGCAGCGAAAATGACCGGTTTTCGTCCGAGGAAGTCCGACAGCGAACCGACGGTCAGCAGCGCCACCAGCAAGCTGATGGCGTACACGCCGAAAATTACCGTCAGGGTCGCCGCCGAAAACTGCAGATGTTCCTGATACAAGTGATAAAGGGGCGTCGGCGCGGTGGAAGCCGCCAGAAAACTGAGTAAGGTAAACGCCAGAAACCACAGGCTGGTCTTTTGTGAGGCTGAGCTGGGCATGGACTGTCTCCGCAAAAGCTAATATTTTGCTTTTGCGGAGTGTGCTACTGACCAGCCCTTAAAGCAAATTCTTTGTGTTAAGGTCCGATGCATGGCTATTAAAGAAGGTTTACGCCCCGGCGGCCGCAGCGCCCGGGTGCAAGAGTCGATTCACTCGGCGGTCCGCGAACTCCTGGAAGAACAGGAGCGCTCGACCGTGACCGTGCCGCAGATCGCTGCCCGTGCAGGGGTTACGCCCTCGACCATTTATCGACGCTGGGGCGATTTGTCCGTGTTGCTGGCCGACGTTGCCCTGGCGCGTATGCAACCGGATGGCGAGCCCGCCAACACCGGCAGCTTGCGCGGAGATGTACGGGCATGGGCCGAGCAGTATCTGGACGAGATGAGTTCCGAACCCGGTCGTAACATGCTGCGCGATGTTCAATCCAGTCTTACACCCGGTTACTGTGTGACGATCATCGGCGCGCAGCTGCAGACGATTCTGGATCGCTACCCCGATGTGCCGAAGCCGAGTGTTGACCGGCTGATCAATCTGGTGGCGGCGCCAACCGTTTTTCGCATTCTGTTTTCAGAGAAGGCGCTGGAGGTTGAGGAGTTGCACACGCTGCTCGAGATTGCACTGGATCAGTGACGACGTCATCGCGAGCGAGCTCGGCTCCCACAGTTGACCGCAGCAGTCCAGACAACCCAGTCATCCCCCAAAGCTGATCGCACCAGTCCAGACAACCCGATCATCTGTGGGAGCCGAGCTTGCTCGCGATGAGGCCCGCAAAAACGCCAGAAAATCTACCTGCCTGTCTAACCTGCGACACCCCGCCGCGCCACGACCTTGGTCGACACTGACGAACCCCCGACATCGTGCGAGACTGTCTGACCGGGCTGGAGTCCCGGGTTTCTTTTGTCTGGAGTTCTCATGTCGCTGTCCAGCGGGCTGATCGCCGCCGTCGCCCTGGCCTATATGGCCATCATGTTCGCTATCGCCTTCTACGGTGACCGCCGCGCCGCGCCGTTGCCACCGCGCGTGCGTGCCTGGGTGTACAGCCTGTCGCTGGCGGTCTATTGCACCAGCTGGACTTTTTTCGGGGCCGTAGGCCAGGCCGCCGAACAACTCTGGTCGTTCCTGCCGATCTACCTCGGGCCGATCCTGTTGCTGGTCTGCGCCCCTTGGGTCCTGCAGAAAATGGTGATGATCAGCAAACAGGAGAACATCACCTCCATCGCCGACTTTATCGCTGCGCGCTACGGCAAATCCCAGTCGCTGGCAGTGGTCGTTGCGCTGATCTGCATGGTCGGGGTCTTGCCCTATATCGCTTTGCAACTCAAAGGCATCGTGCTCGGCGTGAATTTGCTGATCGGTGCCGGTGCTGACGCGATGGGCGTACGCGCCCAGGACACGGCGCTGATCGTGTCGCTGGTGCTCGCGCTGTTCACCATCGTATTCGGTACCCGCAACCTCGATGCCACGGAGCACCACCGGGGCATGGTGCTGGCGATCGCATTCGAGTCGCTGGTCAAGCTCTTCGCTTTTCTTGCCGTCGGTGCATTCGTGACCTATGGCCTCTACGACGGATTCGACGACCTGTTCAATCAGGCCATGCTGGCCCCGCGGCTGGAGCAATACTGGAAGGAAACGATCAACTGGCCCTCCATGGTGGTCCAGACCGGTGTGGCGATGATGGCGATTATCTGCCTGCCCCGGCAATTCCACGTGACCGTGGTCGAGAATATCGAGCCTCAGGACTTGCGCCTGGCGAAATGGGTATTTCCCGCCTACCTGGCACTCGCGGCTCTGTTTGTCGTGCCGATTGCACTGGCCGGTCAGATGTTGCTGCCCAGCTCGGTGCTGCCGGACTCGTTCGTTATCAGCCTGCCACTGGCCCAGTCCCACCCTGCCCTGGCGCTCCTGGCGTTTATTGGCGGCGCCTCGGCCGCGACCGGCATGGTGATCGTCGCCAGCGTGGCGCTGTCGACCATGGTGTCCAACGACATGCTGTTGCCATGGCTATTGCGCCGCAACAATGCCGAGCGTCCGTTCGAAGTGTTCCGTCAGTGGATGCTGTCGGTACGTCGCGTCAGCATCGTGGTGATTCTGCTCCTGGCGTATGTCAGCTATCGCTTGCTGGGCTCCACCGCGAGCCTGGCGACCATTGGCCAGATCGCCTTCGCTGCCGTGACCCAACTGGCCCCGGCCATGCTCGGCGCGCTGTACTGGAAACAGGCCAACCGCCGAGGTGTGTTCGCCGGCCTCGCCGCCGGGACATTTCTCTGGTTCTACACCCTGATCCTGCCGATTGCCGCCCACAGCCTGGGCTGGTCGCTCAACACCTTCCCGGGATTGGCGTGGCTGCACAGCAACCCGCTGAACCTGCCACTGACTCCGCTGACCCAGGGCGTTGTGTTATCGCTCGCGGCCAACTTCACGCTGTTCGCCTGGGTTTCGGTGCTGTCGCGCACGCGGGTGTCGGAACACTGGCAGGCCGGTCGTTTTATCGGCCAGGAAATCAGTGCGCGCCCGAGCGCACGCTCCATGCTTGCAGTGCAGATCGACGACTTGCTGCAACTCGCCGCACGCTTTGTCGGTGAGGAACGCGCTCGCCAGAGCTTCATCCGCTTCGCCTATCGCCAAGGCAAAGGCTTCAATCCGAACCAGAATGCCGACGGCGAATGGATCGCCCACACCGAACGCCTGCTGGCAGGTGTACTGGGCGCTTCATCGACGCGCGCCGTGGTGAAGGCGGCCATTGAAGGTCGGGAAATGCAGCTCGAGGATGTCGTGCGAATCGCCGACGAAGCCTCTGAAGTCCTGCAATTCAACCGCGCATTGCTGCAAGGCGCGATCGAGAACATTACCCAAGGCATCAGCGTGGTCGATCAGTCGCTCAAGTTGGTGGCCTGGAACCGCCGCTACCTGGAATTGTTCAACTATCCGGATGGATTGATCAGCGTCGGTCGCCCCATCGCAGACATCATTCGCCACAACGCCGAGCGTGGCCTGTGTGGCCCCGGCGAGGCCGAAGTGCACGTCGCCAGGCGCCTGCACTGGATGCGCCAGGGCCGCGCCCACACGTCTGAGAGACTGTTTCCGAATGGGCGGGTGATCGAGCTGATCGGCAACCCGATGCCGGGCGGCGGCTTCGTCATGAGTTTCACCGACATCACCGCGTTTCGCGAGGCCGAGCAGGCACTGACTGAAGCCAATGAAGGCCTGGAGCGTCGCGTCACCGAACGTACTCATGAACTGTCGCAATTGAACGTGGCCCTGACCGAAGCCAAAGGCACCGCCGAGTCCGCCAACCAGTCGAAAACCCGGTTTCTGGCCGCCGTCAGCCATGACTTGATGCAACCCCTGAACGCTGCTCGACTGTTTTCAGCCGCCCTTTCCCACCAGGACGACGGTTTGTCCGGGGAAGCCCAGAAACTGGTGCAACACCTCGACACCTCGCTACGTTCGGCCGAAGACCTGATCAGCGACCTTCTGGACATTTCCCGCCTGGAAAACGGCAAGATAAATCCCGATTCAAAACCGTTCGTGCTTAACGAGCTCTTCGACATTCTGAGTGCGGAATTCAAAGCGCTGGCTCGGGATCAAGGTTTGAAATTCCGCGTCAGAGGCAGTTCGCTGCGTGTCGAAAGCGACAGCAAATTGCTGAGGCGAATTCTGCAAAACTTCCTCACCAACGCCTTTCGCTACGCCAAAGGGCCGGTGTTGCTAGGTGTTCGGCGACACAAAGGCGAGCTGAGCCTGGAAGTGTGGGACCGCGGGCCGGGCATTCCGGAAGACAAGCAAAAGGTGATTTTCGAAGAGTTCAAACGCCTCGACAGTCACCAGACGCGTGCCGAGAAAGGCCTTGGGCTCGGGCTGGCGATCGCTGACGGCTTATGCCGCGTTCTGGGACACACCTTGCAGGTACGCTCCTGGCCCGGTCGCGGAAGCGTGTTCAGCGTCCGCGTGCCGCTGGCCCGAACGCAAACCGCAATACCCGTCAAAGTCGCCGAACTCAACGGTAAATTGCTCAGCGGGGCTCAGGTGCTGTGTATCGATAATGAAGACAGCATCTTGATCGGCATGAACAGTTTGCTGACCCGTTGGGGTTGCCAGGTCTGGACGGCGCGCAATCGTGAAGATTGCGCCGCGTTGCTCAATGAGGGCGTACGTCCGCAGTTGGCGCTGGTGGATTATCACCTGGATGATGGTGAAACCGGGACGGACCTGATGGCGTGGCTGCGAACCCGTCTGGGCGAGCCGGTGCCGGGCGTAGTGATCAGCGCTGATGGGCGCCCCGAAACGGTGGCCCAGGTGCATGCGGCAGGTCTGGATTACCTGGCAAAACCGGTGAAACCGGCGGCGCTTCGAGCGTTATTGAGTCGGCATCTGCCGTTGTAAGCCCTAAAAGATCGTCCGAAGGCTCGGGCCGCGATCGGACGATCTTTTGATCTTTATTCTGGCAACTCCGCCAACCCATCCACATCTGTCATCGCCCGCTCCAGCAAATCAGCCGGCAGACTTTTGCTCGCCCGTGCGCCCAGCAACTTGAGCTGTTCACTGCGACTCACCAGGTTGCCACGGCCCTCTGTCAGCTTGTTACGCGCCGAACTGTAGGCTTTGTCCAACTGCTGCAGGCGATTGCCGACTTCATCCAGATCCTGAATGAACAACACGAATTTGTCGTACAGCCAACCCGCCCGCTCGGCAATTTCCCGAGCGTTCTGGCTCTGGCGCTCCTGCTTCCACAGACTGTCGATGACGCGCAGCGTGGCAAGCAAGGTGGTAGGACTGACGATCACAATGTTGCGGTCGAACGCTTCCTGAAACAGCGTTGGCTCGGACTGCAGTGCCGCGGAAAACGCCGCTTCTATCGGCACAAAAAGCAGGACGAAATCCAGGCTATGCAAGCCGTCCAGCCGCTTGTAATCCTTGCCTGCCAAGCCTTTCACGTGATTGCGCAGGGACAGCACATGCTGCTTGATGGCGATCTGGCCGATGGCATCGTCTTCGGCCGCGACATATTGCTGATAGGCCGTAAGACTGACCTTGGAGTCCACCACCACCTGCTTGTCACCCGGCAGATAAATGATCACGTCCGGCTGAAAGCGCTCGCCATCCGGGCCTTTCAGATTGACCTGAGTCTGGTACTCACGGCCCTTTTCCAGTCCAGCATGCTCTAGCACTCGCTCAAGAATCAGCTCGCCCCAGTTGCCTTGCGTTTTCTGGCCTTTCAGAGCGCGAGTGAGGTTCGTGGCCTCGTCGCTCAACCGCAGGTTCAACTGCTGCAGGCGCTCGAGCTCTTTGGCCAGGGAGAAACGCTCTCGCGCTTCGGCCTGGTAGCTTTCCTCAACGCGCTTTTCAAAGGACTGAATGCGTTCTTTCAACGGATCGAGCAGTTGACCAAGGCGTTGCTGGCTGGATTCGGCAAAACGCTGCTCACGCTCATCGAAAATCTTGCCCGCCAACTCGGCAAACTGCGCACGTAGCTCGTCTCGCGAGCCTTGCAGGTCATTAAGACGCTGCTGGTGGCTTTCGCGCTGCTCCCGCAGCTCGGCGTTGAGCGAAGCGGTCTGCGCGTCGAGGCGGCGCAAATCTGCCTCTTTGCCAGCACGTTCGATATTCCACGCGTGCGATGCGTCGCGTGCGTCATCGCGTTCGATCTGCAGCAGCTCGACTTCACGACGCAAAGCCGCCAGATCCGATTGCCGCAGGGTGTTGACCTGACTCAAATCACCGATTTCATCGCGACAGGCGTCGAGTTGAGCGTTCAAACCGTCCTGCGCCAGCTGGGCTGTGGACAGGCGCTCTTGCAGCAGTGCTACCTCTGACTGAAGGGTGCTGGCGCGACGCTGCAGTTGCCAGGCCAATACCAATAATGGCAATGCTGCTCCTGCCAGACCAAGCATTATGCTGGTCAAGTCCATAGCCATAGCCACTCCTGCTAATTCGATAAAGCCTGAAGGTTAACCAAGGCGTCAGGTCTTGGACAGCTCAGTCTTCGACCAGGCCTAGCTCGCGCTGGGCGCGTCGATCACCTGCCCGTGCCGCCTGGCGCAACAGGTCCTGGCCGATACGACGGTCCCGGGCGTTGCCACATTCCCGGCACATCAGCTGACCGAGGCGGCTTTGCGCGGCCACGACACCTTCACGTGCCGGTTGCTTGAGCAGGCGTCCGGCAAAGTGTTTGACGTTGGTGTTTTCGCTAAGGCGCGGGCTGTCCAGTAGCCACTCGGCCACACGCATTGAAAAGCGTTTGGGTGGGGTAACAGCAGTGGGTGGGGTGGTTACGGAAACTGATACTGAACGAAACTTCATAAAACACTGTAGGGCAGATCGGAAGGCGCGCCACTCTACTCTTTTTTTCTTACAGGTAAAGCCTAAAAAAACCCGGCACGCCCGTCCTAGAGCAAGCGCTCGGGACAATCCACAGAAGCTGTGGATAAGTCAGTGGACAACCGCCCTTGAACTCTCGCAAACCCCTGTGGAATGGGGCTCGCAGTCAAACTGACGATTTTTTCACCAGTAAAAAAAAGCGATGTTTTTCATTGACTTAAATTTTGGTTACAGGCACCCACTGCGTTTGAAGGCAAGATGACAGCGGGGTGACAACGTTCGCAACTAATGTGCACAAGTACCTGCAAGGCGGTTATATCGGTGCGCTTTTTTGACGCATTTTGATGGATGAAGCTGGGGATAACCCTCGGTTATCCGGCATCACGTTGACTCAAGCTGGCTGTAAAACGACGCACCAGCCGTCGGATGATGGGCTACGGGCCTGCGAAATCACGGAAATCAGCGTCCGCCTGCCCCTTTCCCATGCGCTCAATGGCAATCTTTTTCGATATCACACTTCCATTCTCAAATTCAATCCGTTACTATCCGCTGCGTTAGTACCAAGCTGAAAGTCAATTCTGGTCGAACAAATCCCCCCGGACAGCCTTCCCAAAGGAAGCCTCCACCGAACAAGCGGGATCGACCACCTCGATGGTTTCCAGGTAAACCTTGTGTCAACACAGCCTTTGAATCAAAAGCAAAGGGTGTTGCCAAGCTCACTTACTCTGACCGAACCAGCCTGCAAATTGATCAGGATCTTCACCCCGGGCCCAGAACCTTTGCCCTTGATGTGTTGCCTGCCCTCCTAAGTACCTACCTGCCAGCCCAAGCGCGCCAATTATCAGCGCTTCAAACTGGCTGCTTTGTTCCAGTCGGGTTCTTCGTTCGACCAACGGTGGTCGTCGTCACTGGAACGTTTTAATTTTGCACGGCTCTTATCCGTGTCGCTTGTAGGAACACCCAATAATGACTACTCAAATCCACACCCAAGATGCAATTCGCACCTTAACCAACGCTTTTGCACCAATGAACTGCCTGATCATGGCCGCTCGCAAAGGCTGCTTCAGCTTCACTCTGGTGAACGAACACGGTATCGCTCGTCACAGCGAACGCCTGTACCCCGATCAATACTCCAGCGCAGAACCGCTGCAGGCCGTGATCGATCGTACTCGTCAGGCACTTGTTGCCTGATACGCCGCAAAGGCTGAAAACCTCAAAAGCCCTGCTTCAATAGCAGGGCTTTTTATTGCCTGATATTTCCCTTTTCGCTGCCAAGGCCTAAGTACAAACCGATATAACGGTTATAACTCCGCGCCGGAAATATTTTAAAAACAGGCCTTTACAGCGCGAATATGACACTACACTTCAACTCAAGCGGCGTGATCCGCTTCCGGCGAGCCTGAGTCGATTCACTGCTGCCAAGGCCCCTTCAGGCATCGCCGCCCACTTTATGTTTCGAGGGCTTTATGGGTATCGCTGCCAGCGAACTGTGCCGTTATGTGATCCGTCCGACCTTGCTCTACCTCGGGCGTCATAGCGCAACTGCCGAATCCCTGTTGCTGGGCATTGCCGCCAGCCAGTCTGCCCTCGGATCCGCCCTTCATGACCGCCGCGGCCATGGCCTTTACCGAATCGCTGAACCCCGTCATCAGGCACTCTGGGACCATTACCTGGCCCTCGATCCGGAGCGCGCCAGCCTGGTAAGAGGCCTGGCGAGTCAACATGCTTTCCTGAGCAGCCCGCATCTGGAATTGACCGTCAACCTGCGTTACGCCACTGCCATTGCCTGGCTGCTGGTCGAAGAACAAAACACCTCGCTCCCCGAAGCAGACGACCTGCTGGGAATGGCCCGAATCTGGCGCCAGACCTTCCAGCCCCAAGGACGCCTGAGAGACTTCACCTGCGCCTGGCAAACCTGTGTTTCAACTTTGAATCAGGTCGCCTGCTGATCCGCCGATTTCACAAGATCGCTCAACAGGTCGCGAATCCGGTCGGATTGTCCTACAAAACCGCTCTAACTCAAGCGATACAGCCTATAGCGCTGGGACGAAAATGTTGGTAATTTTCGCCCCGGTGATCACCAGGAGTTCTAATAATGAAAAAAGTAATGCTCAAAACCACCCTTAGCCTCGCCGTTACCTTGGCATCCACCCAGATCTTTGCAGCTGGCTTTGCCATCAACGAACAAAGTATCAGCGGGATGGGTACAGGTTTTGCCGGGCGATCTTCCTCTGCCGATGACGCAAGCACCATTTTTGGCAACCCTGCCGGCATGTCGCGCATCAAGCGCGAACAAGTCACCGGCGGCGCTGCAATGCTCGACGCACACACCGATATCAGCAACGCCAGCTCCAGCCCGAACGGCGGCAGCAACAAAGGCGACATGGTGCCCTTCATCGCCGTACCTATGGGCTACTACGTCAAGCCAATCGACGACCATTGGGCAGTCGGTGTGGGCGTCTACGCTCCGTTCGGCCTGGTGACCGACTATGAGCAAGGCTTCGCTGGCCGTTACTTCGGCAGCAAGAGCGACGTTAAAATCGTGACCCTGCAACCGACTGTCAGCTACGCCTTCAACGACAAGGTGTCCATCGGTTTCGGTCCGACCATCAACCGTATCGACGGCAAGCTGGAATCGAACCTGTCGATCACCCAGGCCGCGCCAGATGGCGAAGTCAAGATCAAGGGTGACGACACCGCGCTGGGCTACAACATCGGCGTGCTGGTTCAAGCCACCGACAGCACCCGCCTCGGCCTGACTTACCACTCGAAAGTGAAGTACAAGCTTGAAGGCAACACCAAGGTCAACTACAACGTCCTGGGCCTGATCGGTCAGAACCCTAGCCAGAAGTACGATGCCTCCCTGGACCTGACGACCCCTGAGTCGGTGGACTTCTCGGTCACGCACAAGCTGGATGACCAGTGGACCCTCTACGCAGGCAGTACCTGGACTCGCTGGAGCCGTTTGAAAGAGATCACCGTTGAAAACAGCGGCGTTCCTGCGGTACTGAATGGTCAGTTCGGAACCATCACCGAAGAACAGAACTGGCACGACACCTGGGCTCACGCCATCGGCGCGTCCTACCAGCTGAACAAGCAATGGGTGCTGCGTACCGGCCTGTCCTTCGACCAGGCGCCGACCAACAACGAAGACCGCTCCCCACGCATCCCGACTGGCGATCGCAAGATTTTCAGCCTGGGTGCTGGCTGGAGCCCGACCGACGACCTGACCATCGACGTAGCGTATTCGTACCTGCGTGAAGATTCGGTCAAGGTCAACAACAGCAACGACCGTGGCCAGACTTACAACGCCAAGTACGAAAACTGGGCAAACGGTTTCGGTGTGGGTGCAACCTACCGCTTCTGATGATTCACGGCGAACCTGAACGGCTCGCCACCTGAATCAAAAAAGCCCCGCTCTCTGGTTCAGAGGCGGGGCTTTTCAGTGGGTAGCAATCAGGGTTGCGAAGCCAGGGCTTTCTCCACCGCAGCAATGAATTCCGGATCATCGGGCTTGGTCAGGCTGGAGAAATTGGCGATCACCTTGCCCTGGCGATCGACCACATACTTGTAGAAATTCCACTTCGGGGCGCTGGTCTGTTCGGCGAGCACCTTGAACAGATGAGTCGCATCGGCGCCACGGACGTTCTGCGGTTCGGTCATGGTGAACGTCACGCCGTAGTTCACGTAGCAGACCTTGGCGGTCTCGGCACCGTCCTTGGACTCTTGCTTGAAGTCATTGGAAGGTACGCCGATCACCTCCAGGCCTTGAGCCTTGTAACGCTGATTCAACGCCTCAAGGCTTTTGAATTGCGGGGCGAACCCACAGAAGCTCGCGGTATTGACCACCACCAAAGGCTTGCCGGCGAACCGCTGGCACAGGTCGATTGATTCCTTGGCACGCAGTTTCGGCAACGAACCTTGCAACAGTTCAGGACATTCTGCCGCTTGGGCCACACCACAAAACGCAACCAGTAACGCGGGAACTGCAAGCCAGCGCATCTGCATAACCGTGCATCCTTGAGAAGATCGTCAGGACGAAGTTACTCGTCCTGACGCCCTGCTAGCAAGCGCCCATGCCCAACTGCATCAGCGCCAGTCCGCCCTGATGCCAGCCCCACCACACCAGTGCCAGCAGCAACGCGCCAGCGCCCACCAGGAGTATGCGCGGCCAGAGCCTGTTCATAGCGCACTCAGCTGGGTTTGCAGGCGCGCCACCGGCTGCTCACGAACCGGCCAATTCAGCGCTGCAGCCAACAGGCTCAAGAGAATCGCTACCTGCCAAATCAAGTCATAGCTCCCGGTCCGGTCATACACCACCCCGCCCAACCAGCCTCCGAGGAAGGAACCCAGCTGGTGAAAGAGGAAAACAATCCCTCCGAGCATGGACAGGTTTCGCACACCAAACAAGGTGGCCACGGTGCCGTTGGTCAACGGAACGGTCGACAGCCACAGGAACCCCATCGCCATGCCGAACAGGTACGCGGTCGTGGTGGTCACCGGCGCCCACAGGAACAGCCCGATCACCACGGCCCGCAACAGGTACAAACCGGTCAGCAAACGGGGCTTGGACATCCGTCCACCCAGCCATCCGGCAGTGTAGGTACCGAAAATATTGAACAGCCCGATGAGCGCCAACACGGTAGTGCCTACGGTGGCAGGCAAGTGCTGGTCCACCAGATAGGCCGGCAGGTGCACGCCGATGAATACGACCTGGAAACCACAGACAAAAAAGCCAAACGCCAATAGCCAGAAACCCGAATGGGAACAGGCCTCGCGGAGCGCTTCAGAGAGGCTTTGCTCGTGACCCAGCGTCGGCAGCGGTTTGTCCTTGAGCATGCTCACCAGCGGCACGATCAGCGCCACCAGCAGCCCCAACACCAACAAAGCCGCGGACCAGCCGAGCCAGCCGATCAGTCCCAGGGTGCCCGGCAACATGGCGAACTGACCGAAGGAGCCGGCGGCACTGGCGATGCCCATACCCATACTGCGCTTCTCTGGCGGCACTGCGCGCCCGACCACGCCGAGAATCACCGAGAACGACGTGCCCGAGAGACCGATACCAATCAGTAACCCCGCACTCAGGGACAAGGTCACCGCCGAGTCGGACAGCCCCATGCACACCAGACCCACCGCGTACAAAATGCCGCCGATGAGCACCACTTTCGCCGCACCAAAGCGATCAGCCAGGGCGCCAGTGAACGGCTGCGCGAGCCCCCAGATCAAATTCTGCAAGGCAATGGCGAAGGCGAAGGTTTCACGCCCCCAGCCGAACTCGGCACTCATCGGCGCGAGAAACAGCCCGAAGCCGTGCCGCACGCCCAGCGATAACGCCAGGATCAGCGCACTCCCCAACAGCACCCAACCACACGTACGCCACATCGATGTCATTCTTGTTCTCCGGTCGCGGGTATATACCCGCTTAAGACTGAAAAAACTGGCCTCAAGCCAGTTCATCCAGCAATTTCAGCAAGACTTCACGCTTCTCGGCGCCCAGACGATCAACCAGTCGCTGCTGTGCCGCTTCCCAGGCCGGAAGGGCCGCTGCGAGGCGCTCAGCCCCGGCATCGGTGAGCCTGACGATGCGGTTGCGCATGTCCTCGCCCTCAACCAGCATCACCAGGCCTTCCCCCTCGAGCACCCGAAGGTTGCGCCCCAAGGTGCTGCGATCAAGGCCCATGGCTTCTGCCAAAGTGGAAATACTCGGCTGATCGAGGCGCTGCAGATTGCACAGTAGAGAATACTGGGCGACGTTGATCCCGAAGCCATCGAGAGCGCCGTCGTAATGCCTGCTGACGCCACGAGCGGCGCGACGCAGGTTGATACATAAACATTGGGAGTCGAGCATGATGCGTGTATATACCCGCGAGTCAGTTAAATCAAGTTACACATAAGGTCAGGCAGAAAGATCGCAGCCTCGTTTCACCCGAAAGCGCCAACGAATAGGTCAATACGCCAGTCTCAGATCAACGCCACGCCGACCAATACCGCAACCTCAAGCAGCTCTAGCATCGCGCCCGCCGTATCCCCCGTCGCCCCACCCAATCGCCGCAACATCACCTGCCGCAGCCAGACAAACACCAGCACAGCCAGCACCAACGCAACAACACCGCTCAAACCCGCAATCAGTACGCAGGCCAACGCACTCAGCGCCAGCACACGCTTACCGGCCAACCGCGGCAAATGATCGGCCAGCGCCTGCCCCAATCCGCCTGCACGCACATAAGGCGTGGTCAGGAACAACCCCAGCAATGCGGCGCGACCTATCAGCGGAACGATGATCAGGACCATGCCATGATGCTGTTCGATCAACGCCAGCAACGCCGCGAACTTGAGCAGCAACACCAGCACCAGCGTCACCACGGCAATCGGCCCGCTTCGAGGGTCCTTCATGATCGTCAGGGTGCGCTCTCGATCACCGAATCCTCCGAGCCACGCATCGGCGCTGTCGGCAAGGCCATCAAGGTGTAAAGCGCCGCTGAGCGATACCCAAATCGTCAGCAACAAGGCGGCGTGAAGCAACAACGGCGTACCGAGCAAAAGCCAGTTTATGGCCCACAGAATCACACCAAACAGCAGCCCCACCAGCGGATAGAAAAGCAGCGACCGCCCGAGTTCCTGCGGCGCCGGCATGCCCGGCAGACGAATCGGCAAGCTGCTCAGGAACTGCAAGGCAATCCAGAATGGCAGCATCTTCAGCTCGCTTCCCGCAACAAGCCGCCGGCCTCGACCGCCAGCGAAAACAACGCGCCGTGCCCGACTTCGACGTTGAGCAATTGCTCGCGTGGCAACCCACGGGCCTGCGCCAGCAACAACCGCATGACGCCTCCGTGACTGATCAACAGCACCCGCTCCCACGCATAGGCCGCGTGCAGACGCTGGACTGCGGCCAACACCCGCGCCGAGAAATCCTCGACGCGCTCGCCCTGAGGCGGCGTGAACGAATAGGGGTCAGCCCAGAACTGGCCCAACGCTTCGGCGTCGGTCTCCATCAGCGCCAAGGCACTCTGCCCTTCCCAGGCACCGAAATGCAGCTCCTGCAGATCTTTTTCCAGCTGCACCGGCAAGCCCAATTGCGCACCGAGTTCGCTGGCGAACCGCGCGCAACGCTGCAACGGCGAACTGACCAGACGGTCCCACGGACCTTGCTCGATGACGGCCCCACGCATCTGCGCCCAGCCCGTGTCAGTCAACGCATCGTCGAGACTGCCGCGCAAGCCGCCGCCGAGTTCGGTCTCCCCGTGACGCAACAGATCGAGCCGCAAGGTCATGCCGGACGGTCCGCAACGGCGGCTTCGGCGAAAGTCGCCATCTGGCCGTGGAGGTCACAGGCCAGACGCAGCAACGGCACGGCCAGTGCCGCACCACTGCCCTCGCCCAGGCGCAGACCGAGATCCAGTAGCGGATCAGCACCCAGCGCCTCAAGCACATGCCGATGACCCGGTTCGGCGCCCCGATGACCGAACAACAGCCATGGACGAGACTGCGGGTTCAACCGCACCGCCACCAACGCAGCGACACTGCAAATGAAACCGTCCACCAGCACCGCAACGCCTTCCTGCGCACACGCCAGATAGGCGCCGACCAGTGCGGCGATTTCGAAGCCGCCGAGGTTGTACAGCGTCTGCAACACATCCCCTCGTTGAGCACTGTGCAACGCCAATGCGCGCTCGATGACCTGGGTTTTATGGCTGACGCCCGCTGCGTTCAGCCCGGTGCCCGGCCCGGTGAGGTGCACCACAGGGCAATCGAGCAGCGCGCAGGCTAATGTACTGGCTGCGGTGGTATTGCCGATGCCCATTTCGCCACCGATGAACAATTGCGCACCCGCCGCCAGTGCTCGCTGCACGCTGTCGCGCCCGGCCTGCAGGGCAAGTTCACCCTGGGTTTGAGTCATGGCCGCAGCTTCAACAAAATTCGCCGTACCGGGACCGATGTTCAAGTGGCGTACACCAGGCAAATTCAGCGCCGGATTGATGGTGCCCAGGTCCACCACTTCCAGCGAAGCGCCCAACTGACGCGCCAGCACACTGATCGCCGCACCGCCGCTGACGAAGTTGTGCAGCATCTGCCCGGTCACTTCCTGGGGAAAGGCAGACACGCCTTCGGCAACCACACCATGGTCACCGGCAAATATGGCGATCCACAGGTGATCGAGGGCGGGTTTGACCTGCCCCTGCATCCCCGCCAGCTGCACCGCCACCGACTCGAGACGACCAAGGGAACCCGCTGGCTTGGTCAGCTGCTGTTGCCGGGCCTCAGCCTGTTCGATGCTCTGGCCGTCGATGGACTTGCAAGGGTTCAGCCACCAGGATTGAGTCATAACGCGGTTCCTTTCAAAGTCAGGGGCAGACCGGCGACAGTCAGTACGACGCGCTGACAGCGTTCGGCCAAGGCTTGATGCAGCCAACCGGCTTCATCGACATAGCGACGCGTCAACTCGCCGAGCGGCACGACACCCATTCCGGTCTCGTTGCTGACAAAAATGATTTCACCCGGCAGCGACGCCAGGCAATCCAGCAGCGCTTCTCGCTCGACCGCCAGCCGTTTGGCATCGTCGAGCATCAGCAGATTGGTTAGCCACAGGGTCAGGCAATCGACCAGCAGGCAGCGGTCGGCACCCGCGGTTTCACGCAGCACGCGAGCGAGCTCAAGGGGTTCTTCGATCAGCGCCCACTCGGCTGGACGACGGGCGCGATGATGAGCGACCCGGTCGCTCATTTCACCGTCCAGCGGCTGGCTGGTGGCGATGTAGGTCACCGCCAGTTCGCTGTCAGAGGCGAGCTTTTCGGCCAGGCGACTTTTGCCGGAGCGGGCGCCGCCGAGGATCAGTTGGAGCATGGTTGCATCCTTTGAATAAAGTGGTGTGGCGGGCGGCCTCATCGCGGGCAAGCCTTGCTCCCACAGGTACGCAGTGTGATTGAATCAATACCTGTGGGAGCAAGGCTTGCCCGCGATGGGGCCATCAAGGTCACCTCAAAACCCACAAAGCTCGCGCAACAACCGGGTATCCAGATGCTTCTCCACCAGATCCGCCAACCGCTCGATATCGCGCTCACGCAACCCGTGATAATCCACGTCCTGCACATCCTCCAATCCCGCCCAGCGCAGCAGCGCACTGCAGGCCGCCGGGGATTCGAACAGGCCATGCAGGTAGGTGCCAAAAACCTGCCCATCAACACTTTGCGCACCGTCGCAACGACCATCGTCGAGCTGCACCGCAGCGTTCTCCAGCGCCGGCCCGGTGGTCACCCCGGCATGAATTTCATAGCCGCTGACGACAGCATCTTCCAGCATCAGGCGCCCGCGCACGTTGCGCAGTTGCTTCTCTTCTTCGAGCTGCGTTTCGAACGCCAGCAAACCCAGACCGGCACTGGAACCCGGCGCGCCTTCGAGGCCCAGCGGATCATGCACCTGCTCACCAAGCATCTGCAGGCCACCACAGATCCCCAGCAATTTCCCGCCATAACGCAGATGACGGGCGATCGCGGTGTCCCAACCATTGGCGCGCAGGAACGCGAGGTCACTGCGCACGCTTTTCGAGCCAGGGAGAATGATCAGGTCAGCGGGTGGAATCGGTTGGCCGGGGCCAATGAACTGCAGATCAACCTGGGGATGCAGGCGCAGCGGGTCGAAATCGGTGTGATTGCTGATGCGCGGCAGAACCGGCACCACGACTTTCAACACCTGCTCTGCCTTATCGGTCTGACGCTGGTCGATGCCGTCTTCGGCTTCCAGGTGCAAGTCCATCACATACGGCAGCACGCCGATCACCGGTTTGCCAGTGCGCGCCTCCAGCCAGTCCAGGCCGGGCTGCAACAACGCAATGTCACCGCGAAAGCGATTGATGATGAAGCCCTTCACCCGCGCCTGTTCACTGGCGGACAGCAGTTCCAGCGTGCCCACCAGATGCGCGAAAACGCCGCCACGGTTGATATCGGCGATCAACACCACCGGGCAATCGACCGCTTCGGCGAAGCCCATGTTGGCAATGTCGCCGGCGCGCAGATTGATCTCCGCCGGAGACCCCGCGCCTTCCACCATCACCACCGGATACGCCGCGCTCAAGCGAGCATGGGAAGCGAGTACGGCTTGCATGGCGATGGCTTTGTAGTCGTGATAGGCGACGGCGTTCATGGTCGTCACCGCACGCCCATGGATGATCACCTGGGCGCCGGTGTCGCTGTTGGGTTTGAGCAGCACCGGATTCATGTCGGTGTGGGACTCCAGGTGAGCAGCCTGTGCCTGCACCGCCTGCGCGCGCCCGATCTCGCCGCCATCGGCGGTCACTGCACTGTTCAACGCCATGTTCTGCGGCTTGAACGGCACAACGCTTACCCCTTGGCGCACCACCCAACGACAAAGCGCCGTCACCAGTGTGCTTTTACCGGCATCCGACGTGGTGCCCTGCACCATCAACGTAGTCATTGCGTTTCCTTGACGAAGGCTTGAAGCGATTGCTCCAGCCGGACCCAGTCCGCTTCATCCGCGGGCAAGCCGAATCGCAGGCTGCTGTTGTGGGTGAACAATCGCAGCAGAATGCCGCGCCGGGCCATGAATTCATGCAGCTCTGCAGCGCGCTCGATCATCAACCACTGGAACAGCGCGCAACCGCCATGGGGCGCAAAACCATACTGTTCAAGCAACTGCGCCAGGCGTTTGCCAGCTTCGTCCGTGCGGTTACGCTGGCGAGCATGACCTTCGACATCCAGTAAGCACGCCTGACCCAGCACGCGAGTGGGTCCGCTGACCGCCCACGGCCCCACCTGCTCCGCGAGTAATTTGAGCAGCTTTCGCTCAGCCAGGACGAACCCCAGCCGCACTCCGGCCAGACCGAAAAACTTGCCGAAGGAGCGCAATACGATCAATCCGACTTGATGGGCGTACGGTGCCAGGCTGAGCTGAGGCGTGTTGTCCATGAATGCCTCGTCCACCACTAACCAGCCTCCGCGCTGTGCCAGTCGCGCATGCCAGTCGAGCAAGCGATTTGGCGTCAGACTCAGACCTGTGGGGTTATTCGGGTTGACCACCACCAGCACATCCAGATTGTCGATATAGAAGTCGACCTCCTGTTCAAGCACCTCGCGCACGATATAACCGCTGCGGCGCCACGCTTCGGCATGTTCGGCGTAACAGGGCGACAGCACGCCGACCTTGCCGGAGCGACGTAAACGCGGCAGCAGCTGAATTGCCATTTGCGAGCCGGCCACCGGAAGCACTTGAGTGGCCCCGTAATACTCGCAGGCTGCCTGTTCCAGACCGTCGTCAGTTTCAGGCAGACGCGCCCAGGCCCGCAGGGGAATCTCAGGGATTGGAAAAGGCCAGGGTGCGAGCCCACTGGACAGGTCGAGCCAATCCGCTTCGGCGATGCCGTACTCGAGCGCCGCCTTGCGTAAACGGCCACCGTGTTCAAGCATAAAATTCAGCACCCACGCAGAGAATCAACAGCCACAACCATACCCCGCGCTGGACCAATTGCCAGCCTCGATCAATGGAGTCGGCACTCGCAGGCTCACCTTCACCCAGCGACGGACGCTGATGCAATTTACCGTGATAGATCGCCGCCCCGCCCAACTCGACCCCAAGCGCGCCAGCGCCGGCCGCCATCACCGGGCCGGCGTTGGGACTGTCCCAGGTCGGCCCTTGGGTGCGCCAGCATTTCAACGCCAACCGAGTTTTCCCCAACAGCGCGTAAGTCAATGCAACCAGCCGCGCCGGAATGTAATTGAGCACGTCGTCTATCTTCGCCGCCGCCCAGCCAAAGCGCTCGAAGCGTTCGTTGCGATAACCCCACATGGCGTCCAGGGTGTTGCTCAAACGGTAGAGCACCACGCCCGGCGCGCCGGCCACTGCAAACCAGAACAGCGCAGCAAACACCGCGTCACTGCCGTTTTCCAACACGGATTCCGTCGCGGCGCGGGCGACTTCGGTTTTATCCAGTTCGCTGGTTTGGCGACTGACCAGATACCCCACGCGTTTGCGCGCTTCCTCCAGATCATCACTGCGCAGAGCCTTGGCCACGGGCTCGACATGCTCGCCGAGACTGCGCATGCCGAGTGCGCAATAGAGCGCGAGAATCTCCACGATCCAGCCGACATAAGGCGCCCAGGAAAATGCCGTGGCCAACAAAGTCAGCGGGAGCACAGCGATTACCCAGGCGGTCACGCCATGGCTGCGCCAGCCGCGTCCACCACTGTTGAAACGTTGCTCGATGCGGTCGGCAAATCGGCCGAACGCCACCAGCGGATGCCAGCGTTTGGGTTCACCCACCAGCGCATCCAGCGCCACGGCGGCGACACTCAACAACGCCACACTCATTGACTCACTCCCCACACATTTTCATACAGCAGTTCGCTCAGCGGACGCGCCTGCGCCCAACCTTCGAGCACCAGCATTGGCGCCGGATAAAACGCTTTCACCGGGCCCAGGCACAACACGGCAACCGGTTTGGCGCCCTCCGGCATGTCCAGCAAATCCGCCAGGGCCCGGGGTTCGAATAGCGACACCCAGCCCATGCCCAACCCTTCGGCGCGAGACGCCAGCCACAGGTTCTGGATCGCGCAGGACACTGAGGCGAGGTCCATTTCCGGCAATGTCCGACGGCCGAAAATATGCCGCTCACGATCGTCCATCAGCGCGGCAACCAGGACTTCGGCACAGTCGTTGATGCCTTCGACTTTGAGCTTCATGAATTCGTCGGTGCGCTCGCCCAGGGCTTCGGCAGTGCGAATGCGCTCTTCTTCCACCAGCGATTGAATCTGGCCACGCAAGGCCCGGTCGCTGATGCGAATGAAACGCCAAGGCTGCATCAAGCCGACACTGGGCGCCTGGTGGGCGGCCTGGAGCAAGCGTTGCAGCTGTTCGGGCTCGACGGTGCCACCGCTGAAGTGGCGCATGTCGCGGCGTTCGGCGATGGCTCGATAGACTGCATCGCGTTCGGCTTCAGAAAATGTGTTGTCGGTCATGGCCTGTTCGCTGGCAAGCCAGCTCCCACAGGGAGCAGGTGATCAACTGAGAGAGCTGTATTGCCAGCCATGGCTACTTCACGGTCAGGCGCAAAGAGCGCAGCAATCGCGGACGGATTCGACGGAAAGTAAAAATGCACGTAAGAAGCCGTCATCCGACCCTCACGATAAACCGCCTCGGCCCCGCGCCCACCGTTCGGGCTCAGCCCACGGGCGATCGGTTGCAGCTCGGTGCTGGTCAAAGAGTGGTGATAGGTATGCCCGCGCAGTGAGCCTTCGGGCAAATCGACCGCTTGCAACGCCAGCGCGGCCAGACGCTTTTGCATCACTGCATCTCCCGCCAACAAGCCGACCAGCTCAACGCGCGTGCCATCGACATCGGTCAATGAGTCGAGCAGGTACAGCATGCCGCCACACTCGGCCAACAGCGGTTTTCCGGCGGCATGGTGAGCGCGGATTGCATTCAGCATCGAGGTGTTCTGAGACAGTGCCACATGGTGCAATTCGGGATAACCGCCTGGCAGATACAGGCTGTCCGCTGCGGGCAAATGGGCGTCCCGGATCGGCGAGAAAAACAGCAACTCGGCACCCATGGCCCTCAGTAAATCCAGGCTCGCGCCATAGGTGAAAGCGAACGCTTCATCACGGGCCACGGCAATCCGCACACCCGCCAGCAAGGGCTCGGCGACGATTACATCCGGCGCGGCGAATTCCACGGCCGGGGGCAACGCGACTTCGCAACTGCCGGCCAGTGCATCGGCTGCGGCATCGAGGCGCAGGTCCAGGTCGTTCAACTCACTCGCTTGCACCAGGCCGAGATGCCGGCTCGGCAATTCGATCCCGGTTTCCCTGGACAATGCGCCGTACCAACGCAACCCTTCCGTCAGGCTGCCTTCGAGCAACTGCGCATGGCGCAAGGTACCGACCCGATTGGCCAATACGCCGGCAAACGGCAAGTCTGGCTGATACCGCGCCAGCCCCAAGGCCAGCGCACCAAAGGTCTGCGCCATGGCCGTGCCGTCGATCACGGCCAGCACCGGCACACCGAAATGCCGCGACAGATCGGCACTGGACGGCGTGCCGTCGAACAGCCCCATGACGCCTTCAATGAGGATCAGGTCTGCCTCACCCGCAGCTTCCCACAGGAGTCGACGGCTGTCCTGCTCGCCGACCATCCACATGTCCAGTTGATAGACCGGCGCACCGCTGGCGCGCTCGAGAATCATCGGGTCCAGAAAGTCCGGACCGCATTTGAATACGCGGACCTTGCGCCCCTGATTGCGATGCAAACGGGCCAGTGCCGCGGTGACGGTGGTCTTGCCCTGACCAGAGGCCGGCGCGGCGATGAGTACCGCGGGGCAATGACGGGGTTGATTCACAATTCGACGCCTTTTTGCGCTTTGATCCCGGCCTGGAACGCATGCTTGATCACGCCCATTTCAGTCACGGTGTCAGCCAGTTCAATCATTTCCGGTTTGGCGCCGCGCCCGGTTACCACCACGTGCTGCATCGGCGGGCGGGCCTGCAAATCGCTGAGTACCTGATCGAGGTCTAGATAGCCGTGCTTGAGCGCGATGTTCAACTCGTCCAGCACCACCAGACCAATCGACGGATCGCGCAACAATTCACGAGAAACGGCCCACGCCGCTTCGGCAGCAGCAATGTCACGCTGACGGTCCTGGGTTTCCCAGGTGAAACCTTCGCCCATCACATGAAAACGCACCTGCTCCGGAAAGCGGCGGAAGAACAGTTCTTCACCGGTGCTGTTACGCCCCTTGATGAACTGCACCACACCACACTGCATACCATGCCCCATGGAGCGGGCAAGCATGCCGAACGCCGAGCTGCTTTTGCCCTTGCCGTTGCCGGTGAGCACCAGCAGCAGGCCGCACTCATTCGGGGAGTTGGCGATGCGTTCGTCGATCACGGCTTTTTTTCGCAACATGCGCGCCAGGTGGCGTTCGTCGCGATCAGGGGTATCAGTCATGGGGAAGCTCTCCGTTGGGGCTGGATAACGGCGGGCAGGCACAAGAATAGACGGCAAAAAGCCTGGCATCGCCCACCGTGATGCCGCTGGATGGATCAGGCCGGTCTCCGGGCTCATGAGCGGCTTGACGCCGAACTGCGCGCCTTCCCATGCCGATAATCGACACAGTGGCACAAGGCGCAGTTTTTACTCATTTACCGTTGCGGGGGCAGCGCCGGGATCGCGAAGCTTCGTGCAACAAAGCGTTAACTCACCGGCTTCCCTGTTTCACTCTGTCGACGACGTCACAGAGCACCTGAAACAAGCCGCGAAGGTTAGAGGGTTGGGGGTGGAGCGTCAATTAAAGACGGGACTTGTCTGCGCGATTAACTGCCGCAGATCGTTTGATTGATTGTGCCCTGTTGAACCATCGCACATTTGCGCTTCTCTACTGATCAGGTCAATGCATTTAAAGGGAAGATCAGCATGCGCAAACCCCAGTTCGTTCTCGTCATCGCGCTCGCCGGAGGTCTCGTCGCCTGCGGTGAGACTTCCAGCCTGCAAGTCTCCGACGGCACCGGCCCGTCGCCCAAGTTGCCAGAACCGAACAAGACCCTGATACCGACGGTGAACATCGCCCCGGCCGTTGGCTGGGCTGACGGTGCCAAACCGACAGCTGCGGCCGGCACGCAAGTGGCGGCATTTGCCGAAGGGCTCGATCACCCACGCTGGCTCTACGTGCTGCCCAATGGTGACGTGCTGGTGGCAGAAACCAACGCACCGCCAAAGCCTGATGATGGCAAAGGCATAAAAGGCTGGGTCATGAAGACCGTCATGGGACGCGCGGGGGCTGGCGTCCCGAGTCCAAATCGCATCACGCTGCTGCGGGACAAGGATCACGACGGCATCGCTGAAACCCGCACCGTGTTTCTGGAGAACCTGAATTCGCCCTTCGGCATGACCCTGGTCGGCAATGATCTGTATGTCGCCGACACCGACCGCTTGTTGCGTTTCCACTATGCAGACGGTGACACAGCGATCAAATCGCAACCGATCAAAGTGGTCGATTTGCCGGGTGGCACGCTGAACCACCACTGGACTAAAAACGTTATCGCCAGCAAGGATGGCAGCAAGCTTTACGTCACCGTTGGCTCCAACAGCAACGTCGCGGAAAACGGAATGGACAAGGAAGAAGGCCGCGCGGCCATTTGGGAAGTCGATCGCGCGACCGGCAATCACCGGATTTTCGCTTCGGGCCTGCGCAATCCCAACGGCATGGCCTGGGAACCAAATAGTGGCGCGTTGTGGACCGCTGTCAACGAACGTGACGAAATCGGCAGTGACCTGGTGCCGGACTACATCACGTCGGTCAAGGACGGTGCCTTTTATGGCTGGCCATTCAGCTATTACGGTCAGCATGTAGACGTTCGCGTTGAGCCACAAAACCCCGATCTGGTGGCCAAGGCGATTGCTCCAGATTATGCGGTAGGCCCACACACCGCCTCCCTCGGCCTGACGTTTGCGCAAGGCAACACACTGCCAGCCCAGTTCAAGGAAGGCGCGTTCATTGGCCAGCACGGCTCATGGAATCGCAAGCCGCACAGCGGTTACAAAGTGATTTTCGTGCCGTTCAGCGCGGGCAAGCCTACTGGGCAGCCGATCGATGTGCTGACTGGCTTCCTTAATGAAGACGAAAAAGCCATGGGCCGGCCAGTGGGTGTGGTGATCGATCAGCAGGGTTCATTGCTGGTGGCAGATGACGTAGGGAACAAAGTGTGGCGGGTGTCGGCAGTTAAATAAGGTCAAAAAAAATCGCAGCTTTCGGCAGCTACCGGGGACGTAGGTTCGTCCATTCAGATACTGCAGACAGCTGCGATTTTTCTATCCAACGTAATCTTTTTTGGGCGCAACGGACGCTTGTTACGGATTGCGTGCCAGGTGTTCCGGCTGCAGGACTCGCTTGGCGCTCAGGTATGCCTTCTGCCAATAAGCCTTCGACAGACTGTCCAGCTTCACCGTACCGCCAGTGGCCGGCGCATGAACGAAGCGGCCTTCACCCACATAGATCCCGGCATGGCTGACTTGGGATCCACCGTTGGTGGCAAAAAAGATCAGATCCCCGGTTTGCAGCCCTTCCTTGCCCACGCTGGCGGCCTGCATGCCGATCATCTCCCGGGTGGTACGCGGCAGGGTAATACCGGCGACATCATGGTAGACGTAGCCAATCAGTCCACTGCAATCAAACCCCGAGTCCGGCGTGTTGCCGCCCCAGCGATAAGGCGTTCCCACCAGGCCCAACGCGCGAAACAGCACGTCTTCCGCCTCAGGCGAAAAAGGTTGGGCAGGGCCAAATACGATGGGAGCGCGAATAACCGGCGCGGCTGGCGACGGAGTGCGGCTGGCGCAAGCGCTGAGCAACGCTGCCAAGAGCAGGAGGGTGAGGCGGGCCGACGTCGTCATAAGCAGAACATCCTGATCTGGCTGCGGCTATTTCCACCGAAACGGCAGAAAAGAAAACCGCCTGCGCGTAACGCAGGCGGTTCGCCATCAATAATAGATCAGGATTCTAGACGCTATACGGCAAACTTCAAGTAAGACTTTAAGTTCACCTTACAAACTGTGAGCTTACTTGCGCGCCGTGACCACAGTTGGAGCCATCGCGAGTGCGCGCTTGGCTTCAATGAAGGTTTTGCTCCAGTAGCTGTCGCCCAGGCTATCAACCCGAACACCACCGCTGCGGCGGCTGCTGGAGTGGATGAACTGGTCGTCGCCCAGATAGATACCGGCATGGCTGACGCGACCGCGACGACCATTGGTGGCGAAGAACAACAGGTCACCTGGCTTGAGATTGTTACGCGAGACCAGCGGAGCATCAACGTTGATCATTTCGCGAGTGGAGCGCGGCAGGTTCATGCCGGCCTCTTCACGAAACAGGTAGCCGATGAAACCGCTGCAATCGAAACCGGCTTCAGAGGTACCGCCGAAACGGTAACGGGTACCGATCAGGGACATGCCGCGTTCTAGAATGCTGTCGGCCAGAACCGGAAGCTGGTAAGACTTGCCATCAGCAAAGGTCGCCAGTTCTTTTTCGGTGGCCATCTCTTCCAGGTACTGAACGGAAGAAGCTTGGGCAGTAATAGTGTTTTTGAACTGCTGCTGTTGCTGCTGTGACGTCTGCTCGGAAACTGGAGAGTGAGCAGCGCAACCGAACAACAGGGTAACGAGTGCGAGAGGCACGAGGGGTGCGAAGCGATTTAGCATGGGCACGACCGTGGCTGATAGTTGTAAAGAAGCCGAGACTATGCCCGCTATCATCCTCATTTGCAAATTCAATCGAACTTTATGTGACTTTTCGGTTTCGCGTTTACATCTAAGCGCTAAAGCCCCATCTAGACACTCTCGCAGCCTGCAACCTGTAGGAAAGCGGAATTTCTGGCGCCTGAAATGTACCGAAAGCCTTGCAGGACGGTGGTTTACCAACCCAGGGTTTCTTTCAGAAACGGAATTGTCAGCTTGCGCTGAGCTTGAAGAGAGGCCTGATCGAGTCGCTCAAGCAATTCGAACAACGCACTCATGCTGCGGGTGCCGCGGGTCAAAATAAAATGCCCGACTTCGTCCGTCAGATGCAGGCCGCGACGGGAAGCGCGCAGTTGCAAGGCGCGCAATTTGTCTTCATCGGAGAGCGGACGCATCTGGAAGATCAAGGCCAGCGTCAGCCGGGATTTGAGGTCCGCCAGCTTTACCGGCAATTCACGCGGAGACGTCGACGCGGCAATCAGCAGGCGCCGACCGCTGTCGCGCAAACGGTTGAACAAATGGAACAGCGCCTCTTCCCAATCGGCACGCCCGGCGACCGCCTGCAAATCATCGAGGCAGACCAGTTCGTATTGTTCGAGGTTGTCGAGGATTTCGATGCCGCGATCCAGCAGCTCTGCCAACGGCAAATACACCGCCGGCTCGCCCAACTGTTCGAAGCGCAAACAGGCTGCTTGCAACAGATGCGTACGCCCTACCCCGTCCTTGCCCCACAGATAAATCAGGCTTTCAGTCCAGCCGGCGTCGGCTTCGCAGAGCCGCTCGACATAGCCGAGTGCAGCGGCATTGGCGCCTGGGTAGTAATTGATAAAGGTGGCGTCATCACGCAGACGCACACCTAGGGGCAGCTGAATCGGTTTCATGCTGACTGAACAGTTCCGAGGGAACCGTTAGTGGCCTCTGTGTAAAGTTTGCGAAGTTTATACCCGTGACGCTGGCCGCACAATGCGACAGACCACAAGCAAAATCAAAGGTTTGCGTTAACGCACTGGTTTTATGACAGTTTCTTTGGCGGTGAATGCGACAGCCACCCGGCGAATGCACACCCGCCCGGCACGTGATCGGGCGAGTGGTAATGAACGATACGTGAGCGTTATAGCTCGGGCTCATCCTCGCCGCTGTAGATTTCCGAATCCTTATACAAATCATGCATATGGCGCACAAGCACCATGATCACCGCGGCCACTGGCAACGCCAGCAGAATGCCGGTGAAACCGAACAGTTCACCCCCCGCCAGAATCGCAAAAATCACCGCGACCGGGTGCAGGCCGATTCGGTCTCCCACCAGCAACGGTGTCAGCACCATACCTTCCAGCGCTTGCCCCACCATGAACACCGCGACGATGCCGATCATGGGATACAGGTCACCGCCGAACTGGAACAAACCCGCGACCAACGCCGCACCGATCCCGATGACAAACCCCATGTAAGGCACGATGGCGGCGAGGCCGGCAATCAGACCGATCAACAACCCCAACTCAAGACCGATCAGCATCAAGCCCGCGGCATAGATAACGCCCAGCGCCACCATGACCAGCAATTGCCCGCGCACGAACGCCCCGAGAACTTCGTGGCATTCGCCTGCCAGGGTCACGATGCGCTCTTCACGATCTCGCGGCAGCAGGCTGCGGATCTTGGCCATCATGAGGTCCCAGTCCCGCAGCAGGTAGAAACTCACCACAGGAATCAGCACCAGATTCGCCAGCCAGCCGATCACCGCGAGGCTCGAGGCTGTCGCCTGACTCAACACCACGCCAACAATGTCCGTGGTCTGGCCCATATGCTCGCTGATCGCAGCTTTGAGCTTGTCGAACTTCCAGAAGCCGTCAGACAAACCAAACTTCGATTGCGCCCAGGGCAATGCCGTGTGCTGCAGCCAATCGAGCATCTGCGGCGCCAACTCGTACAAGCGGAACAGTTGCTTGGCGAGCATTGGCACCAACACCAGCAACAGTGTGGTGAAGATCAACGTGAACAACGCAAACACCGCCACCACGCCCCAGGTTCGGGACAGGCCAGCCTTCTCCAGCCGATCCACCAGGGGATCGAACAGATAGGCCAGCAACAGCGCCACCAGAAATGGCGTCAGGATCGGATGCAAGAGCCAGACAAACGCGCAGAGCAGGACAACCCCACCCAACCAGAACCAACGCCGCGTATCGGCCATGAACCACTCCTGCTTGCTTCTATATAAGGAAAAGGAAAGAAAAACTACCAGCGAAAACGCAACTGCGGTGGCGGTGCCGGGATGGGTGCTGCTGCAGGGGCGGAACCCTCGACGGCAGGTTGTACCGGTGGTACTGGAGCGGATGCTTCACCCGCTGGGAGCTCCTGCAATTTCGCCAGGGACAACTGAGCCTTCAACTGCTCGGCGCTCCCTTTGACCCGATAGAGAATCCGGTCGCCATCCACACTCTGCAGACGCATGCCGAAGGGTTCCAGCAAACGCCCGAGCGCCGCATAGCGCTCCAGATTCATGCCCTGAACTTCCAGCAGTTGCTCGCCGGAAGCCCCCGGTTTGACGACATATCGCGGCGCAAGGCGTTCATTGACTGCCAGCATCACGGCGTCAGCCACTGCGGCCTGATCGGCGCCCTGTACGCTGCCCGCCTCTTTTTTGTCGCCCATCCACAAATTCCACTTGGCCTGCCATTGGCCGCCTTCTTCACGCGCATGCACTGCGAGCAACGCGTCCGCGTTGTAACGTTCCGATGCGCCACGCAATGGCGCTGCGTCCGAGCCCTCAAGATTCGGCGCGGTAGCGACCAGCTGTTCACTCAGGTCCGCCAACGGCAAACGCAACGGCAGACCGCGATGCTGTGCCGCACGACGCAGTGGCACGGCGGCGGCCTGGCCATCACCGACCAGACTCGAACCCTCGGTGGCGTCGTTCAACCACCAACCCAGGATCGAGGGTCGATTGGCGCCCCACAACGACAGGCCTGCGCGACGCAATGCCTGCTCGGTGGTCGCCGGGTCAAAATCAACTTTGAGCACTTCCGGTGGTCCAGCCTCGAAACCGTACTGACTGATAATTTGCTGAGGGTCCTTGCGGATGGTCGCCAACCCCGGGTTCTGCGCAGCCTTGGGATCGCCAGTCAGGCGCAACACCAGGGTATCCAGTGCCTCCTGAGTCGCCTGATCACGAATTTCAGGCGATTGTCCGCTGACCGGCTGGCGAACCTGATAAAGACTTTTCAGGGTTTCGGCATGACTCGCCAGGCTGAAAAAAGACAAACAGCCTGCAAGCAAAAATTTCGAAAAAGAACGCATGGAAGATTCCTGACGACGAGAGCGGCTGGAACTGGCCGCGTGAACCGAATGAGCAAGGCTGTGACCACGCCCCCCGACAAAACATTCACCCGACCCCGGGATGTTTTTGCACTGTCATAACGATAGACGGTTAATAGCGATACCTTATACAGCCATGAAGGATGCGACCAAAACGAGATATGTCGTTTTTTTTTTGGCTGATATGCCCCTGCTGTCGGCCTGAGGATGGCCGCTGCCCCTCAAGCCTGATAAAATCGCGCGCCTTCGCAGACCGGCAACAGCCGGGCCCACTGAAATTCGCGAAAGGCACAGCCTTCGTCTGTTTCTGCGGTCCCGCTGGACTCGGTCGTTACCCCTGAATCCCCCCTAAAGGCCTGGATCATGAGCAAGCAACCCTCCCTGAGCTACAAGGACGCCGGTGTAGACATCGACGCCGGTGAAGCATTGGTCGAACGCATCAAGAGCGTCGCCA
>Ga0160458_100236_pt1 | contig 37865 bp, 33 predicted proteins | sample HID1973I_E6MG_FD_108247 | JGI IMG/M metagenome (GOLD analysis project Ga0160458, IMG submission 108247) | Enriched mosquito-associated microbial communities from UW Madison campus, WI, USA - HID1973I_E6 MG | ecosystem: Host-associated > Arthropoda: Insects > Digestive system > Unclassified ...
GCCGGCAGCACGAGGCCCAGGACCAGGACGGACAGGATCCCGACGACGAGCGGGTCGACCCACTCGCGGACCAGCGCCACCCACCGCCGACGAAGCGGTTCAGGACTGGCCGGCACGCAGCCATCCTCCCATCCACCGTTCAGCGCGCGGAGCGGACGAATCACCCCTAGTGTCCGTCTGCAGCCACACGACCCCTCACCCCAAGGAGCCCCTCCCGTGACCGCAGACGGCATCATCAGCGCCATCATCATCGGCGCCGTCATCGGCGTCCTCGCCCGCCTCATCCTGCCCGGCCGACAGAGGATCTCCGTCCTCGTCACGATCATCGTCGGCATCGTCGCCGCCCTCCTGGGCACCTGGCTCGCCGACATCCTCGGCGTCAAGACGACCGACGGCATCGACTGGATCGAGATCCTCATCCAGGTCGCCCTCGCCTGCGTCGGCGTCGCGCTCGTGGCGGGCCGCGGCCGCCGCTGACGAGCACAGCAGCGACAGGTGCGCCGCGGCTCCCGGGACCTCGCGCCCGGGAGCCGCGGCGCAGCTGCGTGGACAGCGGCGGCCGGCGGCACGACGCGGTTGGTAGCCTCGGCCGCGCACCGGACAAGACGGACCTCAGGGGGCGACGTGGCACGGCTGGACCAGGTCAGGCAGCGGATCGAGCTGACGGACGACGAGTTCGAGGCGCTGCGCCTGCTGCACAACGGCGAGCCCGTGAACGCCACCACCCTCGAGGTCTTGCGCGCGGCGGGTGTGGTCGACGACGACGGCACGATCGACGCGCTGCTCCTGGACCTGGTCCAGACGGTGTCCGACCCCATGATCGAGTGCGCGATCGAGACGGCCGGGCCCCAGGGCCCCGCCCACGCCCTGCTCGCCGTCCGCGAGGAGACCGTCTGGTACACCGACCCGTGGCCGCAGGAGGGCCCGGGGGACCCGGTCGCCTACCACCGCGACGAGCTCCCGCAGCTGCTGTGGATCCTGGCGCGACTCGTCGGCCTGCGCCGTCACGACGTGCCACGCGCGGCGAGGCCGTTCACGGTGCCGCTGAGCGCGATCGATGCGGTCGTGCAGACGATGGGGCTCACCGACGACAGCTGGGAGCCGGCCAAGGTCGTCGCGACCACGCAGATCGGCAGCTTGTTCTCGACCGTGCCCGAGCCCGACCGGGTCATGCTCATGGCCACGCTGTCGCACCTGGTCGCCAGCACGCGCGTGACGTTCGTGTGGGGCCCCGACGTGACGACCGACGCGCGCGCTCTCGCGCTGTGGAACTGCGGTGACGGCGGCTACTGGGTCCGCACCGCGCCGCCGGAGCCCCTGCGCGGTGAGGACATCACTCCCGACGTGACGGCGACGTTCCGGCCCGTCTCGGCCGGTCAGGTCTGGCGCGAGCTGGCGGACCTGCTGCCCTCGTCGGCGGAGCTCACCGCGCTGGTCGAGCGAGTGGCAGCCCACCCGTGACGGTCAAGGTCGACAAGGAGGTCCTCGCTGCGACCGTGGTCGCCCTCGACAACCTCGAGGCGCAGCTCCCCAGCCTCTTCTCCCGCGCGGCGAACCTCGACGCGCGGATCGACATGGCCGGGCTCAACGGTGCCGAGGCGTGGGCCGCCGAGACGTCGAAGGACCTGCGGGGCCGGATCGGCGTGCTCGAGCAGCTGGCACAGGCGCAGCCCACGTTCGGCGGCGTCCGGATGAACGCCGCGCAGGCGATCGAGATCGCCGGTCAGAAGATGCACGTGGAGGACGCGCTCCTCGCCCTGCGGGCCACGGGCACGGCAGCGGACGCCTGGGACAACGAGGACCCGGCGAACCTCAGCGAGTGGTTCGACCAGCTCGAGGCAGAGGCTCTCGACAAGCTCGCGCAGATGAACGACTCCGAGCAGGCGCAAGCGCTGGTCGACGGCTACCACGACATCCAGAACCTCATCAGCGCCAGCAACGCCGCCGTCGTGACGACCACCCAGATCCTGCTCAAGGGCGGTCCCGCGCTGGTGCGCTGGCTCGGCGAGCACCATGTGACGGCCGCCCTCGAACGCCTTGCACAGAGCAACCCCAAGCTGGCGAACTGGTTGTCGGGCGCGCTGCAGATGGCCGACACCCAGGTCCTGCGCGCCAAGACGACGTTCACCTACCCCGGCGCCTTCGTGCCGAACCTGACGCAGAAGTTGCTGCTCAAGGCCGCGCCCGTCGCGGAGAACTTCGACGAGTGGGTCGCCCGCATGGCGGCGCGCACCAAGCCGTTCGAGGTCATGGTGAACGGCGTGCCCGTCGAGCAGCCGACGTTGCTGGCCAAGCTCCTGCAGGGGCAGTCGGGCACCAAGGTGACGGCCTGGGTGTCGGACGTGCTCAAGACGACCAACCTCGGTCAGCTCACGACGACCGCCGCCCGGTGGGGGAACAACGTCTTCGGGCGAGCGTGGACCAACCCGACGACCGGCGCGACGTTCGGCCGCGGCGCGGGCAACCTGCTCACGATGGCCAACGAGTCCGGGCTGCGCACGATGGCGTCGAGCGCGGGAGCGTTGCGGATCCTCGGGGTCGCGGGAAGTGCGTTCGCGACGGCCGACGGCGTCGTCGGCCTGGTCAACAACTTCGACGCGAACAACAAGCTCTGGTCAGAGGGTGGGACGAAGGGCAAGGCGCACGTCGTCGGCGAGTACGCCGAGACCGCCTTCAACGCCTCCATGACCGCCGCACTCATCGCACCCAACCCCGTGACGATCGGCCTCGTGGCGGTGACCGGCGTGGTGTGGGCAGGTGCGGAGGTCGTCGAGCACTGGGACGACATCACGCACGCCGCCGACGAGGCCGTGGACTGGGCCGGCGACCGGGTCGACGACGCCAAGGACTGGGCCGAGGACCGCCTGGACGACATCAAGGACTCCAAGGTCAACCCGATGAACTGGTTCTAGGGAGGGCGACGATGACCTCGGCAGACCTGTACGAGAAGGCACGACTCCTGGACGCGCTCGCGGCCGACGTCGAGGACTGCGTCGACCCCGCCAAGACCGTCGCGAGCTCGCCCGACTGGGACTGCGCGAACGGTGACGACGTCCGCGCGGCGCTGAGCCACTGGCGCGGCAAGGCGCACGGCGCGGCGCGCAACCTGCGCGACGAGGCGGCGCGGGTGCGCAGCCAGGCCCACAAGGCGGCCGACCGCGAGGAGGAGCAGCGGGAGCAGGACGCGCGAGACAGGCGAGCGCAGTGAGCGCAGTGAGCGCAGTGAGCGCAGTCACCCACGTAGGACGACCGTGCGTCCCGTTCGTCCCCGTTAGTATCCCCCGGTGATCCGCTACCAGGAACGTTCCCCGTCCCGCCGGTCGTGGCTGGTGCTGCTGACGATCTGCGTCGTCGCCTGGGTCGGGCTCGCACTGAAGAGCTGGGTCCTGGCGACCATCCTCGTCGGGATGCTGGGGGGCATCGCCGCGATCACCATGTGGAGCACCGGTTTCTACGGCAACATCCGTCTGACGGACTCCGACCTGCGCGTCGGTCGAGCCAGGATCAAGCTCGCCGACCTCTACCCCTGGGGCGTCTCGCAGCCCGGCGAGAAGATCGAGGGCCGCATCATCGGCGGCGCCTACGGCTCGACGCTCGGCTCGCACGTCATCGGGCTGAGCCCGCGCCAGGGCGCCCCGATGCTCGTCCAGACCAAGGACCCGGACGCCCTGCGGGCGGCGCTGGAGAAGGCGCTGGCCCCGTACCGCGACGCGTCGTGACGCCGGACGCACAGGCCCTGTGGCGCCCGCTCGGGTCCGCGGGAGGCACACCGGTCGTCGACACCATGAGCCGGCAGGACTACGTGCACCTGCCGAAGCAGACGCCGCGGGCCCAGCGCTGCGATCTCGACGTGCAGGGCCTGCGCGTCAACCTGAGCTGGCGCGAGCGGGTGCTGGTGGCCGCCCTCGTCGACGACGACGGCACCGAGCACGACGTCGCCCGGTGCCGCGACGTGGACCAGGCCGGGCGCTGGTCCGTCGTCTGGCACTACGCCCTGCTCCCCCTGCAGGTGCTCGAGGACCCGATCGACGTCGCACGCGAGCCGAGCGGCCGCGACCGATGGGCCTGGGCGGTCGGCGGACCCGATGGTCGCGCCTGGCAGTGGCGCCCCGCGGGCCGGATCCTGGCCGACCGGATGGAGCTGACCCGCTCGGGAGAGAGCAGGCCGGCGGTCACCCACCAGCTCCGCCCGGTCCCGGCGCACCCCCGCTCACCCGCCGGACCACCTACGGTCTCCTGGGACGAGCGCGCGAGCCTCGCCGAGATCCTGCTGCCCGTGATGTGGGTCCTCCAGCACGCCTACGAGGACCTGCTCCCCAAGCAGCAACGCGCCCTGCGAGCCGACTTCCTCTGAAGTGCCCCGAGGTCGAGACCACGGACTGGTTCCAGGAGGATGGTGAGATGACCTCCGCCGACATGACCGCCAAGAGGCCCGGAGCAAACCCGGACGTGCAGGACGAGGACGCGCGCGACCGCCCTGCGGCCGATGACTGACGTCTGGGCCCCCCTGGGCGTGGCCGGGACGATCCCGGTGCAGGACGAGCTGAGCGTCGAAGACCTGTTCACGCTGCCCCGCGCGACCCCGCACGCGCAGCGGTGCGACCTCGACATCGCGGGGCACCGCGTCAACCTGTCGTGGCAGCACCGCGAGCTCGTGGCGACGATCGCCGCCACCGCCGGACCGCGCGAGGTCGTCCGGGCGGCGGCCGAGAGCGGCCACGGCCCGGGGGGCGTGGTGTGGGCGTACACGGTGATGCCTGCCGTGGTCCTCGGCGAGCGCGTCGAGGTCGAACGGCAGCGCAGCGGGCTGGACCGCTGGGGTCTCGCGGTCGAGGGGCCTGACGGGCGCCGGTGGGAGTGGCGTCCGGCCGGCCGGGTCCTGGCGGACCGGATGGAGCTGACGCGCGACGGTGACCGGTCCGCCGTCGTGACGCACGAGCTGCGCCCCGTGCCGGGCCGGCCGAAGTCGCCCGCGGGTCCACCCCGGGTCTCGTGGGAGGCGTCCGCGTCGCTCGTCGAGGTGCTGCTGCCCGTGATGTGGGTGCTCGACCGCGCGTACGCCGGCCTGCTTCCCAAGCAGCAGCGCGTCGTCCGGTTCGAGTTCCTGTGAGTCCGAGCCGACAACGCAACAGGCCGGACCCTGGTGGGTCCGGCCTGTCGATCGGTGGAGCTAGGGGGATTCGAACCCCCGACCTTCTCATTGCGAACGAGACGCGCTACCAACTGCGCCATAGCCCCTCAAGCGGGGATCAGATTAGCACCCCGCGGCGGTGGAACTGAAACCGCCTACTCCCCCGACGCCCGGCGCTTGGCCAGGACGGCGTCGAGGTCGATGGAGCCGGTGGTCTCGACGGGCGCCTCGAGGGGCGCGGGCACGACGACGTCGGCCGGGCGGGCCGTCGTCGAGGCCTCGACCTCGCCCAGCGGCGCGGGCTCGCGACGGGGCGCGGGGGCCTTCATCGTGTACGTCGGGCGGGGCACGGGGACGGGCGACCACGCCTCGGCGTCGGGCGCGGCGACGGCCTCGAACATCTGCGTGTCGGTGTTGGACGGACGCACCGCGCGGCCGAGGGCCGCGGAGCGGGGTTCGCGCTGGGCCGAGCGCGGCTCGCGCGCCTCGGCGACGGCGGACGTGCCGACGACGGGGGTCGCGGGCCGGTGCGCGGCGCGACGCTGCTCGGCCTGGCGCTCCTGGGTGCGGCGCTGCTCGTAGGCGGCGTCCGCGGCGCGACCGGCCAGGACCGCTCGTCGGCCCAGCACGACGACCGTCCCCAGCAGGACGGAGGGCACGGCGCCGACCAGCCAGGACGCGGCGGGGGCGACGCCCACGACGACCCAGCCGACGACGGTGGCGAGCGTGAGCAGACCCGCGAGCATGCCGCGTCGACGCGCGGCGGCACCACGGCGGGCGGCGGCGGCCGCGTGGGCGGCGTGCGCCTGCGCGGAACGGCGGGACGCCTCGGTGGCGATGCGGTCCTGGGTCGCGGTGGGTCGGTCCACGGTCGTGCCTCCTTCGTCGGGCACCGGTCGTCGCACCGGGACCCCTGCGCCCGGGGTCAGCAACCCCGAGGTACTGCGTGCCGCCGGACGGGACGCCTGCGAGGCCACCCGTGCGGACCGGCCGTGCCGATCGCTCACCGCGACCACGCGGAGCGCCTCCGAGTACCGGTCGTCCGTCCGGGACTCGAGCAGCTGTTGGCGGTGTCGCAGCTTGTGCGGCACCAGGTACGCCACCCACAGGACCACCAGCGCGAGCGCGACGGGTCCTGCGAGATCTGTCACGGACCGACGGTAGGACGCGCGGGGGCCTGCCGGGCGGAGCCTGGCGGCGTGTCGCCCGACGAGCAGGTCAGACGCCGCTGCGCGAGGCCTTCCACCGGGCCAGCAGCCCGTCCGGGACCTCTTCGGTGGTGATCGCGAACGTGCGGTGGTCGCACCACTCGTCACCGATGTGCAGGAACCGCTCGCGCAGCCCCTCGTCGCGCAGGCCGAGCTTGCCGACGACCCGCAGCGACGGGGTGTTCTCGGGGCGGATGTTGATCTCGATGCGGTGCAGGCGCAGCTCGGTGAAGCAGTGGTCGGTCGCCAGGGCGACGGCCGTCGGGATGATCCCCTTGCCGGCCACGTGCTGCGAGACCCAGTACCCGATGCTGGCCGAGCGCAGCGAGCCGTACGTGATGGAGGAGACGGTGAGCTGCCCGACGAGGTTGCCGCGGTAGTCCACCGCGAACGGGAGCGACGTCCCCGCGCGCGCCTGGCCGGCCAGGATGCGCACGAACGAGGAGAAGGACGGGCGCGGCCCCTCCTGCGGGACCGGGCTCGTGGCGTCCCACGGCTCCAGCCACGCGGCGTTGGTGGCGCGCAGCAGCATCCACGCGTTCTGGTCGCGCCGGTGCAGGGGACGCAGGCGCACGTCGCCGTCGACGAGCGTCGCGGGCCAACCGGGCGCCATCAGCCCTCCAGCACCAGGCAGTGGACGGTCTGGCCGGCGCGCACGGCCAGGTCCTGCTCGCCGACGACGGCCAGCGCGTTGGCCTGTGCGAGCGCGCTGATGCCCGGTGCGGCGGGGTCGCCGACGGGCGTCACGCGGTAGCCCTCGTCGGGCGTCCCGAGGACGAGCGCCGGGACGAACTGCCGCAGCCCCGGGGGCGAGGACCAGCCCGCCGTGGCCTGCGCCGCGACCGACGGACGGAACACGTCCGCGTGACCGGCCATGGACCGCAGCGCCGGGCGGACGAACACCTCGAACGACACCTGCGCCGCGACGGGGTGGCCTTGCAGCGCGAAGATCGGCACCTCGCGGTCGCGGCCCAGGTCGGACCCGACCGTGCCGAACCCGTGCCGCGTGCCCGGCGTCATGGCCACCTGGTCCAGGCGCACGGTGCCGAGCGGAGCGAGCACGTCCTTGACGGTGTCGTTCACCAGCTCGGACAGGCCGCCGCAGATGACGACGAGGTCGGCGCGGACCAGCTGGTCCTCGAGGGCCTCGCGCAGCAGGACGCGGTCGTCGCGCTGGATCGCCACGCGCACGGCCTGGGCGCCGGCGTCGCGGACGGCGGCCTCCAGCGCGTGACCGTCGGCCTCGAAGACGGCCCCCTCGTCGACCCCCCGCGCTCCGGGCTCGACGAGCTCGTCGCCCACGGAGATCAGCACGACGCGCGGCGTCGGGTGCACGTGCAGCCGACCGAAGCCGAGCGATGCGGCGATCGCGAGCTGGCGGGCGCCGAGGCGGGTTCCCGACGCGAGCACGACGTCACCGGCGGCGACGTCGGACCCGGCCGCGCGGACGTGCTGACCGGCCACCGCAGCCCGCTGCAGCGTGACGCGGGCCGTGCCGCGGTCCGTCTCCTCGACGGGTACCACGGCGTCCGCCCCCAGCGGGACGGGCGCACCCGACGCGACCCGGACCGACTGCCCCGGGACCAGCCGCAGCGGGCCGCCCTGGCCGGGGCGGACGTCGTGCGCGACGGGCAGGGTCGTCTCGGCCGTCGTCGCCTGGTACGCCGTCTCGTGGGCCGCGACCGCGTAGCCGTCCCGCGTCGCGACCGCCACCCGCGGCAGATCGTGCGGCGCCACGAGGTCGTGGGCGAGGATGCAGCCCGACGCGTCCCGCAGCGCGACGTCGATGGGCGCCACCGGGCCGACGGCGGCCAGCACGGTCGCCAGGTGGTCCTGCACCGATCTCATGCGCGCATTGTGCCCCGCCCGGCCCCCGGGCACGGAACCGGCCGCGCCGGGACGGGCGCCCACGCCCGACCTGCGCGGACCGTCGGGTCCGAAACCTCCCGGTCCGTCCGGTCAGCGGGGATCGGTCAGACGATGCCGTCCGGGCCGACGGTCGCACCGTCGGGCACCTGTGCCGCCTCGCCGGGGTCGTCGAGCACGGCATCGCCCGTGACCTCGACTTCGGCGCCGAACGTCCAGTCGCCCCGCACGCGCAGCGACGACGCGCCGACGAGCGAGGGCGTGGCGGGCACACGCTCGTCGAACGCGGCGATCGTCTTGTAGTGCTCGTCGTCCAGGTCGACGAAGGGCGCGTCCACCTGCGCGGTCAGCCGGCCGTCGTCGTCGAGCCGGTACACGTCCGAGCGCAGCACCAGCAGGTCGTTGGTCGTCTTGACCGGCAGGAACCGCGACCGGTCGATCTCCAGGACCGCGGCCCCCTCGAACACCTCGATCGCCGCGCCCATCGCGGACTCGATCTGGATGACCTTCGTCGACGACCTGTCGCTCGGGTCGACCGTCTTGTCGTTCCGGATGAGCGGCAGCTCCAGGACGCCGTCGGTGCGTGCAAGCTCGTCGGCCACCGCCCGCAGGTCCAGCCACAGGTTGTTGGTGTTGAAGTACAGGTGCCGGCTGATGTCGGAGGCCGCGTCGGCGTCCTGCGGCAGCGTCTGCGCCGTCTCGCGCAGCACGATCCGGCCGTCCGAGCGGCGCACCACCAGGTGGCCGCCCTTGCGGTCCGACGGGGTCCGGCGCGCGACCTCGGCCCCGAACGGGGCGCCGGAGGCGGCGAACCAGCCGGCGATCCGCGCGTCGGGCGCGGCACCGAGGTTGTCGGAGTTGGAGACCGTCGCGTACCGGAAGCCGGCGTCGAGCAGCGCCTGCAGCACCCCCGACGCGTGCAGCGCGGTGTAGAGGTCGCCGTGACCGGGCGGGCACCACTCGAGGTCGGGGTCGGCCGGCCACTCGACCGGCGTCAGGTCGTCGGCCCGCAGCTTGGGCTCACGGTTCTGCACGAAGTCGAGCGGCAGCCCCTCGACCGCCAGGTCCGGGTAGGCCTCGAGCGCGGACAGCGTGTCGTCGCGCGTGCGGAAGCTGTTCATGAGGACGAGCGGGAGCCGGGCGCCCGTCGCTCCGCGGGCCGCGAGCACCTGCTGGGCGATGACGTCCAGGAACGTCTTGTCGTCGCGCACCCGCAGCAGCGACTTGGCGCGGTCCATGCCCATGGACGTGCCCAGGCCGCCGTTGAGCTTGATCACCGCGGTCGCGGCGAGCGCGTCGCGGGCGTCGTCGTCGGGCACGTCCACGTCGTCCAGGTGGGTCACGTCCGTCAGCGGCGAGACGTCGCCCTCCGGGATGACCCCCGTCTCCCCGGACTCCAGGAGCCCGTAGAAGCGGGAGAACACGTCGACGGCGGTGGGGTGGACACCCCCGTCGATCATCTTGCGTCGGGCCTGTGCGAGTCCGTCGGCGCTCATGAGCCGATGCTAGGTGCGGGCCGCGGCCCGCGGGCTGTGGTGTGGGTCACGCGACGAGACGGCGGCGCGTCTGCGCAGGTCAGGACGTCGCCCGACGAGCGGAAGGCGGCAAATGGTCACGAACCGTTCACGATGGGCCACCGGCGCCCCGCCGGCGGTCCGAACTTTGCGACACTGGACCCATGAGCAGCGCCGCCCAGCCGTATCCGCACGCCTCCGAGGGCGACGAGGTCGAGGACGTGAAGGACCGGCTGCGCAAGGCCATCCGAGCGGCCCGCAACACGCGCTCGCACCGGCTGCGCGACGAGGCCGCGGAGCACCTGGCCGACGTCGTGACCTCCATCCCGGCCGTCGCCGACGCCCGCTGCGTGTCCGTCTACGCGGCCCGGCCCGCCGAGCCCGGCACCACGGTCCTGCTCGACCGGCTCGCGGAGCGCGGCGTCCGCCTGCTGCTGCCCGTGCTGGGCTCCGGCCTGCAGCGCGACTGGGCCGAGTACGGCGGGGCCGACGACCTGCGGGAACGCGCACCGGGACGCCCGCCCGAGCCCGGCGGCCCGACCCTGGGTGCCGAGGCGTTGGCGGACGCCGACGTCGTCGTCGCGCCGGCCCTCGCCGTCGACACCGCGGGCGCCCGGCTGGGCCAGGGCGGCGGCTGGTACGACCGCGCGCTCGAGCACGCCCGGCCCGGCGCACCCGTCGTCGCCGTCGTGTTCCCCGAGGAACTCTACGACGCGAGCGTCCACCCGCTCCCGCGCGAGCCGCACGACCGCACCGTGGACATCGTCGCGACGCCCGAGGGCTGGCAGCCGATCGCGGGCTGACCTCCGTCAGCCCGTCGGGCGCCGTCAGGGCGTCAGCGTCAGCCGGTCGTGCGCGTCGGCCGCGACGCCCGCCGCGCTGAACGGCCACGGGAACGTGGTCCCGTGCGCCCACGCGGAGAACTGGTCCGTGTAGTGCTTGCTGCCCGGGTGGCCCGACGAGCCCGTGAGGTTGACCCACGTCGAGGAGTCCAGGTCCCCCAGGTCCACGACCATCCGCATGGACGGTGCGGACGTCACGTCGTAGCTGTCCTCGCTCACGTCCCACGCGGTCGCGTCGACGTGCGAGGACCCACCGCCCACCGCGATCGGCGCGGGGTTGACCAGCTCGCGCACGAGCGCCGGCACGGAGTCGCCGCCCAGCACGGCGTGCTCGGGCGCGGCGTCGTGCAGCTTGCCCCACGACCAGTCCTGCGGGTTGCGCCCCAGGGTCGCGGTGAGCTGGCGGCGCGCGGAGACCATGGCGCGCGTGAGGATCTCGTCGCGCCCCTCCACCAGGCCCGGCGTGGTGCGGTCGTCCCACCACGGCGAGCTCGGCTCGTCGAGCATGGTGCCGACGACCTCGAGCCAGCGCGAGTCTCCCGTGGGCGACTCGCTGTCCGGCAGGTCGTCGTCGAACGTCGTGCGCAGGATGGTCCGCCAGACCGCGGCGAAGTACGCGGCGGCCGGGGAATCGGCGTCGGAGCTGCGGTCCCACGTGCGCAGCAGCCGTTGGCCGTCGGCGTCGAACGCGTCGGGGATGTTCTGCTTGAGCAGCTCCGGGACGAGGACGTCCGCGTACGGGTTGTGCTGGTCGTTCTGGAGCGCACCCATGTCGGCGACGTCGAGCTTGCCGCCGTCCTTCGTCCTGGCGGCCAGCAGGTCGGCGATGCGCTGGCTGCGGTAGCCGTAGTCCCAGTCCGACGTCAGGTAGGGGCCGGTGCCGCGCGGAGTGACCTGCTGGTTCGCGGCGACGATGATGCCGTCGTCGGGGTCGAGCGCGTGCGGCATGTCGCTCGGGTCGACGTACCCCTGCCAGTCGTACGCGCTGTCCCAGCCCGGCCGCGGCCACGTCCCGTCCGACGGCACCGCGCCCTGGATCTTGGCCCGCACCGGGATGCGACCGGGGGCCTGGTAGCCGATGTGCCCGTCCGTCGTCGCGAACACGATGTTCTGCGACGGCACCTCCAGGAGGCGCCCCACACGGGCGATGTCCGACGCGCTGTGCGCCACGTCGATCGCGAGCAGGGCGTCCGCCGTGTGGCCCGGCGCGAGCGCGGTCCAGGCGAGCGACACGGCGTAGGCGTGGGAGTAGGTCCCGTCCGGCCCGGGGGCGTCACCGAGGGCGGAGACGTCGTCCATGACGTCGGAGATGATCGGGCCGTGCCGGGTCGCACGCACGGTGATGGTGACGTCGGCGCCGCCGTTGACCTTGATCGTCTCGGACCTGACCGTCATCGGTTCCGTGCCGTCGTCACGCTGGACCACGTCACCGTTGGTGCGCTCCATGAAGAAGTCGGTGACGTCCGCGCCCAGGTTCGTCAGGCCCCACGCGAGCTGGTCGTTGTGGCCGATGACGACGCCTGGCATGGCCGCGAAGGAGAACCCGCTCACGTCGTAGGGGCACGCCTCGCTCACCTGCGCGCACCGCAGGCCGATCTGCTGCCAGATGCCGGGCGCCGAGATGGACAGGTGCGGGTCGTTGGCCAGCAGCGGCTTGCCGGACGTCGTGTGCTCACCGGAGACCACCCACGAGTTGGACCCGACGCCCTCCCCGTCGCCGACCAGGTGCGGGACCGCGTCGAGCGCCTTGCTGGCCGAGTCGATGGCACGCTGCAGGTCCGCGTCCTTCAGGTCGAGCGGCAGCTCGGCGGCGGTCGCCGTCGCGCTCGGGCTCGCCTCGGCCTTGCTCAGGATGGGGGCGTTCAGGTCCTGCGGGTAGGGCGGGAACAGCTCGTCGACCTGGTCCACGTCGCCCACCGACGTGAACGACCGGGCGCGCGAGAGTTCGTCGTCGTAGTTGCCGCGCAGGTCCCAGGCCATCGCCTTGAGCCACGCGAGCGAGTCCACCGGGTCCCACGGCTCGGGCGCGTCGACGTCCACCTGCAGGCCCAGGACCGTGTACTCGACGGCGATCTGCGAGGGGGCCTTGCCGGCCAGGTACGCGTTGACGCCGTCGGCGTACGCCTGCAGCGCCGCCTTCGTCTCGGGCGCGATGATCGACCACTCCTGCTGCGCGACCCGCCGCCAGCCGAACGTGCGGATCACCTTGTCCGCCTCGAGCGCGTCCTCGTTCTCGCCCACCAGCTCCGAGAGCCGCCCCGCCGTCACGTGCCGGCGGTAGTCCATCTCGAAGAAGCGGTCCTGCGCGGCGACGTAGCCCTGCGCGCGGAACAGGTCCGCGCTGGTCGTCGCGGTGATCGTCGGGACGCCGCGGGCGTCGCGCGTCACGACGACGGGCGCGCTCAACCCGTCCAGGTGCAGCGTGCCGCTCGTCTGCGGCAGCGGGCGGCGCACGACGACGACCGCCGCGACCACCGACGCGACCAGAGCGACGACGAGGACGATGGCGACGGACAGGAGCGTGAGGCGGACTGCGCGGCGAGACACCCTGCGAGGGTAGTTCGTCGGCGGCTGCCCGCGGGCGATCCGTGCAGGTGGTGGGCGCCGGAACAACCACCGGCGCCGTGCCGTTACGCTTGGCACTCGGAACTCGCGAGTGCCAGTCGGTTCCACCGGCAGTACCCGTTCCACCGTCAGTGCCCGCGGCCCCGGCCGCGTCCCCCGTCCTGGAGATCCCCCGTGCCTACCTACTCCTACGCGTGCACCGCCTGCGGCCACGCGTTCGACATCCAGCAGTCGTTCAGCGACGACTCCCTGACGGTCTGCCCCGAGTGCGAGGGCCGGTTGCGCAAGGTGTTCTCGTCCGTGGGCGTCGTGTTCAAGGGCTCGGGCTTCTACCGCAACGACGCGCGTGCCGGATCCGGGTCGGGGAAGTCGTCGTCGATCCCCGCCGAGTCGAGCTCGTCGGCATCGTCGAGCTCGTCGGACACGTCGACGACGTCCGGGTCGACCTCGTCCACCTCCGCGGCGCCCGCCCCCGCCCCCGCGGCGAGCAGCACCCCCGCCGCAGCCCCGGCCGCCTCCGCCTGACGGCCCGCGGGCTGTCGGGCCGGGGGCTGTCGGGCCGTGGGCTCTCAGCGCGACGCGACCACAGCCACACCCCGGGCGAACGCTCGTCCACAGAACCGCCCGTCCGGCCGCTGCGGCCTCGCCACGGCACCTAGCGTCGCCGTCATGAGCACCTTCGCGGGCGGCGCACCGCCGCCGCTCGAACGCCGCCGCGCACCCTTGCGGATCACCGTGCGCGCCGTCCTGTGGCGCACGAGGTTCCTGGTCGCCGCGCTGTTCGTCGGCGTCGCCGCGTCCGTGGCGGCCGACGCCGCGCGGCCCGCACCCCCGCCGACCGCGCCCGTGGCGGTCGCTGCTCACGTGCTGGCAGCGGGTTCCGTGCTGCGGGCCGACGACGTCGCCGTCGTCCGGATGCCCGTCGCGCTCGTCCCCGACGGCGCCCCCACCAGCCCTACCGCGGTGGTCGGAGGGTCGATCGCCGTCCCGGTGGCAGCCGGCATGCCGCTGGCCGCCGGGGTCCTGGTACCCGACGACCTCGCCGGGCCGGACGGGACCGTGGTCGCCGCGGTCAGGCTCGCCGATCCGGCCGTGGCCTCGCTGCTGGGCACCGGCATGCGGGTCGACGTGCTGGCCGCGACGGCGGAGGGCGGTCGAGGCAAGGTCGTCGCCGAACGCGCCCTGGTGCTGCCCGCTCCGGCAGCACCAGGCTCCGCTGCCGGCAGCACCTCGGGGGGCGGGGGCCTGGCAGGTGTCACCGGTGCGACGGCGGACGACGACCAACCCCTCCTGCTCGCCGTGCGGCCCGACGAGGTCGCCGACCTGGCCGCCGCCTCCGCGGGCGCCCTGCTCTCGGCAGTCGTCGTGCCGTGAGGCTCGTGCCATGATCGAGTCACGCAGGACGAACCAGGTGAAGACGAATCAGGTGGACCGACCGGGGAGGCGCACGTGGCGAAGTCGCTCGACACCACCGCTGTAGGGGCACGGCTCAGCGGCATGGGCAAGGTCCTGCAGGGTTTCAAAGACTTCATCGCGCGAGGCAACGTCATCGATCTCGCCGTCGGTGTCGTCATCGGTGCCGCGTTCAAGACCGTCATCGATGCGTTCGTCGCCGCGGTGATCAACCCGCTCGTCGGCTGGATCTTCGGTCAACCCAACCTGGACAACCTTTGGGACATCGGCCCCTACTCGTGGGGCGACGAGGCCGCTGAGCCCATCCACGTCGGCGTGGTGATCACGGCGCTCATCAACTTCGTCCTCACCGCCGCGGCGATCTACTTCTTCATCGTCCTGCCGCTCAATGCGCTCGCCGCGCGCCGCAAGCAGGGCGAAGAGCCCGAGCCCGCAGCTCCCGCCGAGGACATCCTGCTGCTGCAGGAGATCCGCGACCTGCTGGCCGCGCGCCCGAACGCCGCGGTCGCCAACGACACCGACGGTCCAGCGGCGCCGCCGAGCTCGCCGTACCCGCCGACGACACCTCCGGTGCCACCGACCTGAGCGACTGACCTGAGCGGTCGCCGACCTCGCGACGAGCCGCCCGGCCTCCAGCCGGTGCGCCAGCTACCAGTGCGGCGGCTTGTCCCGACGGAGTCGCTCGTCGTTCCCGTCGGACGACTCGCCCCAGCCGAGGTCGTCGTCGTCCAGGCTCCGGATCGGCAGTGCCGGTTCAGCTCCGGTCCCGACCAGACCGGGCTTCACGACCGGCTGCTCGCCACGCGTGCGCTCGTCAGCAGTCGGCGCGGCCGCGTGCGTCGAGCGCAGGATCTCGTCGTCGGTGCCCACCGTGCCCGCGGGCCTGACGGCGCGGCGGCTCGGACGTCGTGGGCTGGTCATCCCTCGATGATCCCACCGCTCCCGTCGCACACCGAACCCGCACCCATGCGGAGGCAGAGGCAGGGATCAGGCGTCGGTGGCGAGGCCCCGAGACACCGCACCGCGGATCGCCGTGTCGACGCGGTAGGACCGACGGGTGATCCCCAGCTCGTCGCGCAGCGCAGCCGCGAGCTGGTCGCGCGAGCGCTCCTGCCCGTCGGACCGCAGCCACGTGACCAGCTCGTCGAGCTGGTCGTCGGAGTAGGCGCCGATCGGCAGTCCGCGCCGGACGTCGGGCCGCTCCCGGGTCGGGACCGCGAGGGCGAGCTGCAACGGGCGTGACGTCGCGGCCGGCTCGGGCGCGTGGGACGTGCCCGCTGTCGGCTCCGCCGTCTCCACCTGCTCAGCGCCGTCGGTCGCCGGCCCGGCGGTGTCGACCCGCTCGGCGCCGGTGAGCTCGGCGCCGCCCGCATCGTCAACGGGCTGCGCATCGGCGGGTTCGGTTTCCGCGGGCTCGGCCTCAGCGACACCGACACCGACGGGCCCGACGTCGCCCGCGTGCGCGGCGGGCTGGTCGTCCAGGTCGGCGTCGACGACGATCGCCGGGATGCTCTGCGTGACGGGCCGGCGGACGTCGCCCGCGTCGGTCGGGACCAGCGCGTGGACGGCTCGGCGGATCCGGTCCACCTCGGCCTGCGGGTCGAGGAACGCCGCGGCGGACCACACCCGCAGCACCGACCAGCCCAGGTCGACGAGCCGGTCGGGCACCAGCCGCTCGCGGACACGGATGCTGGGCTCGGCGACGTAGGCCTCGTCGTCGGTCAGAACGGCCAGGAGCATGCGGTCCGGCAGGTCGGGGTGGCCGACGACCATCGGGATGCGGGCCCCACCGGGGATGCCGTAGTCGACCTCGACGGTGAGACCGTGGTGCCACAGGCGCTCGGCCAGGTCCAGCAGCAGCCGGTCGGGCTCGGGTCGGACCTCGTCGGTCCGGACGTCGTCGGTCCGGGCGTCAGCGGTCGGAGCGTCGGCGGTCAGCACGCCGTCGCCCGTCTCGACCGCGTCCACCGCGTCGACGCCGGAAGCACGGGCAGCAGGCTCGTCTCCGGACTCGTCGGCGGGTGCGTCTTCACGTGCGCCGGCCGACTCGCCGTCCGGCACGACGATCCCGGCGTCCGAGTCCCCGGGCCGCGGCGCGAACAGGTGCTCGGGCTCGTCGGGCTCCCACGACGCCCCCAGCTCGGTCCCGCCCGCGGCACGCGAACCGGCGAACGCGAGCAGGTCGCGCAGCAGGCGAGGGCCGGGGCCGCGCAGGCGGGCGGCGTCGAGGTCGTCGGCCGCGAACGACGAGACGACCGTGAGCCGGCGCGCGGTGGACCCGAGCGCGTCGAGCAGCAGGGCGTCGCCGCCGGGGCTGCTGATCGCGCCGAACGTGTGCAGCACGCGGCGGTGCGGCGTGCGGCCGAGCCCGAGGCTGAGGACGACGGCGTCACGCCGCAGGCCACCGCCGTTGCTGAGGTCGGTCACGACGAACGGGTCGGCGCGTCCGGCGTCGAAGAACGCGGCGAGCGCGGGGTTGGTGCGCACCTCGGCGAGGACGGCCTCGCGGACCGCCTCGGCGTGCTGGGCTGTCACGGTCACGACGGCCAGCGACTCGTCCGCACGCATCACCGCGTGGTCGAGCACCAGCTCGACGACGCGCTCCACCTCGGCGTTCGTCGTCGCGACCATGCCCGAGTCCGGGTCCGGCATGCCGGTGCCGTCGACGAGCTCGAAGCCGACCAGCGGCGCCTGCTCCGGCAGCGGCAGCGCGGCGAGGACGCCGTCGTAGCCGTGCCGGGCCAGGAACGCGGTCAGGTACGGGTCGCGGCGGGACGCGCGTGCGTGCAGGGCGACGCTCGGCAGCACGCCGGCGAGCTCGCGGACGGCGGAACCGGACGCGCAGCGGGCGTCGCCCACGACGACGATCTGCCGACCGCGGGCCACGGCCGCGAGCGCGACCTCGACGGGCAGGTGGGCGGCGGAGTCGATGACCACCAGGTCGACGGTCCGCGACGGCGGCAGCACCTGTGGGACCAGCATCGGGCTCGCGGCGATCACCGGGCGCAGGCGTCGGGCGACGTCGGGGTGGCGGCCGAAGGTGTCGCGCAGCGAGGTGAGGCGCTCCTCGACGAGCTCCGCGAACAGGTCCTCGGCCTGCGCACGGTGCTGGCGCAGCACGGTGCTCACGTGCGCGACGGCACCGGCGAGCACCGGGCCGGACAGCCGGTCGACGTGCTCGCGGTCGAGGCGCGCGTACTGGGCGGCGAGCGCGCCGAGCGTCGACCCGTCGTAGCCGGCGAGCGTGGGCTCGGCCGTGAGGATCTGCTCGATGACGGTGCTCCACCACGCCAGGTCCAGCTCGGCGGAGGCGAGCGCGGGGTCGACCCGGCGCTGGGCCAGGTCGTCGACGAGGGCCTCCAGGCCGGCCTCGCGCAGCGTGTGCAGCAGCCCGTTCCGGTCCGGCAGCGTCTCGAGCGCGTCGGTCGTCGTGCGCAGACGCGTCAGCCGTTCGACGAGCGCGTCGATCGTCAGCCCGCGCAGCCCGGCGCCGTCGGGCGTCCCCGCGAGCACCTGCTCGAGCGCGTCGACGTCCGCCAGCAGCGGGCCCAGCTCGTCCTCGATCTGCTCGAGGCCGTCGGGCAGGCGCGGCCAGCCGCCGCTCGGGCAGTGGTCGTGCCAGATCTGGCGCTGGCGTGCGACCTCGACGAGCGCCGCGTGCAGGTCGGGTACCGGACGTCCGGGCCGCACCATGTCCTTGGCCTGCTTGGCCAGCCGACGACGCACGCGCCCGCTCATCTCGACGCCGTGCTCGTCGCGCCACTGCGCGGTGGCGGTCGCGGCGACGAGGTCGTCGGCGGTGCGCTCGAAGACGACGGGCAGGAACTCGTCGAGGGCGCCCCGCACGCCGTCGAGCATCGCGAGCTGCTCGGTCCAGGCCGCGAGCGTCGCCGCGCGGTTGAGCCCGGTCTCGGTGGCGACCTGCTCGGTGCGGGCCGACAGGGTCGGCAGCGCCCCGTCGAGCAGCCGCTCGATGCGCCGCACCGTGGCGTCCGCGTCCGCACGTGTGCGCAGGTCTGCGCCGTACCAGGGCGTGTCGCCGGGCCGCACGGAGAACGCACCGAGCTCGCCCGCGCGCGTGAGCAGCGCGGCCAGCTCGTCGCGCCGGGTGCCGTCGATCGCGCGGGTCGCGGCGGCGCCCAGGCGGACCGTGGTCCGCGGGGTCGGACGCGTGGACGTCAGTCGCGCCAGCTGCTGCAGCGCGTCGTAGGCGGACACGCCCCAGGGCTCACGTGCCGCGTGCAGCGCGACGACGTAGCTGCGCAGCTGCTCGCGGTGCGCCACGAGCTCCGCGCGCAGGGCGTGCGTGCCGTGCGCGTCGACGGTCGGCGCCTCGAACGTCATCGCCCCGAGCAGGCGGCGTGCGGCGGCCGACCGCCAGCCCGCCTCCGGCGCGACGTCGAGCAGCAGCGCGTCGAGGCCCAGGCGGCCGAGCCGCTCCCCGAGCGCCACGGCGGCACGGCGGTGCCCGGGCACGTACAGCACGGTCCGGCCCGATGCGGCGGCGTCCGCGACCAGCGCGGCCAGCGTGCCGGTGACGTCGGACCCCGTGGGCGCGTCGACGAACAGGTGCGTGCCGGTGGCGACGACGTCCAGCACGTGCTGCTGCGTCGGGTCCAGGTCGCCGACCCCGCGCTCGAGCGCCGGGTCGCGGTCTCCGCGTACCGGCGTCGGCAGCTCCCGGGCGGCCAGCTCCTCGGCGCCCACGCCCGCGAGCGCGGCGACGACCTCGTGCCGGTCCAGCGTGCCCGCCAGCTGGTCGAGGTCGTCGACCAGCACCTGCCCGGGGTGGACGAACGCACCGACGACCACGCGCTCCGCGAGCGTGAAGTCCTCCAGGACGGCCTCGCCCAGCGACGCGAGCCGCTGCAGGGCCGCCCGCGGGTCGAACCCGGACGGCGTGAACGCACCGCGCGCGACCGCTGCCGGGTCCAGCAGGGCGCCGCGCGAGCGCAGCGCACGCGCCAGGACGGGGTTCACCTCGAGCGACGGCTCGAGCGCGAGCTCGTAGTCGGCCTCGCCCGTGCCGCGTGCGTGCAGGGTGACGGGTCGCAGCAGGACGGGCGCGCGGACGGTGCGTGGCTCCGGTGGCGCGACCTCGTCGTCGCGCGTGCGCTGCCGCGTGACCGAGGCGAGCGCGGCGACGTCGTCCTGCGCGACCTGGCCCGCACCGCGCTCGGTCCACGTCGCGACGCCGATCGCGAGCGACGTGGGCGCGATCCCGTACTGCTGGGCGTAGGCGGCCGACCTGGCGCCGACGGCGCGTGCGCGTCGGCGGGCCGTCGAGAGCGCCGTGCCCTCGCGCACCAGGTTGGACAGGCGCGTCTCCCGGCCCGCGAACAGCTGGGCCATGCCGGACGGGTGCGCGGCCGAGAGGTCGAGCGCGGCCTCGCCCAGCAGCTCGACGTCGGCGAGCGTCGACCCGCCGGCCGCCTCGACGAGCGCTGCCCGCCAGGTGGCGACGGCACCTTCCATCAGCTCGGCGGGCGACGGGGGTTCGACGAGGACGACGGGCGCGCTGTCACCCACAGGTGCCGCCGAGGCGCCCGAGGGCGCGGCGCGAGGGTCGTCGGAGTCTGCTCCGGGAACCTGCACCTGGCCTGGTGTGGCTCCCGTGCCGGGCACGCGTGCGGGAACGGTCACCCATCGACGGTAACCGCGGCCCCGACGAACACGCGGAAGCCGCGCCGACGGCCTCCGCCCGGGTCACCCGCGCGCATCTGCGCCTCACCGCCGGACGTCGTCGCGGGAACGACGAAGGGCGGGACCCGGAGGTCCCGCCCTTCGTGAAGTAACGACGGTGCGCACCGCGCAGGGGGCAGGCGATGCGCACCGTCAGATGAAAGTGTGCGGCACGGAACCCCTGTTGGTCAAACGTCCAGAGCAAACTTCTCTGCCTTCACCCGCCCCCTGCCACGTTCTCGCAGGACGAGTCGGACAACTGTCCGATTCGGACCCGCCCGCCGTCCTGCGGGCACCTGCCCGTCGCCCGTCCGACGACTGGAGTCCGCCCGGCCGCGGGACCGTCCACTCGGCCGCAGAGGGCGGCCACGGCGCGAGCGTGCTCGCACGAGGGTCAGGAGCAGCTGTGAGCGCCACCACCGACGTCCCGCGGCGACTGGGCACGCGCAGGTCGTGGAGCGATCGCGCGTTCCGCGGCACGCTGGTCGCCGGCGGTGCCGCGGTCCTGGCGATCATGGGCCTGGTCGGGGTGTTCCTGCTGATCCGCGCCTGGAACGCGCTGCACCGCGCCGGCTGGTCGTTCTTCACGACCGCCGCGTGGGAGCCCGACTCCGGCAACTTCGGCATCGCCGCGATCCTGGTGGGCACCATCCTCATCGCCACGGTGGCCGTGAGCGTCGCGGTGCCGCTGGCTCTCGGCGTCGCGCTCTACATCAGCGAGTACGCACCCGCCCGGCTGCGCCAGCCGCTCGTGAGCGTCGTCGACCTCATGGCCGCCATCCCCTCGGTCGTGTTCGGGCTGTGGGGCTTCTTCTTCCTGCAGAGCCACGTGACCGGGCTCGCGCGCTGGCTCTCGACGACGTTCGGCTGGTTCCCGCCGTTCTCGGTGCCCGGCTCGGACCCGCACGACCCGCTCGCGACCACCACCGTCTACACGTCGTCGACCTTCATCGCCGGACTGGTGGTGGCGATGATGATCGCGCCCGTCGTCGCGTCCATCATGCGCGAGGTCTTCATGCAGGCCCCGGTCGGCGAGCGGGAGGGCGCGCTCGCGCTGGGGTCCACGCGCTGGGGTGTGATCCGCCGGGTGGTCCTGCCGTACGGCAAGGGCGGCATCATCGGCGGGACGATGCTCGGCCTGGGCCGTGCGCTGGGCGAGACGATCGCCGTCTACATGATCATCTCGCCGGTGTTCGCCGTGCAGTGGCACGTGCTCGCCAACGGCGGGAGCTCGGTGTCCTCGCTCATCGCCCTGCGGTACGGCGAGTCCACCCCGTTCGGCACGTCCGCGCTGATGGCCGCCGGGCTCGCGCTGTTCCTCATGACGCTCGTCGTCAACTTCGCCGCGTCGTCCGTCGTGGCCCGGTCGCGGTCGGGAGCGAGCAGCTGATGGCCGTCGTCGAGGCGACCCCTCCGATCGTGAGCACGACGACGCCCGCCGACCACCCGGACGTCCCCGGCGGCCCCGTGCTGCCCGACGCGCCGGCCGAACCCGCCGAGCGCGCACCCCGGCGCGAGGTGCGCCGCCAGCTCAGCGGTGTCCGCGTCTCGGACCTGCTCAACGTCTGCGGGGCGGGCGTCGCGGCGTTCGCGCTCGCCACGCTCGTGTGCACGGTGCTGGCCCCGGTCACCAGCCCGCTGGGTTTCGTCGCGATCACGGTGGGGCTGTTCCTCGCGCTGTACGCACTGCTCGTGTCGCTCACGGAGAGCGGCGTCGCCGTCCGGGACAAGCTCGTGACCGTCGTCGTGCACGGGGCGGCGTTCACGCTGCTCGCCGGCCTCGTGTTCATCGTCGTCTTCACGTTCTCCCGCGGTGCGGCCGCACTGCCGCACGTCAACTTCTTCACGCAGGACATGGCGCTCGCCGGCCCGCTCGACCCCCTGAGCGACGGCGGCATCCGGCACGCGATCGTCGGGACGCTGATCCAGATCTCGATCGCGCTGGTCATCACCATCCCGCTGGGCCTGCTCACCGCGGTGTTCCTCTCGGAGATCCCGGGCCGGTTCGCACGCCTGGTCCGCACGGTCGTCGAGGCCATGACCGCGCTGCCGTCCATCGTCGCGGGCCTGTTCGTCTACGCGACGCTCATCCTGGCCCTCGGCATCCCCAAGTCGGGCATCGCGGCCGCCACGGCCATCAGCATCATGATGCTGCCGATCATGGTGCGGTCGGCCGACGTGGTGCTGCGCCTGGTGCCGGGCACGCTCAAGGAGGCGTCGTACGCGCTCGGTGCCAGCCAGTTCCGCACGGTCTGGCAGGTGGTCCTGCCGACGTCGCGCTCCGGCCTGACGACGGCCGTCATCCTGGCCACCGCGCGGGGCATCGGCGAGACGTCGCCCGTGCTGCTGACCTCGGGCTTCACCGCTGCGATGAACAGCGACCCGACGAGCGGCCCGATGGTCAGCCTGCCGCTCGCGATCTTCCAGTTCGTGAAGTCCCCGGAGCCGACGATGGTCGCGCGCGGGTTCGGCGCCGCCGCCGTCCTGATGCTGCTGGTGCTGACCCTGTTCGTGCTCGCCCGGGTCGTCGGCGGCTCGTCGCCGCTGAAGAAGGACGCCCGCCGACGCGCCCGCGAGCAGGCGCGCACCGAGCGACGGCGACGAGCCGCGGCGCGCGGCCCCCGCGGCCGCCGCCCCACCCGCACCCCCCACCCGACCCACCGGCTCGACCAGGAGCAGTCATGAGACGCGTCCTCGCCCCGCTGATCGCCGCCGTGATCACCCCGCTGATCGCCGCGGGCGCGCTGCTCGCGACGGGTTCCGCCGCGAGCGCGGACTCCTACGTGCCGGTCAGCGGCGCCGGCTCGTCGTGGAGCTCGAACGCCGTGGACCAGTGGCGGCGCAACGTCGAGCAGTACGGCATGCGGATCAACTACGCCAACACCGGGTCGTCGGACGGCCGCAACCAGTTCAAGGCCGGGACGGTGGACTTCGCGATCACCGAGATCCCGTACGGCCTCAAGGACGGCGGCGTCGTGGACACCCCGCCCAGCCGCGGGTACGTCTACATGCCGATCGTCGCGGGTGGTACGGCGTTCATGTACAACCTGACCGTCGGCGGGCAGAAGGTCACCAACCTGCGCCTCTCGGGGGACGTCATCACCGGCATCTTCACGGGCACCATCACCAGCTGGGACGACCCGGCGATCGCCGCCGACAACCCGTCCCTGACGCTGCCCAAGCGCAGGATCGTGCCCGTCGTCCGCTCGGACGGATCCGGGTCGACCGCGCAGCTCACCACGTGGATGGCGCAGCGCCACCAGAAGGCGTGGGACGCGTACTGCCAGGCCGCGGGCCGCTCGACCCCGTGCGGCGTGACGTCCAACTACCCGACGATCCCGGGCAAGGGCTTCGTCGCGCAGCCCAACTCCCAGGGCGTGTCCGGCTACGTCGCCCAGCGCGGGAACGAGGGCACCATCACCTACGTCGAGTACTCGTACGCGCTGAAGACCGGCTACCCCGTGGCCAAGGTGCTCAACGACGCCGGCTACTACGTGGAGCCGACCGCCTCCAACGTGGCCGTCGGGCTGCTGGGCGCCACCATCAACACCGACAAGGGCTCGGCGCAGTACCTGACGCAGAACCTCACGGGCGTGTACGGCAACACCGACAAGCGCGCCTACCCGCTCTCCTCCTACAGCTACATCGTGGTGCCGACCAGCACGCAGAACGGGTTCACGGACGCCAAGGGGCACACGCTCGGGGCCTTCGCCAACTACTTCCTGTGCGAGGGGCAGCAGCAGGCCGAGGTGCTCGGCTACTCCCCGCTGCCCATCAACCTGGTGCAGGCGGGCCTGGACCAGGTGAGCAAGATCCCGGGGGCGCAGGACCAGGACGTCGACATCAAGAAGTGCAACAACCCCACCTTCTCCGCCGACGGCAGCAACACGCTCGCCAAGAACGCCCCGCAGCCGTCCGAGTGCGACCACAAGGGCGACACGCAGTGCGACAAGCCGACGGGTGGCGCCGCGGGGTCGCCGGCGAAGGGCGGCACCGCCCCCGGGACCGGCACGTCCGGCACGTCGGGCACCCCGACGAAGACCGGCAGCAAGCCGGGATCCACGAGCGCACCCACCACCGGCACGACGACGAAGGGCGGCGGGAAGCCCGGGAGCAGCGCGCCCGGCGCAGACGGCTCGACCGGCACGACGGCCGACGACGGCGGCAGCACGGACCCCACGGGCACGGGGACCGGCGTCGGCACCGGGACGACCGTCGGCACGGTCGCCGCACCGAGCACGGGCGGCGGCCCGGTGGTGTGCGACGACGAGACGGGGACCTGCTCGAACGTCGTCGCGATGCCCGTCGAGACCGACGAGGCCGGCGGGAGCGGGATCGGTCCCTGGGCCGTCGTCGCCGCCTGCCTCCTCGCGGTCGCGCTGGTGGTCGTGCCGCCGCTCGTCGCGCGCGCGGCCGGCGGGGGCGCGCGTGCCGGGCAGGCGGGCCGCACGCGCCGGGGCGGCCGCGCCGGCCGGTCGGCAGCTCGACGGGCGCAGCGGTGAACGCCGCACGCCTGCGCCGCACGGGCGCGTGGCTGACGGTCGTCGGGCTCACGGCGACCTCGCTCGGGGCGACGCTGCTGGTCGCGACGGGCGCGGCGTCCGAGGCGGCCGAACGCGCGTCGTCGTCCGTCGTGCAGAGCGTCGGGGGCGACTCCGCGTCGACGCAGGCCTGGTCGGACCCGTCGCTCGTCGGCGACCGCGACCCGCACGACCCGGACTACACGGCCTTCTCGCGCCTCGAGGTCACGGTCAGCCAGACGCGCAACCTGTCCCACCAGAGCGTCACGGTGGACTGGAAGGGTGGGCGGCCCACGTCGGCGGGCCAGTTCTCCTACGACTACCTGCAGATCATGCAGTGCTGGGGTGACGACGCGTCCGGCCCGACGCCCGATCAGTGCCAGTGGGGTGCACCCAACCCGGGCCTGAACAACCTGGTAGGCGAGCGCACCGCGCAGCGCGGCCTCAAGCGCGGCGAGGACCCTCAGCAGGCGTACGACGCCGCGCACCTGGTCCCGCCGCCGCTGACCAATCCCAACCTCAAGGCGTACACGGTCCCGTTCACGCCGGTCGGCGGGAGCCCCGTGACCGACGTGGCCGACTACTTCACGTCCGCCTCGACCAACGAGATCACCGCGGCCCGTACCGGCACGGACGGCACGGGCACCGCGAACATGGAGATCCAGACCTCCCTCGAGGCGCCGCACCTGGGCTGCGGCGAGGCGCTCGCGTCGGGGGCACCGCGCTCGTGCTGGCTCGTCGTCGTGCCGCGTGGTGAGACCAACGCCAACGGGACGCTCGCCGAGCAGTCTCCCGGCGGGTCCGTCGTCGGGTCCCCCCTGTCCGCGACGGCGTGGTCGCACCGCATGGTGTTCCCGCTGCAGTTCGCGGCCATCGGCTCGTCGTGCGCGCTCGGCAACGCCGAGCAGCGGCTGGTGGGCGACGAGCTGTTCTCCGACGCGATGACCTCCTGGCAGTCCGCGCTGTGCGGCACGGGGACGACGTACGGGTACTCGCAGATCGGCGACGACGAGGCCCGGTCGCAGCTCACGAGCACGGTGAGCGGCGCGTCGCGGTTGGCGGTGGTCAACGCCCCGCTGGACCCGGCCCCCGACGAGCCGGTCCGGTACGCACCCGTGGTGCAGACCGCACTGGTCATCGCCTACACGATCGACCGGCAGTACAAGCTGGGCAGCTCGCTGAGCGAGCGCGACGGCACGGCGCTGGACGACCTGGTGCTGAACCCGCGCCTAGTGGCCAAGCTGCTCACGCAGTCGTACCGCGCGGACGTCCCGGGCGGCGGCTCCGGAAAGCCCCTCATCGACAATCCGCGCAGCATCGTCAACGACCCGGAATTCATCGCCCTGAATCCCGAGCTCGAACAATTCGTGCACACCGCCGGACCGGACGGCCTGATGGTCGGGCTCGGCACCTCCGACGCCTACGCACAATTGTGGCGCTGGGTCATTGCCGACCCGTTCGCGCGCGCATTCCTGCAGGGCGAGCCCGACGAGTACGGCATGACGGTCAACCCCGTCTACGCCGACCTCGACCTGACGCACGACCCGAACCTCGACAGCTTCCCCAAGGCAGACCTGAGCACCTACCGGCAGGACGACAGCGTGCCCGCCCCCGGGTACGGCACGCTCGACCTGCGGCCCTACACGAACGACATGGCCGACGCCGCCAGCCGGACCCAGAAGGCCAACGCGGGCGCCAAGATCGTCTGGGACGTGAACAAGCTGCCCCCGGGCTTCACGTCGTCGGGCGCGCAGCTCCCGGGCAGCCGATTCTCGATGGCCCTGACAGACCTCGCGTCCGCGCAGCGCTACGGCCTGCGGACCGCGCGGCTGGTCAACGCCGCGGGTCAGGCCCTGGCGGCCGACGACGACACGATGCAGGCGGCCGTCGACGCGATGGTCACGGTCGACGGCGTCCGCGTCACCGACGCCGACACGCGCGTGCGCGGGGCCTACCCGCTCACGCTCGTCGACTACGCGGCTGTCCCGGTCTGCTCCGCCAGCGCTGACCAGCGCAGCGACTACGCGACGTTCCTGCGGTACGCGGGCTCGACGGGTCAGGTGCCCGGTGAGAGCAAGGGGGCGCTCCCGCGCGGCTACCTGCCGCTCGGCGCCTCGCAGCGGGACGACCTGACGGCCGTGGCGGACCTGCTCGACGACCCGGCGGCCGTCGCGAAGCTGTGCCCGCCCGCGGCGACCGCGACGCCCACCGCGTCCCCGTCGCCGACGCCGACCGCGACGGCCGCCGCGACGCCCGACCCGACACCGACATCGACCCCGTCCGCGCCCGCGGCGGCGCCAGGCTCGCAGGACCCCGGCTCCGACCCGGCGCCCGTCCCCGTACCCACGACGCCCTCCGAGCCGACCTCGGCCTCGACCCCCGCACCCGACCCCGACACCGGCGAGAGCACGGCGGGCGACCCCATCCGCACCGGCGGCACCGACGTGGGCACCGCGCGGCTGGGCCTCGTGGGCTCGACCGGGCTGGGTGCCGCGTGCGCGGTGGCCGGGCCCGTCCTGATGCGCCGGGCGCGCGTCCAGGCATTGCGTGAGGGCGAATTGGAAACTGATTTCTCGTGACCGGCGGCCGGTGTTGTTCCGGTAGTCGTCGACTGTTTTCCCAGCAGTCCTAGATTCGGCCCTGCCGCGGGTCCCGCGCGCAATCTTTTCCTGCCTCGAGAGGAACAGTCAGATGAAGGTCACAGCCTTCGCGAAGGCCGGCCTGTGCGCCGGCCTCGCCGCGCTCGCGCTCGGCAGCATCGTCGCGCCCGCCAGCGCGGACCCGGCCACGGGGTCCTTCGGGACGCTCGCCGGCCTCGGCTCGGACACCACGCAGAGCGTCGTCGGCGGTCTCGCCACGGCCATCGGCGGAGGCGTCATCGCGTCCTACGACGCGACCGGCAGCGCCTCGGTGACGACGCGCACGGGCGGCACGGCCGTCCCCCGCGCCAACAACTCGGGCGGCGGCCGCGACCTGCTGCGGGTCGCCATCGGCCAGACGGAGACGGCCAACATCCCCGTCTTCAACAGCGCAGCGGTGCCCGTCACGACCTCCGCGATCGCCGGTCAGGTCCAGTTCGCCCGCAGCTCGGGCGGTCCCGGCGCGGCCGACGTGGCCCAGGACGGCGTGCTCACCTACGTGCCGTTCGCGCTCGACGCCGTGTCGTACGCCACCGCACCCAACAGCGTGATCCCGGCCAACCTGAGCAAGGCGCAGATCACCTCCATCTTCAAGGGCGAGCTGACCAAGGTCGTCGTGAACGGCGACAGCACCACGCTGCAGGGTCCGTCCTACGTGGCCGCGACCGGCGACGTCGTCACGGACATCACCACGTTCATCCCGGCCGCGGGCTCCGGCACGCGCAGCTTCTGGCTGGGCAAGGTCGGCGTCACCGAGTCGGACATCTCCGCCGGCACCTACGCCAACCTCAAGGACAAGGACTTCACCGGCACCGCCGTCCAGGAGCACCAGGGTGGCGCGCTCGTCAGCGGCACGGCCGCGCAGGACGCCGGCGCGATCGCGCCCTTCTCCATCGCGCAGTGGGTGGCCCAGGCCAACGGCAAGACGACGGACCTGCGTGACTCCGTCCGCATCAACGCGGTCGACGGCAACGTCGCCACCACCGGCTCGGGCACCTCGTACGCCCTGAACCCCGGGTTCAACGCGTACACGCGCCCGGTCTACAACATCGTCCCCTCGGTCCTGGCCGACGACCCGACCTCGGAGATCGCCAAGACGTTCGTCGGGACGGGTTCGCGGGTCTGCCAGCAGAGCGCGACCATCACGGCGTTCGGTTTCGGCCTGCTGGGCGACGGCTGCGGCGACGACTCGCTGCGCGCCTACAAGGCGTCGGCCTCGGAGACCGGCCTGACGCTCGGCGCCACCTCGGTCGCCGCCGGCAAGTCCGTCACGGCCACGGTGACCACGTCGTCCTACGGTCAGGGCGGCGGCACGGTCCGCATCTACACGGGCTCCACGCTCCTCGCGTCGGGTGCCGTGGCCGCCGGCAGCAGCACGGGCACGGTCCAGGTCCCGACGAAGACCGCGGGCTCGCTGCCGCTGTCGGCCATCTTCCTGCCGAACCTGGCCGGTGTGGGCGCGTCGACCTCCCCGGTCGTGGACCTCACCGTCACCGCGCCGGTCACGCCGACCCCGACGCCCACCGCCACGACCAAGCCCGTCGTCGCGGTCGCGTCGACCACCAAGGCCACGGTCAGCGCGAATCCCGTCGTCGGCAAGTCCTTCACGGTCACGGCCACCGTGTCCGCGAGCAAGACGCCCGCCGGCTCGGTCGCCTTCTACGACGGCAGCAAGAAGCTCGGCACGATCAAGGTCGCGTCCGCCAAGGCGAAGCTGACCTGGAAGGCCACCAAGACCTCGTACGCGGTCAAGGCCGTCTTCACGTCCTCGAGCCCGTCGACCGTGAAGAGCAGCACCAGCTCGGTCGTGACTGTGAAGGCCGCCAAGGCGACCCCCAGCGTCTCGGTCGTCGCACCGAAGTCCGTGGCCAAGGGCAAGTACGCGACGCTGAAGGTCAAGGTCTCCGCGACCGGCGTCACGGCGACCGGCAAGGTCACCGTCAAGGACGGCAAGAAGTCGGTGAAGACGGTCACGCTCAAGAACGGCAAGGCGACGGTCAAGCTGCCCAAGCTGAAGGCCGGCAAGCACAAGCTCGTCGTGACCTACTCGGGCTCCTCCACGGTCGCGGGCAAGTCGTCCGCCGCCAAGACCGTCACGCAGAAGCGCTGACATGACGACCACGATGCCCAGCCTGGACGCCGCGATCCGGCCCGTCCCCGCCAGCGAGCGTTCTCGCCTGGTGGGCACCAGCCTGATGATCGTCGCGGCTCTGGCGCTGGGCGTCGTGGCGTATGCGCTGGTCCTCTCCCCGCTGCGCTACGAGCGGGACCAGCACGTGGCCGGCTGGGCGTTCCGCGCCCAGCTGGCCGCGGGCACCGCACCCGTCGGCCAGGTCACCCCGGCCGACCACCTGATCGAACCGGGCGCGCCGGTCGCGACCGTCTCCATCCCCCGGCTCGACCTGGACGACGTGGTCCTCGAGGGGACGACGTCGACGATCCTGCAGTCCGGGCCCGGCCACCGGCGCGACACCGTGCTGCCGGGCCAGGCCGGCGCCGTGGTGCTGATGGGACGGCACGGGGCGTACGGCGGGGTGTTCGGCAGGATCGGCGAGCTCCGCGTGGGCGACGTCATCACCACCGTCACCGGCCAGGGCACCGCGACGTACGCCGTCGCCGGCCTGCGCCGCGCGGGCGACCCGCTGCCCGACGTGCTGCCCGCGGGCGGCGGCCGCCTCACCCTCGTCGGCGCGACCGGCCCGCGCTGGGCCCCCACGGGCGTGCTTCGGGTCGACGCGACGCTCGTCGGCGAGTCCTTCCCCACCCCGCGCGCCGTCCTGTCGCGGACCGTCCTGGGCGACGACGAGGCCGCCTTCGCCGGCGACGCCGGCGCGTGGCCCCTGCTCGTCCTCGCGCTCGCCGCCCTGACCGCGAGCGCCGTGCTCGTCACGTTCCTGTCCCGCTGGTGGGGGCGGTGGCAGGCGTGGGTCGTCGGCGTCCCGCTCGTCCTCGTCTGCGCCACCCTCGTCGCCCAGCAGGTCTTCGTCGTCCTGCCCAACCTGGTGTGAAGGCCAACCGATGCCCGCTGTTCACCCTGACGCCACGTCCGTGCGTCATCGTCCGTCCATGACCGTGGACTCGTTCGTCGCCGTCGCCCCCGAGGCGCCCGCGCTGCCCGACGACGCGACGCAGCTGCTGCCCCCCGTCCCGACGGGCGTCCCCACGCCGACCGGCCTCGGGACCCGCGTGGCGCTCGACGCGCGGTCGATCTCGGCGTGGTTCGGGACGCACAAGGTGCTCGAGCGCGTGTCGCTCGCCATGCCGGCGGGGCACGTCACCGCGCTGATCGGGCCGTCGGGGTGCGGCAAGTCGACGTTCCTGCGGATCCTCAACCGGATGCACGAGCTGGTGCCGTCCGCGTCGCTCGCCGGTGAGGTGCTGCTCGACGGGCAGGACATCTACGACCCCGCGCGCCGCGTCACCGACGCCCGGCGCAGCATCGGCATGGTCTTCCAGAAGCCCAACCCCTTCCCCGCCATGTCGATCCAGGACAACGTCACCGCGGGGCTCGCGCTCACCGGCGTGCGGGTCTCCGCGGGCGACCGGGCCGCGCTCGTCGAGGAGTCGTTGACCCGCGCCGGGCTGTGGTCGGAGGTCAAGGACCGGCTCCGCTCCCCCGGTGGCGGCCTGTCCGGCGGGCAGCAGCAGCGCCTGTGCATCGCGCGCTCGCTCGCCGTGCGCCCCCAGGTGCTGCTCATGGACGAGCCCTGCTCGGCCCTCGACCCGACCTCCACCCGCCGCGTCGAGGAGACGATCGGCGCGCTGCGTGGCGAGGTGACGATCGTGATCGTCACGCACAACATGCAGCAGGCCGCCCGCGTCTCCGACCAGTGCGCGTTCTTCCTCGCCGAGCAGGGCACACCCGGCGGCATCGTCGAGCACGGTCCCACGGCGCAGATGTTCGGCTCCCCCGCCGACCCGCGCACCGAGGACTACGTCAACGGCCGGTTCGGCTGAGCATCAGCCCTTCGCGTCGGCGTACGAGCGGACGACGGCGAGGCTGAGGGGGAAGTCCACGGGGTAGTCGCGGAACAGCAGCCGGCCGGCGGCGACGGCCGCCTCGCGCACCTCGACCGCGACCGCGTCCGCGAGCTGCTCGGGCGCGTGGACCACCAGCTCGTCGTGCAGGAAGTAGACCAGGTGCGGACGACGAGCGAAGGGAGCCGGCGCCCGGCTCGGCTCCCCCGCCTCGCCGAGCGCCCACAACCTGCGGCGCACCTCGGCGATCCAGCACAGCGCCCACTCGGCCGCGGTGCCCTGGACGACGAAGTTGCGGGTGAACCGGCCCCACGCGCGTGACTGGGCGCGGGCTCTGGCCTCCTGGCCGGCCGGGTCGGTGGACCCTCCCCCCGTGGGCCCGGCATCGTCGTCGCCCGGCGCTCCCCCGAGCGCTGCGGCCTGCACCTGCGCCCAGCCCGCGCCCGGCCGGGGGGACGTACGGCCCAGCAGGGTGGTGACGGCCTCGCCGCGCTCCCCCGCACGAGCAGCGGCCTCGACATGGCCGAGCGCGGCGGGGAACGCCCGCGTCAGCCGGGGCAGGACCGCGGCCGACGAGCCCGTCGTCCCGCCGTACAGCGCGCCGAGCATCCCGACCTTCGCCTGGTCCCGGGACGCGACGACGCCCGCGTCGACCATCCCCTGGTACAGATCCCGGCCGCGGCCCGCCTCGGCCATCCGCTCGTCGCGCGCCAGCCCGGCCAGCACGCGCGGCTCGAGCTGCGCCGCGTCGGCCACCACCAGGAGCCACCCGTCGTCGGCACGCACCGCCCGGCGCACCTGCTTCGGGAGCTGCTGGGCGCCGCCGCCGCTGGAGCCCCACCGGCCGGTGACGACGCCGGCCACCACGTAGTCGGGACGGAAGCGTCCGTCCGGCACCCACCGGTCCAGCCACGCCCAGCCGTTGGCGGTGTGCAGGCGGGACAGCTTCTTGTAGGCGAGCAGGGGCTCGACCACCGGGTGGTCCACGCCCGCGAGCTCCCACTTGCTCGTGGAGGTCACCGGCAGGCCGTTGCGGCGCAGCTCGCGCAGCACGTCGGGCATCGAGTCGGGGTTGAGGCGCGGCGCGCCGAGCTCGGCACGGATCCGGACGGCGAGCTCCTCCATCCGCGGCGGGCGCGCGTCTCCCTGCCGCGGCCCGAGCGCGTCGGTCAGGAGCCGGTCGTGCACCTCCCGGTCCCACGGCAGGCCGGCGTGCCGCATCTCCGCGGCCGCGAGCGCACCCGCCGACTCCGCGGCGACCAGCAGCCGCAGCCGTGCGTGGGCGGGGCCGACGTCGGGACCGGCGCCCCGGCCGGCGGCAGCCGCGCGCACGTCCGGTCCCGGTCCCGCGAGCGCGGCATCCTGGTCCGCGACCTCCGCGAGAAGCGCGGCCTCGTCGGGCCGCTCACGCGGCGCGCGCACCTCGAACAGGGCGGCCGGCGCGTCGGGCTCGGCGAGGACGTCGGGCTGCTCGGCCGGGGCGTCGAACACCCCGGGCGCACGGCCGGCCAGGACGGAGCCGGCCGACGTGAGCGAGTCGCGCAGCACACGGTGCGCGAGGCGCAGGTCCAGGCAGCGCTCCACCCGAACGCCGTCGGCCAGCAGGCGCGAGTACCAGTGCGCGGTGTCGTCCCACACCCACCGCACGGCCCGGTCCTCCCCGACCACGCCGTGCGGCGCGACGTCCTGCCCGACGCGCCGGACGCCGACGACGGGCGTCGCGCCGTCCGCGTCCCCGGCCGCGTCCCCGCCCGCCGACGGCGCTCCGGGCACGACGACGATCAGCACGCCCCCACCTTCCCCCATCCCACCCACAGCCGAACGTCAGAGGCGGCTCGAGGGAGGCATGGCTAGGCTCGTGGAGCGATTCAGCTCGGCGCCCGTGCGCCGCGGCACGAAGGGGATCCGCATGGGTAACGCCCACGGATGGCGCCGAGCACTCATCGTCGCCGTCGCCTACACGCTGACCTATCCGCTCACCCTCACACTGCTCCACACGCTCGACTCCGACCTTCTCCCATGGCTCATCTGGGCGGCGGCGATGGCACTGCTGGTCGCTGCAGGCAGCTGGGTCGAACGTCGCCTGTGGCCGCCGACGCCCATCGACCATCTGCCCGACGCCGACGACCACGCCCTGGGACGCGTCACGCTCGTCGGTCTGGGGCCCGCGCCCGCGCGGGTCGCCCGAGCACTGCGCGCCCGCGGTGTCACCCGCGAGCTCGCCGAGCAGGTGACCGACGGGTCGCGGGCGCTGCCCGTACGCATCGCCACCGCGCTGACCGACAGCGAGGCGTCGGAGTGGCGCGCCGATCTCGAGCGGACGCGCGCCGTCGTGACCGTCGAGCTCTGACCCCTCGACGCCCGTCCGTGCGCGTCGCTCGACCCTCAGCCAACCCCGCTCCCCGCGATCCTGCAGCGGCCTTCCTCACCCCCGCTCAAGGCCGTTGCCCTACGGTTGCCGCAGCCCGCGCGGCCCCCCAGAGCCAGGAAGGCCCCCTCCGTGACCACACCACTCGAACCGCGTCACGCCGACGAGGTGCCTGGCTGGGCGCTCGCCAGCGCGCTCGCGGCGCCCGTCGCGATGATCGGCGGCTGGACGGTCGCGGCCTCCCGGCAACCGTCGTTCGACGCCGTCCGCGAGACCATCAGCGACCTGGCCGCGACGTCCGCGCACCAGCCCTGGATCATGACCGCCGGCCTCGCCGCGACCGGCGCCGCGCACCTGGTCACGGCGGCGGGTCTGCGGCCGGTGCCGACCAGCGGGCGGCTCCTGCATGGGCTCGGCGGCGGCGCGACGCTGGCGGTCGCGCTCCTGCCCGTCGACGCGCACCCGCGGGCGCACGGGATCGCGGCGGCCGTGGGCTTCGGTGCGCTCGCGCTGTGGCCGGCGGCGTCGGCGCGGCGTGGGCAGCGCGGGATCCTGCACCCGGTCGTCGGTGCGGCGGCGTCGGCGGCACTCGTCGGCATGCTGGCGGTCTTCGTCGTCGAGCTGCGGACGGACGGACCCGCCGTGGGGCTCACCGAGCGGGTAGTCGCGGGCGCGCAGGCGCTCTGGCCCCTCGCCGTCGTCGTCGCGCTGCGCGGGTCCGGTCGACGGTCCACGCGCCGGAACCGACGGCCGACCGACCTCAGCCCGCCGTGACGCGCGGCTGCGACGCGCGGGCGACCGTGGTTCCCGTCGCGAGCACCAGGAACAGCAGGGTCGAGACCCCCGCCAGCGCCCCAGCCGCATCGGAGCCCAGCGCCCCCCACACGGCGGCGCTCGCCAGCAGCGACACCAGCGAGGCCAGCAGGCCGCGCCGGCTCGTCGGCCGGTCGAGCGTCAGGAACTGCACCACCGCACCCACCAGGGCGACGGCCCATCCGAGCAGCGCGAGCAGCGAGCTCGACGTGGCCGCGCTGGTGGACGTCGCCGTCAGCAGACCGGCAGTGAGCATGGCGGCCGTCGCGGCCGTCAGCGCCGGCACCCGACCGGCACGCATGACGTCATTCATGTGGAGCCCCCTCCTGCAGCGACGCCCGCGTCGCCTCCCCGGAGACCTTTCGTACCAGCAACGGCGGGCAGTACGTCACCCTTGCGGGTGAATCGTGACCATTCCGCGACCTGACGCCGCCCGTCCGGCGGTCGGCGCGGCGCCCCGCGCGGACCGCCTACGCTGAGACCGCGGGCGCGCAGCCCGGCCGACGACCGACCGAGGGACCCAGCCATGACGGGCGCACCACCGCCAGCGGGCGGTGCGCGCGCACCGGTCGGCGCCGCGCTCGTGTACGCGGCGGCGGTCACGGCCTACTTCGTCGGTGTCACGCACCGCAGCGCGCTGGGGGTTGCCGGCGTCGAGGCGATCGACCGGTTCTCGCTGTCCGCGACAGGCCTGGCCGCGTTCTCCGTGGTGCAGCTGACCGTCTACGCGGGCCTGCAGATCCCCGCCGGGCGGCTGCTCGACCGGTTCGGCGCACGCGCGCTCATCGGCACCGGGTCGCTCGTGATGGCCGTCGGCCAGCTGTTGCTCGCGTTCGCGCAGGACGTGCCGACCGCACTCGTCGCGCGCGTGCTGCTGGGAGCCGGCGACGCGGCGATCTTCATCAGCGCGATCCGCCTGGTCGCGCAGTGGTTCCCGCCCCGTCGCGTGCCGGTGATGGTGCAGGTCACCGGCCTGATCGGCCAGAGCGGGCAGCTCGCCTCCGCCGTGCCGGTGGCGTGGGTCCTGCACACCTACGGCTGGACGGCGGCGTTCGGCGGTCTCGCCGCGGTGGGCCTGGGCGCGACCGCGTTCGCCTTCGCATGCATCCGGACCGGCCCGCTGGGCGGGCAGGATCCCCGTCCCCGCACGCCCGCGAGCACGACCGACCCCCGGTTCGTCGAGGCCGTGCGGGAGTCCACCCGACCAGCAGGGACCCGGCTGGGCTGGTGGTCGCACTTCGTCACGCCGTTCAGCGCCAACGTCATCGGGCTGCTGTGGGGCGTGCCGTTCTTCGTCACGGCCCAGCACCGCAGCAAGGCCGAGGCGAGCACGCTGCTGCTGGCGCTGACCCTCACCGCGATGGTCACCGGGCCGCTCGTCGGACGCTTCACCGCGCGCCACCCGCTGCGCAGGTCCTGGTCGGTGCTGGCCAGCTGCGTGGCGACGCTCGTCGCGTGGATCGCGCTGCTGGCGCCCTCGACGCCGCGGCCCATGTGGCAGCTGCTCGTGTTCGTCGTGATCGTGGGGGCGGGCGGGCCCGTCTCCCTGGTGGGGATGGACTTCGCGCGGTCGTGGTCGCCGCCGCACCTGCAGGGCACGGCGACGGGCTTCGTGAACACGGGAGGGTTCACGTCGACCATCGGCGCGGTCCTGGCCATCGGGCTGGTCCTGCAGCTGGCGTCCCCCGCCGGCGCGACGTCCTACTCCCTGGACGCCTACCGGCTCGCGTTCTCGGTGCTGCTGGTGCCGTGGGTGATCGGCGTCGCCGGCGTGCTGCGCAACCGCCGGCGCACCCGAGCGGACCTCCTCACCGCCGGCGTGACCGTCCCGCCGCTGCGAGACGTGTGGCGACGCCGGTCGTCGTGAGCCGGCGAGTCGCGACGCGTTGCTCAGGTGCTTCGCCACGGAACATGGGACCTTCCGGCAGCGCGCACACGGATTCGGGGCATACCGTGTGCCCATGAGCAAAGCCCTCGCGGGTCGTCGCGTGCTGACCATCGTGTCCAACTACGGCGTGGAGCACGACGAGCTCGTCGTCCCTCTCGCGCACCTGCGCAGCTCGGGGGCCGCGGTGACGCTGGCCGCCGTCAAGAAGAAGAAGGTCCAGACGCTCGTCGGCGACAAGGAGCTGGGCGACCGGTTCAAGCCCGACCTCACGCTCGACGACGTCGACCCGGCGAAGTACGACCTGCTGCTCATCCCGGGCGGCACGCTCAACGCCGACGCGCTGCGCCTCTCGGAGCGGGCGATGAAGATCGTGCGGTCGTTCACGTCGTCGGGCCGACCGGTGGCGGCCATCTGCCACGGCCCGTGGGCCCTGGTCACCGCCGACGCCGTCAACGGCAAGACGCTGACGTCCTACGCCTCGCTGCAGACCGACATCCTCAACGCCGGCGCCGCAGGCTGGAAGGACGAGCCCGTGGTGGTCGACGACGCCGGCGGGTACACCCTCATCACGTCGCGCGACCCCGACGACCTCGACGAGTTCCTGGGCGCGATCGACACCGTCCTGGGCTGAGCGCCGGACGTCCCGACGACGCGATCGGAGCAACCATGGGCCGCCTGCACATCGACCTGTTCACCACCCTCGACCTGGTCGCCCAGGCGCCGGGCGGGCCCGACGAGGACACGTCGGGCGGCTTCCCGTTCGGCGGCTGGCAGGCGCCGTTCGCCGACGAGGTCATCGGCGCGCAGGTGGGTGCGGGCATCGCGGCGATGGACGCGCTGCTGCTGGGACGCCGCACGTACGACATCTTCGCGGCCTACTGGCCCCAGCACGAGACCGGGCCGGACGGGGAGATCGGCGCGAAGTTCGCCGAGATCCCCAAGTACGTCGCGAGCCGCGGCACGCCGGAGCTCGGTTGGCGCGGCTCGTCGCTGCTGGGGCCCGACCTGCTGTCCGAGGTGCGGGCCGTGCGCGAGCGGCACGAGAACGTGCACGTCATCGGCAGCGTGGACCTGGTCCAGACGCTGCTCGCGGCGGACCTGTTCGACGTGCTCACGCTGTGGGTGCACCCCATCGTGCTGGGGCAGGGGAAGAAGGTGTTCCCCGACGGTGCCGTGCCCGCCGCGCTGCGGCTGCTCGAGCCGGCCCTGACCGGCGACGCCGGCGTGGTCCAGCTCCGCCTGGGTCCCACCGGCTCGGCGCCGGTCACGGGCGACATGACCCGCCCGGACCGCGGGGTCGAGTAGCTACCCGACCAGCGACTGCGTGCCCAGCACGATCGCGAGCTGGAGCCGCTCGGCGTCCTGCGTGCCCGGCTCGGCCGTGTAGGCCATGATCCGCAGGTTGCTGCCGGCCACCACCAGGGTGTCGCACTCGAGC
>Ga0160458_100248_pt1 | contig 35867 bp, 37 predicted proteins | sample HID1973I_E6MG_FD_108247 | JGI IMG/M metagenome (GOLD analysis project Ga0160458, IMG submission 108247) | Enriched mosquito-associated microbial communities from UW Madison campus, WI, USA - HID1973I_E6 MG | ecosystem: Host-associated > Arthropoda: Insects > Digestive system > Unclassified ...
TCACAGTCGGCGTCGGCGTCACAGTCGGCGTCGGCGTCGGCGTCGGCGTCGGCGTCGGCGTCGGCGTCGGCGTCGGCGTCGGCGTCGGCGTCGGCGTCGGCGTCACAGTCGGCGTCGGCGTCGGCGTCGGCGTCGGCGTCGGCGTCGGCGTCGGCGTCGGCGTCGGCGTCACGGTCGGCGTCGGCGTCGGCGTCGGCGTCACGGTCGGCGTGGGCGTCGGCGTCGGTGAGGGCGCGACGCAGCCCACGTAGCCGTAGTAGTGGTATTCCCCCGAGCCGGCGGAGCCGACCAAGGACGCTGCGACGATCTGTCCTTCGATCGGGCTGTTGTTGCTCGTGGTCAGGCTCGCGTACGGCGCGAGGACGGCGCCGGAGATGAGGTTGCCGGTGACAGTGAGCGCGGTCGGGCTCGGGTAGTTCCACACGACGTAGGGCGCGAAGGGGTTGGGGTTGCCGGCGTTCGGGCTGTTCACAGCCGAGAACTGCGGGATGCGGAACGTCGCTCCCGCGCCTGCCACGAGGTTCACGACGAGCGGGGCACTGGCGCTGGGCTGGACGCCGCCGGCGAAGGCCAGGGTCCAGTTCTCGGTCGCACCCAGCTGGGCGGCGGTCACCGTCAGCACGTTCGCCACGCCGTCCACGAGCGTGACCTGGCGCTTGCCCTGGTCCGTGCCGGGCGCGAGGGTGAGCTGGTGGACGTCGGTCGACGTGCTCGTGGACAGCGTCGCCATCTGCGTGCTCGCGTCCTCGAGCTGTGAGTAGCCCGCGAAGATCTGGTCGATCACGTCCTGCCCCGCGTGGACGTAGGTGTTGGCCCACGCCGTGGCAGCCGCCGTGGAGTCGCTGCTGAGCGGGCCGACCGCGAGCGGCCCGGTGATCTGCACACGGGTCTGCGCATCCTGCGAGGACGCCTTCGTCAGCCGGACTTCCTTGCCCCCGTCGCGCGACCATGCGTACGACCAGTCCTGCGAACCGGTGACGAGGTAGCCCAGCTGGGCGTTGGTGATGGTGCCTTCCGAGGTGACCTTGAGCTCCGACGACGAGCCCGCGAAGTCGAGGGAGCCCGCTGCGGCCCGCACCGGCAGCCCGGCGGAAGCACCTGAGCCGGGGACGACCGGCAACGAGTAGCCACGAGGGGTCAGGCCCGTGGAATGACGGATCGGGACGTCCCTGGTCCAGCTCAACGCGCCGCGTACGGCGACCGTCCCCTCGGTCTCCGCGTTACCGAGGCTCGCACTCCCCCCGACGAAGACCGTGTAGCCACCGGCGGCCTGCAGCGGGTTGACGCACGTCGCGGCGGCCTGCGCCGGACCTCCGACCACGGACGCCACGCCCAGGGCCGCCAGTCCCGCTGCCACGGTCAGGGCGATTCCCCGCGCGCCGCGCCCGGGCTCGGTGCGGTGCGGCCGTGGGGAGCTGTGCGACGACATGGGGCGACCTCCGGGCGAGCGTTGACGCCCGACTGCGTTACGGGCGCGCGCTGAGAGTAGGTCGCTCGTCCAGGACCGCCGCGCTCGTGTCGGGGTGCCACCACCCAGGGGCCGGGTGAATGTGCCGACGCCCGTGACCGATACCTCCGGTGCCGCCGGAATTGCGCCATGACCTGCACGTTCACCGGCGGCCAACCATCCGCCGCAGCGGCGGCGGCACGCGCCGCGGTCGGTCAGGGGCCGTCGGTGCTGTTCGGGCGCGTGGTGCCGGGAGAGCGACGAGGGCCGCCCGCCGTGCGCTGACGACGGGCGGCCCTGGTCGTTCGGATCAGCGCTCCGCGCGCACCGTGTCCCGTCGGCGACGGAGCAGGAGCAGCAGCGCGCCGGCAGCGGTCACCGTGATCGCCCCGAAGAGCAGGGGCAGCGAGCCGTCGGCACCAGTGGTCGCCAGGTCGTCCGGACCGCCGCCACCGCTCGGCGTCGGCACGGAGGACTGAGTCGGCGTGGGCGTCAGGGTCGGCGTCGGCGTGGGTGTCACCGTCGGCGTCACCGTCGGCGAAGGGGTGGGGGTCGGAGTGACGGGCACCAGCGTGTTCGTCACCGTCACAGCGCTCACCGTGCTGCCTTGGCCCACCTGGAACGCGAACCCGCCGTGCTCGGCGGTCGCGGTGGCCGCGTCGGCCACTGTGAGCGTCGGCGCCTGCCACTGCCCGCCGTCGGGATCGGCGGGAGCCACCTCGACGAGCTCGACGACCGCGTTCGGACCCACGTCGATCGGCCCGACCTCGGAGCCGTCGCCCGGGACGACGAGGTCGTCCTGCTGCTCGCCGTTCACCCACAGGTGGAACGTGAAGTCGTCCGGGACACCGCCGACGTCGTTGGAGTCGACGACCGTCTTCGAGATGCTGAACCGACCCTCGCCCACCAGGTTGTTGTTCGCGGTCACCGAGACTTCAGCACCGTCCGCCACCGTGAACGCGACGTCGCCGCCGTGGGTGGGCGCGACCGTGGTCGCACCCGACACGTCCCAGTCGACGGGGTCCCAGTCCCCGCCGTCGACGGACTCGGGCACGACCTCCTTGAGCTCGACGAGCGTGCCCGCCGGCAGCGTCACCGGCCCGATCGGGTCCCCGTCGGCGTTCAGGTGCAGGTTCGGCAGACGCCGCACACCGTCGATCCAGTACTGGACGACGAAGTCGTCCGGGAGCGACGCGTCGGGGAAGTCCCCCTCTGTCGTGAAGTGCTTCTCCCCCGAGAGCGTGCCCACCGGGTTCACCGGCACGTCGGGCGTGCAGTTCTCGAAGACGTAGTTGTGGATCTCGCCCGTGCCGGCGTTCTTCGTCATGCTCGCCGCGACCACCTGGCCCTCGACCGGGCTCGGGTTCGCCAGCGTCAGGTCTGCGGACGGAGCGAGGATCGTCCCGGTGATGCGGTCGGTGCCGGAGATCGTCAGGGCGCCGGAGTCGGGGTAGTTCCACAGCACGTACGGCGCGAACCGGTTGTCGTCCCCGGAGTCGTTGGCACCGTTGAGTCGCGGCAGCGTGAACGAGGTCCCCCCGGACAGCTTCACGAGCAGCGTCGTCGTCGCGCTCGGCGTGGCGCCCGTGAAGTTGATCCCCGTGACGTTCTCCAGCGCCGCGGGCGTCAGCGACAGGATGTTGACGTCGCCCTCGACGAGCTCGAGGTCGCGGTCCCCGCCGCTTCCCGCCAGCGACACCTCGGAGACGCCGTCGGTCGAGCCCGACAGGTCGGCGAGCTGCTCGCTCGTCGACTGGAGCGTCGGGAAGCCGCTGAACAGCGTGTCCAGGTTCGCGATCGGGCCCACGTGGTCAGGGAGCCAGGCGTCGAGCGTGGCATCGGTCGGGAGAGGGGCAGGTGGGCGCACCGTCGCGCCGGTCCCGGACGTGGCCGAGGTCAGCGACACCTCGTCACCCGTGACCGACGCGCCCGGCCAGGACTCCGTCCCCGTGAGGAGCTCACCGAGCGGCCAGGCCGGGTCGTCGGCGTCCGAGCCCGCCTGCAGCTCTCCCGACGAACCCGCGAAGTCGAGCGAGCCCGCGGCGACACGGATCGGGAGCGTGCCGGCCGGCGTGGTCAGCGTCGGCAGGTCGTAGTCCGGCGGTGTGAGGCCCGTGGAGTGGCGCACGTCGTACGTCGACGCCCATGAGAGCGCACCGCCGACCCCGACGGTGCCCTCGACCTCCGCGCCCGCCATCGCCGCGTCGTTCTGCACGAACACCGTGAAGCCGCGGGTCTGGTCGACCACGTCGCAGTTCACGGCCAAGGACGGCGTCGCGATCGCAGCGACGGTCCCCGCCGCGATCAGCGCGCTCGCTGCCCCGAGGCTCGCGATGCGACCCATGCCGCCCGGCCTGCGGGGACGGCGAACTCCGAGCACACGAACCTCCACGTAGCGGACGCAGGGCGCACATCACCCCACGGCGCCCACTGTAACTGAGCGATTGTCCAGGACAATCCGATCCGTCCGAGTTCATCCGATCGCGGGAGCGGCTCGCATCTGGCCGGACAGCCGGAGGAGCGGGCTCCGGCCCCGTCAGGCGAGCGGGGCGACCTGCACGCCGAGCGCTGCCAGCGCCTCGGCTCCCCCGTCGGGCGAGGTCAGCACCCAGATGCCGCCATCGTGGAGCGCAACGGTGTGCTCCCAGTGCGCCGCGCGGGACCCGTCCCGCGTCACGACCGTCCAGTCGTCCTCGAGGACGTCGCTCTCCTGCTCGCCACGGACGAGCATGGGCTCGACGGCCAGGCACATCCCCGGCCGCAGGCGTGGACCACGGTCTCGGGTCCGGTAGTTCAGGACGTCGGGCGGCTGGTGCATCTGCGTCCCGATGCCGTGCCCGACGTAGTCCTCGACGATCCCGTACCGCACGCCTCCGTTGAGACCCGCTTCGTGCGCGGCGTCGACGACGTCCTCGACGGCCTGCCCCACGGCACCGAGCCTGTCGGCCGTGGCGAGGGCGGCGATGCCGGCCCACATGGCGGTCCGGGTGGTTGCGACGAGCGCCTCGTCACCGTCGTCGACCGCCCCGGGCACCACCATCGAGAACGCGGCGTCACCGTGCCAGCCGTCGACGACCGCACCGAAGTCGACCGAGACGACGTCCCCGGCTGCCAGCTCGCGTTCGCCGGGGATACCGTGCACGACCTCGTCGTTCACCGACACGCACAGGACCGCCGGGTAGTCGTGGTAGCCGAGGAAGGACGAGCCCGCGCCGGCGTCGGCCAGGACGCCCGCCGCGACGGCGTCCAGCTCCGCGGTCGTCACGCCGACGGCGACCGCGGCGCGCACCGCCGCGTGAGCGTCGGCCACGACGAGTCCGGCCCGCCGCATGAGCAGCATCTGCTCGGGCGACTTGAGCTCGATCCGTTCCCGGCCGAACATCGTCAGCGCGCAGCCGTGCCGATCACCGCGAGCAGCCGCTCAGTGACCTCGTCGACCTCACCCAGGCCGTCGACCTGCGCGAGCAGGTCGCGCTCGGCGTACACCGCCGAGATCGGCGCGGTCTGCTCGGCGTACACGTCGAGCCGGTGACGGATGACGTCCGCCGTGTCGTCCTCGCGTCCCTCGATCTCGGCGCGCTTGATCAACCGCTCGGTCACGACCTCCGGGTCCGCCGTGATCTCGACAGCGAGGTCGAGCGAGAGACCGGCATCGGCGAGGATCGTGTCCAGCTCCGCGACCTGGGCCACGTTGCGCGGGTAGCCGTCGAGCAGGAAGCCCTCGGCCGCGTCCGCCTCGGCGAGCCGGTCGCGCACCATGGCGTTCGTGACCTCGTCGGGCACCAGGGCACCGCGCGAGGAGTACGACTGGGCGAGCTTGCCGAGCTCCGTGCCGCCCTTGATGTTGGCGCGGAAGATGTCGCCCGTCGAGATGGCCGGCACGCCCAGGCGCTCGGCCAGCCGTGCGGCCTGGGTGCCCTTGCCGGCTCCGGGAGGACCGAGGAGGACCAGACGCGCGCTCACCGGAGGAACCCTTCGTAGTGCCGCTGCTCGAGCTGCGACTGGATCTGCTTGACCGTCTCGAGGCCGACGCCGACGACGATGAGGATCGACGAGCCACCGAACGGGATGTTGTTGCCGACGCCCAGCACGATGAACGTGATCGTGGGGATCAGCGCGACGAGCGCCAGGTAGATCGAGCCGGGCGCGGTGATGCGCGAGATGACGTAGTTCAGGTAGTCCGCGGTGGGGCGCCCCGCGCGGATGCCGGGGATGAAGCCGCCGTACTTCTTCATGTTGTCGGCGACCTCGTCCGGGTTGAACGTGATGGCCGTGTAGAAGTAGCAGAAGAAGATGATCAGGACGACGTAGATCGCCAGGTGCAGCGGCGCGCTCGTGCTCGCCAGGTTCAGGGAGACCCAGCGGACCCACTCGGAGTTCTGGTCGCCGAACTGGGCGATCAGCGCGGGCACCTGCAGCAGCGACGACGCGAAGATCACGGGGATGACGCCCGCCATGTTGATCTTGATCGGGATGTACGTGCTGGAGCCGCCGTACATGCGCCGCCCCACCATCCGCTTCGCGTACTGGACCGGGATGCGGCGCTGGCTCTGCTCGACGAACACGACGAGCCCGATCACGAGGATGATGATCGCCATCACGACGATGAACTTGCTGACACCGTTGTTCGAGCCGGCGATCGACCACATGTTGCCCGGGAAGCTCGCGGCGATCGAGGTGAAGATCAGCAGCGACATGCCGTTGCCGACACCGCGCTCGGTGATGAGCTCGCCGAGCCACATGATCAGGCCCGTACCGGCGGTCATGGTGATGACCATGATCAGCAGCGTGACCCACGAGTCGTCGGGGATCACGTCGAAGGAGCAGCCCTGGAACAGGTTGCCGCTGCGCGCGATCGTGATGATCGTCGTCGACTGCAGGATCGCCAGGCCGATCGTCAGGTACCGCGTGTACTGCGTGAGCTTCGCGGTGCCCGACTGCCCCTCCTTGTGGAGCTCCTCGAACTTGGGGATCACCACGCGCAGCAGCTGGACGATGATGCTCGCCGTGATGTACGGCATGATCCCGAGCGCGAAGACGGACAGGTGCAGCAGCGCACCACCGCTGAAGAGGTTGACCAACCCCAGCAGGTTGCTGTCCGCCGTCGCGTCGATGCACTTCTGGACGTTCGGGTAGGACACCCCCGGCGTCGGCAGGAAGGAGCCGAAGCGGAACACGACCATGATCCCGATCGTGAAGAGCAGCTTCCGCCGCAGGTCGGGCGTCCTGAACGCCCGCACGAATGCGCCTAGCACCTGATCCTCCTGTACCGCTGTCGCGGCAGTTCGTGCGACCGGGTCGTTCCGGCCGCGTCGCCCGGCTGTCGCACAGGCACCCGGGGCACCCTAGCCGATCGAGGTCGAGATACGGAACGAGGCCGGTGGGCGTGAGAACGCACCACCGGCCTCGTACCGGTTTGTCAGTCCTGCGAGACGCTGCCGCCGGCAGCGACGATCTTGTCCTTCGCCGACGCCGAGAAGGCGTCTACGGCGACGGAGACCTTGACCGTCAGCTCACCGGTGCCGAGCACCTTGACGGGCTGGCCCTTGCGGACCGCACCCTTGGCCACCAGGTCGGCGACCGTCACGTCGCCACCGTCGGGGTACAGCGCCGAGAGCTTGTCCAGGTTGACGACCTGGTACTCGACGCGGAACGGGTTCTTGAAGCCACGAAGCTTGGGCAGACGCATGTGCAGCGGCATCTGACCACCCTCGAAGCGGGTGGGAACCTGGTAACGGGCCTTCGTACCCTTGGTACCGCGACCGGCCGTCTTACCCTTCGACGCCTCACCACGACCCACGCGGGTCTTGGCGGTCTTGGCGCCGGGGGCCGGACGCAGGTGGTGCACCTTGAGGGTGCCACCGTTGCCGGGCACAGCAGCCGCCTCGGCAGCCGCGACCGCAGCAGCCGACTTCTCGGCCTTCGGCGCAGCGGCCGTGGCCTTCTTGGCGGCGGGCTTCTTGGCGGCAGGCTTCTCGGCCGACTCGCTCGCAGCCTCGGACTTGGCCGAGGTCTTGCTCGCAGCCGGCTTCTTCGCAGCCGTCGTCTTCGCAGCAGCCTTGGGGGCCGCAGCCTCCGAGGCAGCAGCCTTCTTTGCCGGAGCCTTCTTGGCGGTCGCCTTGGGGGCGTCCTCCGTGGACTCCGTGGCCTTCTTGTCGTCAGCCATGGTCACTCGACCTCCTCGACCGCGACCAGGTGCTGCACGGTCCGGACCATGCCGCGGATCTCAGGACGGTCCTCCTTGACGACGACGTCGCCGATCCGCTTGAGGCCCAGGGTGCGCAGCGTGTCGCGCTGGTTCTGCTTGCCACCGATGCCGGACTTCTTCTGGGTCACCTTGAGACGGGCCATCACGCACCCACCTTCTCGGCAGCCTTCGCCCGACCCTCGGCCTGGGCGCGCAGGAGCGCGGCCGGGACGACGTGCTCGACCGGCAGGCCACGACGAGCGGCCACAGCCTCGGGCTGCTCGAGGCCACGCAGGGCCTCGACCGTCGCGTGCACGATGTTGATCGCGTTCGACGAGCCGAGCGACTTGCTCAGGACGTCGTGGATGCCGGCGCACTCCAGGACCGCGCGCACGGGACCACCGGCGATCACACCGGTACCCGGCGACGCCGGACGCAGGAACACGACACCGGCAGCGGCCTCACCCTGGATGGGGTGCGGGATGGTGCCCTGGATGCGGGGGACGCGGAAGAAGTTCTTCTTCGCCTCCTCGACGCCCTTGGCGATCGCCGCGGGCACCTCCTTGGCCTTGCCGTAGCCGACACCGACGGTGCCGTCGCCGTCGCCCACCACGACGAGCGCGGTGAAGCTGAAGCGGCGGCCGCCCTTGACGACCTTCGAGACACGGTTGATCGTCACGACGCGCTCGAGGAACGCGCTCTTCTCTGCGGCGTCGCGGCCTCCGCGGCCGCCGCCGTCGCGGCCACGACCGCCGTCGCGACGGTCACCGCCGCCCGTCCCGGTACCGCCCGCGGGCGCCCCGGTGTTGCTGCGCTGAGGAGCAGCCATCAGTGAGTCCTCTTCTTCCGGTTCGTCGTCGTCACAGCGCCAGACCACCCTCGCGGGCACCGTCGGCCACCGCGGCCACCCGGCCGTGGTACTTGTTGCCGCCGCGGTCGAAGACGACCGCGTCGATGCCTGCTGCCTTGGCGCGGTCGGCGATGAGCTCGCCGACCTTCTTCGCCTTGGCGGTCTTGTCGCCGTCCGCGGTCCGCAGGCTCGCCTCGAGGGTCGAGGCCGAGACCACGGTCTGCCCGATGCCGTCGTCGACGACCTGAGCGGTGATGTGGCGCGCGGAGCGCGTCACGACGAGACGGGGGCGCGTGGCCGAACCCTGAACCTTCTTGCGAAGACGCAGGTGACGACGCTGACGCGCCTTCCGCTTGCCCTTGCCGATGATCTTGATCGCCATGGCTTACTTACCGGCCTTTCCGACCTTGCGGCGCACGTTCTCGCCCGCGTACCGCACGCCCTTGCCCTTGTACGGCTCAGGCTTGCGGATCTTGCGGATGTTCGCTGCGACCTCGCCGACCTGCTGCTTGTCGATGCCCTGCACCGAGAAGCGCGTCGGGGCCTCGACCACGAAGGTGATGCCCTCGGGCGGGGAGACGACGACGGGGTGGCTGAAGCCGAGGGCGAACTCGAGGTCCGAACCCTTGGCGACGACGCGGTAACCCGTGCCGACGATCTCCAGCTTCTTGACGTAGCCCTCGGTCACGCCGGTGACGAGGTTCGCCAGCAGCGTGCGGGTCAGGCCGTGCAGCGAGCGCGACGCGCGCTCGTCGTCAGGACGCGAGACGACGAGGGTGCCGTCCTCGTTCTTGACCTCGATGGGGGCGGCGACCGTGTGCGCGAGGGTGCCCTTGGGGCCCTTCACCGTCACGACGGCTCCGTTGATGTTGACATCCACGCCGGCCGGGACCGGGACGGGGATTCTGCCGATACGAGACATTGGCTAGCTCCTTTCCGTCTCGGGATTACCAGACGTAGGCGAGGACTTCCCCACCCACGCCCTTCTTGGCGGCCTGCTTGTCGGTGAGGAGACCGGAGGACGTGGACAGGATCGCCACGCCCAGGCCGCCGAGCACCTTGGGCAGGTTGGTGGACTTGGCGTAGACGCGCAGGCCCGGCTTGGACACGCGCTTGACGCCGGCGAGCGCACGCTCGCGGTTGGGGCCGTACTTCAGCTCGATGACGAGGTTCTGGCCAACAGTGGCCTCCTCGACCTTCCAGCCGGAGATGTAACCCTCGGCCTGAAGGATCTCCGCGATGTGCGACTTCAGCTTCGAGAACGGGATCGAGACCTCGTCGTGGTGCGCCGAGTTCGCGTTCCGCAGCCGCGTGAGCAGGTCTGCGATCGGGTCGGTCATGGTCATGGGGGCTTCCGCCCTTTCTCGCCGGGGTATCCCGGCCCGCTCCCTGCTGTGCAGGGAACTGGCCGGGACCTACCGACGCTCGTACTACTGAGTGATTACCAGCTGCTCTTGGTGACGCCGGGGAGCTCGCCGCGGTGGGCCATCTCCCGCACGCAGATCCGGCACAGGCCGAACTTGCGGTACACCGAGTGCGGACGGCCGCAGCGCTGGCAGCGCGTGTAGCCGCGAACCGCGAACTTGGGCTTCGCAGCCGCCTTGTTCTTCAGAGCGGTCTTCGCCATGGTCAGTTCTCCTTGAACGGGAAGCCGAGGAGCTTGAGGAAAGCGCGACCCTCGTCGTCCGTGTCAGCGGTGGTGACGATCGTGATGTCCATACCGCGGACACGGTCGATCTTGTCCTGGTCGATCTCGTGGAACATCGACTGCTCCGTGAGGCCGAACGTGTAGTTGCCGTGGCCGTCGAACTGCTTGGGCGACAGGCCGCGGAAGTCGCGGATGCGCGGGAGCGCGGTCGACAGCAGTCGGTCCAGGAACTCCCAGGCACGGTCGCCGCGGAGCGTGACGTGGGCGCCGATCGGCATGCCCTCGCGCAGCTTGAACTGGGCGATCGACTTGCGGGCCTTGGTGACCTGCGGCTTCTGGCCCGTGATCTGGGTGAGGTCGCGGATGGCGCCCTCGATCAGCTTCGAGTCCTTGGCGGCGTCACCGACACCCATGTTGACGACGACCTTGACCAGGCGCGCGACCTGGTTGATGTTCGCGTGGCCGAAGTCCTTGAACAGGGCCGGCTTGATCTCGTCGTTGTACTTGGTCTTGAGGCGCGGCAGGGCCGGGGCCTCGAGAGTCGTCTCGGTCATCAGACGTCCTTCCCGGAGCGCTTGGCGACGCGAACGCGAACGTTGCGCGTGCGGCCGTCACGCTCGACCTGCTCGGTGCGGTAGCCGACGCGAGTGCCCTTCTTGGTCTCCGGGTCCACGAGCATCACGTTGCTGATGTGGATGGGAGCCTCGACGGTCTCGATGCCACCGGTGCGCGTTCCGCGCTGGGTCTGGCCGGCCTTGACGTGCTTCTGCACGCGCTGGACGCCCTCGACGACGACGCGCTGCGTCTCCGTGAGCACCTCGAGCACGCGGCCCTGGCGGCCCTTGTCACGGCCGGAGATGACGACGACGAGGTCGCCCTTCTTGATCTTCGCCATGATCAGATCACCTCCGGTGCCAGCGAGATGATCTTCATGAACTTCTTGTCGCGCAGCTCGCGGCCCACGGGGCCGAAGATGCGCGTGCCACGGGGCTCGCCGTCGCTCTTGAGGATCACTGCGGCGTTCTCGTCGAACTTGATGTACGAACCGTCGGGGCGGCGCCGCTCCTTGCGGGTGCGCACGATGACGGCCTTGACGACGTCGCCCTTCTTGACGTTGCCGCCGGGGATCGCGTCCTTGACGGTGGCGACGATGACGTCGCCGATTCCGGCGTAACGGCGGCCCGAGCCACCGAGAACACGGATGCAGAGAATCTCCTTGGCACCCGTGTTGTCGGCGACGCGCAGTCGCGTCTCCTGCTGGATCATCTACCTACTCCTGTCGTCTGGCGGGTTCTGCGCCGCGCTTCTCGCGAGCAGCCTGGCCGAACGGATAGTTGCCGTGATGCACACGTCGCGGCGGGGACCTTCTTGCGTCGGCCCCCGCCGCCCGTGGGCAACTTGGGGTGGTGCTGGGCTTACTTGGCCTTCTCGAGGACCTCGACCAGACGCCACCGCTTGGTGGCGGAGAGCGGCCGCGTCTCCATGATCAGCACGAGGTCGCCCACGCCCGCCGAGCCCTGCTCGTCGTGCGCCTTGACCTTGCTGGTGCGTCGGATGACCTTGCCGTAGAGCGGGTGCTTGACCCGGTCCTCGACCTCGACCACGACGGTCTTGTCCATCTTGTCGCTCACGACGTAGCCCCGACGCGTCTTGCGGTACGCGCGGTGCTCGGCCGTGGCGGTGGTGTGCTTGTCGTTCATGTCAGCCTCACTCGCTCGCGGTCGGAGCGGTACGGATGCCGAGCTCACGCTCGCGCAGGATCGTGTAGATCCGGGCGATGTCGCGGCGCACGGCCTTGAGCCGCCCGTGGCTCTCGAGCTGACCGGTGGCCGACTGGAAGCGGAGGTTGAAAAGCTCCTCCTTGGACTTCTTCAGCTCGGCAACCAGCTTCTCGTCGTCAAAGGCGTCGAGCTCGGTGGGAGCCAGGTCCTTGGTTCCGATAGTCATCAGTTACCACCCTCGCGAACCACAAAACGGGTCTTCATGGGGAGCTTGTGCTGCGCGCGACGCATGGCCTCGCGGGCGAGCTCCTCCGGGACGCCGGCGAGCTCGAACATCACTCGGCCGGGCTTGACGTTGGCGATCCACCACTCGGGGGAACCCTTACCGGAACCCATGCGGGTCTCGGCGGGCTTCTTGGTGAGCGGACGGTCCGGGTAGATGTTGATCCAGACCTTGCCGCCACGCTTGATGTGGCGGGTCATCGCGATACGAGCAGCCTCGATCTGACGGTTGGTGACGTAGGCGGGCTCGAGGGCCTGGATGCCGTACTCACCGAACGTGATCGACGTACCACCGGTCGCGGCGCCGGAGCGCCCGGGGTGGTGCTGCTTGCGGTGCTTCAGCCTGCGCGGGATAAGCACGGCTCAGGCCTCCGTTCCGGACTCGGGGGTCGCCTCGGGGTTGGCCTCGACGGCACCCTCGGCCGCGGGGGCCTCGGTGCGCTCACGACGGGGGCCACCGGCACGGGGACCGCGGTCTCCACCGCGCTCGCCGCGGTCACCACGCGGGCCGCGCGACGGACGAGGAGCCTGCGTCGCCTGCTCGCGGGCGAACTCCTTCTCCGTCATGTCGCCCTTGTAGATCCAGACCTTGACACCGATGCGACCGAAGGTGGTACGGGCCTCGAAGAACCCGTAGTCGATGTTCGCGCGCAGCGTGTGCAGCGGCACACGACCCTCGCGGTAGAACTCCGTCCGGCTCATCTCCGCGCCACCGAGGCGGCCGGAGACCTGCACGCGGATGCCCTTGGCGCCGGCGCGCTGCGCCGACTGGATGCCCTTGCGCATGGCGCGACGGAACGAGACACGGCTCGCCAGCTGCTCGGCGATGCCCTGGGCGACCAGCTGGGCCTCGATCTCGGCGTTCTTGACCTCGAGGATGTTCAGCTGGACCTGCTTGCCCGTGAGCTTCTCGAGCTCGCCACGGATGCGGTCGGCCTCCGCGCCACGACGCCCGATGACGATGCCCGGGCGGGCGGTGTGGATGTCGACGCGAACGCGGTCACGCGTGCGCTCGATCTCGACCTTGGCGATGCCCGCACGCTCGAGGCCGGTGCCCATGAGCTTACGGATCTGCACGTCCTCGCGGACGTAGTCGCGGTAGCGCTGACCCGGCTTGGTCGAGTCGGCGAACCACCGCGAACGGTGATCGGTGGTGATGCCCAGGCGATACCCGAGCGGGTTGACCTTCTGTCCCACTATCGGGTCCGTCCCTTCGTGCTCTGGCGCTCGCTGACGACCACGGTGATGTGGCTCGAACGCTTGAGGATCTGGCTCGCGCGGCCCTGCGCCCGGGGGCGGAACCGCTTGAGGGTGGGGCCCTCGTCGACGAAGACCTCGGAGATGTAGAGGTCCGCCTCGTCGAGGCGCTCACTGTTGCGCTTGGCACCCTCGACCGCGTTCGCGATCGCGGACTGCACCGTCTTGAGGACGGGCTCCGCTGCAGACTGCGGTGCGAACTTCAGCACCGCGACGGCCTCGCCGGCCTGCTTGCCACGGATGAGGTCCACGACGCGCCGGGCCTTCTGGGGAGTGACGCGGACGAACCGCGCGCTCGCCTTGGCTTCCATTGCTGTCCTGCTCTCTTGTCTCTGCCGCTCGGGCGTCACCTGCTGACCGGGGTCAGCGGCGACGGCCCTTACGGTCGTCCTTCTCGTGGCCGCGGAACGTCCGCGTCGGGGCGAACTCGCCGAGCTTGTGCCCGACCATCGACTCCGTCACGAACACCGGGGTGTGCTTGCGTCCGTCGTGCACGGCAAAGGTGTGGCCGAGGAAGTCCGGGGTGATCACGGAACGGCGCGACCACGTCTTGATGACGTTCTTCGTGCCGGCCGTGTTCTGGACATCGACCTTCTTCTGCAGGTGACCGTCGACGAACGGGCCCTTCTTCAGGCTACGTGGCATCTCAGGCTCCTATCAGCGCTTGTTCTTGCCGGTGCGCCGACGGCGCACGATGAGCTTGTCGCTCGGCTTGTTCGGACGGCGGGTACGACCCTCCGACTGGCCCCACGGGCTGACGGGGTGACGTCCACCGGACGTCTTGCCCTCGCCACCACCGTGCGGGTGGTCGATCGGGTTCATGGCGACACCACGGACGGAGGGGCGCTTGCCCTTCCAGCGCATGCGGCCGGCCTTGCCCCAGTTGATGTTCGACTGCTCGGCGTTGCCCACCTCGCCGACCGTCGCGCGGCAGCGCAGGTCGACGTTGCGGATCTCACCGGACGGCAGACGCAGCTGGGCGTAGGGGCCGTCCTTGGCGACGAGCTGCACGGACGCACCAGCCGAGCGGGCGATCTTCGCGCCGCCACCAGGCTTCAGCTCGATGGCGTGGATGACCGTACCGGTCGGGATGTTGCGCAGCGGCAGGTTGTTGCCGGGCTTGATGTCGGCGCCGGGGCCGTTCTCGATGACGTCACCCTGCGACAGCTTGTTCGGCGCGATGATGTAGCGCTTCTCGCCGTCCGCGTAGTGCAGGAGCGCGATGCGCGCCGTGCGGTTGGGGTCGTACTCGATGTGCGCCACCTTGGCCGGCACGCCGTCCTTGTCGTGACGACGGAAGTCGATGACGCGGTACGCACGCTTGTGACCGCCACCCTTGTGACGGGTGGTGATGCGGCCGGTGGAGTTGCGGCCACCGGTCTTGTGCAGCGGGCGGACCAGCGACTTCTCCGGCGTGGAGCGCGTGATCTCAGCGAAGTCGGCGACCGACGAGCCACGACGGCCCGGGGTAGTCGGCTTGTACTTACGGATTCCCATGAGTTCTCAGTCCTTCGATCAGCCGACCGGACCGCCGAAGATGTCGATCGTTCCCTCGCGGAGGGTGACGATCGCACGCTTCGTGTCCTTGCGGCGGCCGGTGCCGAAACGGGTCCGACGGGACTTGCCCTGTCGGTTCGCGGTGTTGACCGAGTCGACCTTGACGCCGAAGACCTGCTCGACAGCGATCTTGATCTCAGTCTTGTTGGCACGCGGGTCGACGAGGAAGGTGTACTTCCCCTCGTCCAGCAGGCCGTAGCTCTTCTCCGACACGACCGGAGCGAGCAGGATGTCGCGCGGGTTCTTCCCGAGGTCGCTCACTTGGACTCCTCCTTCGCGCCCTTGACGGGGCCGGCGAGGAACGCGTCGAGCGCGCCCTGCGTGAAGACGACGTCATCCGAGATGAGCACGTCGTACGTGTTGAGCTGGTCGGCGACGAGCAGGTGGACCCGCTCGACGTTGCGCAGCGACTTCCACGTGATCTCGTCCGAACGCTCGACGACGACCAGCACGTTCTTGCGACCCGAGAGGTTCTCGAGCACGGCCAGAGCGGACTTCGTCGACGGCGCGGTCCCGGGCGCGAAGCCCGACACGACGTGGACGCGACCGGCGCGGGCGCGGTCCGAGAGAGCACCACGGAGCGCCGCGGCCTTCATCTTCTTGGGCGTGCGCTGGCTGTAGTCACGCGGCGTGGGGCCGTGGACGACGCCACCACCGGCGAACTGAGGCGCACGGGTCGAACCCTGGCGGGCGCGGCCGGTGCCCTTCTGCTTGTACGGCTTGCGGCCGCCACCACGGACCTCGCCACGAGACTTCGTGTCGTGCGTGCCCTGGCGAGCCGCCGCGAGCTGCGCGACGACGACCTGGTGGATCAGCGGAACATTGGTCTGCACGTCGAAGACGTCGGCGGGAAGCTCGGCCTGGCCGGCCTTCGCACCCTTCGCGTCCAGGACGTCGACGGTCAGCGTGTCACTCATCGTGTTCACGCACCCTTCGCAGCGGAACGCACGACGACGACGCCACCCTTGGGGCCGGGAACGGCACCCTTGACGAGGATCAGGCCCCGCTCGGCGTCGACCGCGTGCACGGTCAGGTTCTGGGTGGTCTGGCGGGCGACGCCCATCCGACCGGCCATCTTGATGCCCTTGAACACGCGCGACGGCGTCGATGCGCCACCGATCGAGCCGGGCTTGCGGTGGTTCTTGTGCGCACCGTGGGACGCGCCGACTCCGTGGAAGCCGTGGCGCTTCATGACACCGGCGGTGCCCTTGCCCTTGGTGGTGCCGATGACGTCGACGATCTGGCCGGCCTCGAAGGCCGCCGCGGTGATCTCCTGACCGAGCGCGAACTCGGCAGCGTCGGACGTACGGATCTCGGCCACGTGCCGGCGCGGGGTGACCCCGGCCTTCTCGAAGTGGCCCTTCAGCGGCTTGGTGACCTTGCGGGGGTCGATCTGGCCGTAGGCCAGCTGGACCGCGGCGTAGCCGTCAGCGTCAGCGGAGCGCACCTGGGTGACGACGTTCGTACCGACCTCGACGACCGTCACGGGGACGAGGCGACCGGCCTCGTCCCAGAGCTGGGTCATGCCGAGCTTGCGGCCGAGCAGTGCCTTCACGGGGCGCTCGTTCTGCTGGGTAACCATAGAAATCAGTTCCTTCCCAGCGTCAGAGCTTGATCTCGATGTTCACGTCCGCAGGCAGGTCGAGACGCATGAGCGAGTCGACGGCCTTCGGCGTGGGATCGATGATGTCGATGAGCCGCTTGTGCGTGCGCATCTCGAAGTGCTCGCGGCTGTCCTTGTACTTGTGGGGCGACCGGATGACGCAGAAAACGTTCTTCTCCGTCGGCAACGGCACCGGACCCACGACCGACGCACCAGCGCGAGTCACCGTGTCGACGATCTTGCGCGCCGAGCTGTCGATGACCTCGTGGTCGTAGGACTTGAGCCTGATGCGGATCTTCTGTCCCGCCATGGCGTCGTCTCAATCTCTCTCTTCGAACCGATCCGTCCGACCCCCGCACTCGGGCGTGTCGCATTTCGCGCCACACCGTTGCGCTGCGTACCGTCAGGCACGAGGTCGGTGGTTGTTGTCGAACGTCCACCACCGGGTTGACCCCGGGGTCCGGCCGTTCGCCACGTCTGTCAGCCCAGTTGGCCGAGCGCGCACGAACGCGCCACCTCAGCGGGCAACTTGACTAGTCTGCCAGACACGCCCAGCAAAGGCCAATTCCCTGCGTCACACCACCCACACCGGCGCCCGTGATCTCCCCCACACCGGACGACCCGCCGGCGGCGCCGGGTGCCCGGGCGTGGAGATGGGCCGGTCCGCGGTGGACCGGCCCATCGATGGAGCACGTCAGGGGTGGTCGATGGTGAGGGTGGACAGGCCACCACCCACCTTGAGCTCGTAGCGGTCGTCGCCGAGCGGCTCGGTCTTGAGCGTGGTGCCGCTCCCGACGCCCTGCGTGGCCTTGCCGTCGACGGTCGCGGTACCGATGCCCGAGGTGACGTCGACCTGGGCGCCGACTCCGTCTGGCAGGTGCACGGCCAGGTCCTGCGCACCGCCCGGCTGGTCGATCGTCACGGCACCGTCAGGCTTGGGCAGCGTGAGCTCGATCGTCCGGGTACCGCCGGCGAGGGTGAGGTCGCTCAGCTTGCCGGCACCGAGATCGGCCGTGAGCGTGTCCAGGCTCGAGGAGATCTCCAGCGTCCACGCCACGTCCGGCGCGAGCCGCAGCGCGACCTCGTCGCCCGAGCCGAGGTGGAGCTTGTCGGCGCCGTCCGCCGTGGGCTGCTGCCCCGTGGTCGCGTCGGCCGTCAGCAGGTCGGCGCTCGGGGCGTCTGCCGTGATCGTCAGCGCTCGGACGGAGCCGTCGATCGCGAGCGTCGCCTCGGTGGCGTTGCCGCGGTCGATGCGGACCGGGTCCCCCGTGGGGCCGTCGCCATCGCCCGCCCACGGCTTGATGACGATCAGGGCGATCGCCACGGCGACCGCGACGGCTGCTGCGACGACGATCCAGGCCGTCCGCGCGGGGGGCCGACTGCTCCGCGTGGAGGATCGTCGGGTGGTCATCGTCGACGAGCCGGTACTCGACTCGCCCGTTACCGCGTCGTTGCGGTCGGGGGTATCCATGGCGGAGATGGTAGCGATCCCATGCCCGTTTCTCACCCGCTTGTCCGCTCTGCGGGATTCGTCCGGAAAGCGAGCGGGTACGCAGGAAGGCCCGGACGCCGAAGCGCCCGGGCCTTCCCGGTGTTCCTACCCCGAAGGGCTCAGATCACTTGATGATCTTGATGACGCGGCCCGAGCCGACGGTGCGGCCACCCTCGCGGATGGCGAAGCCGAGGCCCTCCTCCATGGCGATGGGCTGGATCAGCGTCACGGAGATCTCCGTGTTGTCGCCGGGCATGACCATCTCGGTGCCCTCGGGCAGCGTGATGACACCGGTGACGTCGGTGGTGCGGAAGTAGAACTGGGGGCGGTAGTTCCCGTAGAACGGGTTGTGACGGCCACCCTCGTCCTTGGCCAGGATGTAGACCTGGCCCTCGAACTCGGTGTGCGGCGTGATCGAGCCGGGCTTGACGACGACCTGGCCGCGCTCGACCTCCTCGCGCTTCGTGCCACGCAGGAGCAGACCGACGTTCTCGCCGGCCTCCGCGTAGTCGAGCAGCTTGCGGAACATCTCGACGCCGGTGACCGTGGTCTTGATCGCCTTCTCCTTGATACCGACGATCTCCACCTCCTCGTTCACCTTGAGCGAGCCACGCTCGACACGACCGGTGACGACCGTGCCACGGCCGGTGATCGTGAAGACGTCCTCGATCGGCATGAGGAACGGCTTGTCGATGTCGCGCACCGGGTCCGGCACGTTCTCGTCGACGGCGTCCAGCAGGTCCTCGACCGACTTGACCCACTCCGGGTCGCCCTCGAGCGCCTTGAGGCCCGAGACGCGAACCACGGGGACGTCGTCGCCCGCGAAGCCCTGCGAGGAGAGGAGCTCGCGCACCTCGACCTCGACGAGCTCGAGGATCTCCTCGTCGTCGACCATGTCCGACTTGTTCAGGGCGACGAGCAGGTAGGGCACGCCGACCTGACGGGCGAGCAGGACGTGCTCACGCGTCTGGGCCATCGGGCCGTCCGTCGCGGCGACCACGAGGATGGCGCCGTCCATCTGCGCCGCACCCGTGATCATGTTCTTGATGTAGTCGGCGTGACCGGGAGCGTCGACGTGAGCGTAGTGACGCTTCTCCGTCTGGTACTCCACGTGCGCGATGTTGATGGTGATGCCGCGCTGCTTCTCCTCAGGCGCCTTGTCGATCTCGTCGAACGGCGTGAAGGGGTTCAGCTCGGGGTACTTGTCGTGCAGCACCTTCGAGATGGCGGCCGTCAGCGTCGTCTTGCCGTGGTCGACGTGACCGATGGTGCCGATGTTGACGTGCGGCTTGGTGCGCTCGAACTTCGCCTTGCCCACTGGGTGTCCTCCTCAGGACTTGGTAGAGATTGCCCGTCTGCGATACCGAACGGTACCTGCCAGGCGCGCGTCCTACGGGTCGGTTTATGTGATGGAACTACAGGGTTCGACCTGTGGGACTACTCGCCCCGGGTCTTCTTGATGATCTCCTCGGCAACGTTCCGAGGAACCTCGGCGTAGCTGTCGAACTGCATCGAGTACACCGCACGACCCTGCGTCTTGGAACGCAGGTCGCCGACGTAGCCGAACATCTCGGAGAGCGGAACCTGGGCGCGAATGACCTTCACGCCCGTGGCGTCCTCCATGGACTGGATCATGCCGCGGCGCGAGTTCAGGTCGCCGATGACATCGCCCATGTAGTCCTCAGGGGTGCGGACCTCGACGGCCATGACCGGCTCCAGCAGAACCGGGTCGGCCTTGCGGACCGCTTCCTTGAGGATCATCGAGCCGGCGATCTTGAACGCCATCTCGGAGGAGTCCACGTCGTGCGCGGCACCGTCGAGCAGCGTGGCCTTGACGCCCACCAGCGGGAAGCCCGCGAGGACACCGAGCTGCATCGCGCTCTGGATACCGGCGTCGACCGACGGGATGTACTCGCGCGGGACGCGGCCACCGGTGACCTTGTTCTCGAACTCGTACAGCTCGCCCTCGGCGGGGTCCAGCGGCGCGAAGGTCATCTGCACCTTGGCGTACTGGCCCGAACCACCGGTCTGCTTCTTGTGCGTGTAGTCGATCTTCTCCACCGTGCGGCGGATCGTCTCGCGGTACGCGACCTGCGGCTTGCCGACGTTGGCCTCGACCTTGAACTCGCGACGCATACGGTCGACGAGGATGTCGAGGTGGAGCTCGCCCATGCCGCCGATGACGGTCTGGCCGGTCTCCTCGTCGAGCTTGACGCGGAAGGTCGGGTCCTCCTCGGCGAGCTTCTGGATGGCCAGGGAGAGCTTCTCCTGGTCGCCCTTCGTCTTCGGCTCGATGGCGACGTCGATCACCGGCTCGGGGAACGTCATCGACTCGAGCACCACCGGCGCGGACGTGTCGGCCAGGGTGTCACCGGTGGTGACGTCCTTCAGACCGATGAACGCGTAGATGTGGCCGGCCGTGGCCTCCTCGACGGGGTTCTCCTTGTTGGAGTGCATCTGGAAGAGCTTGCCGATGCGCTCCTTCTTGCCCTTCGTGGCGTTGAGCACCTGGGCGCCCTGCGCGACCTTGCCGGAGTACACCCGGACGTAGGTCAGCTTGCCGAAGAAGGGGTGCGCGGCGACCTTGAAGGCCAGCGCGGAGAAGGGCTCCGTCGCGTCGGGGTGACGCTCGACGACGACCTCGGGGTCCTTGACGTCGTGGCCCTCGACGGCCGGGACGTCCAGGGGCGTCGGCAGGTAGTCGATGACGGCGTCGAGCATGGGCTGGACGCCCTTGTTCTTGAACGCCGAACCGCACAGGACGGGGTAGGCCTGGCTGGCGACCGTGAGCTTGCGGATGCCCGCCTTGATCTCGTCGACCGTCAGGTCCTCGCCACCGAGGAACTTCTCGAGCAGCTCGTCGTCCGTCTCGGCGACGGCCTCGAGCAGCTCGGCCCGGTACTGCTCGGCCTTCTCCTGCAGGTCGGCCGGGATGTCCTCGACCTCGTACTTCTCGCCCAGGGCCGTCTCGCCGCGCCACACCAGGGCGCGCATCTCGACGAGGTCGACGACACCGATGAAGTCGTTCTCGGCGCCGATGGGCAGCTGGATGACCAGCGGCTTGGCCTTGAGGCGGTCGACGATCGTCTTCACCGTGAAGTAGAAGTCCGCGCCCAGCTTGTCCATCTTGTTGACGAAGCAGATGCGGGGGACGTCGTACTTGTCGGCCTGACGCCAGACGGTCTCCGACTGGGGCTCGACGCCCTCCTTGCCGTCGAACACGGCGACAGCACCGTCGAGGACGCGCAGCGAGCGCTCGACCTCGACCGTGAAGTCGACGTGACCGGGCGTGTCGATGATGTTGATCTGGTTGTTCTTCCAGTAACAGGTCGTCGCGGCGGACGTGATCGTGATGCCGCGCTCCTGCTCCTGCTCCATCCAGTCCATCGTCGACGCACCGTCGTGCGTCTCACCGATCTTGTAGTTGACCCCGGTGTAGAACAGGATCCGCTCGGTGGTCGTCGTCTTGCCGGCATCGATGTGCGCCATGATGCCGATGTTGCGGACCTTCGTGAGGTCGGTGAGCACGTCGAGTGCCACGTTGGTTGCCCCTTGTCGGTTGGCTCGTGGAGGTGCCGCGTGCCCGCCCGCATCGGGGCGGACGGGCCGCGGCTGCCGGGATTACCAGCGGTAGTGCGCGAAGGCCTTGTTGGACTCGGCCATCTTGTGCATGTCCTCGCGGCGCTTGACCGCGGCACCGAGGCCGTTCGAGGCGTCGAGGATCTCGTTCATGAGGCGCTCGGTCATCGTCTTCTCGCGACGGGCGCGGGAGTAGTCCGTGAGCCAGCGCAGCGCGAGCGTCGTCTGGCGGACCGGACGGACCTCGACGGGCACCTGGTACGTGGCACCACCGACGCGGCGCGAACGCACCTCGAGCGACGGGCGGACGTTGTCGAGCGCGCGCTTGAGCACGACGACCGGGTCGCCCTGCGTCTTCTCACGGACACCCTCGAGGGCGCCGTAGACGATCGACTCGGCGACGGACTTCTTGCCGTCGAGCAGGATCTTGTTGATCAGCTGCGTGACGACCGGGGACCCGTAGACCGGGTCAGCGATCAGCGGCCGCTTGGGGGCCGGACCCTTGCGAGGCATCAGCCCACCTTCTTCGCGCCGTAGCGGCTACGCGCCTGCTTGCGGTTCTTGACGCCCTGCGTGTCGAGGGCGCCGCGGACGATCTTGTAGCGGACACCGGGGAGGTCCTTCACACGACCACCGCGCACGAGCACGATGGAGTGCTCCTGCAGGTTGTGGCCGACACCCGGGATGTACGCCGTGACCTCGACCTGGCTCGAGAGGCGAACGCGCGCGACCTTGCGGAGGGCGGAGTTCGGCTTCTTCGGGGTCGTGGTGTAGACGCGGGTGCACACACCGCGTCGCTGGGGGCTGCCCTTGAGGGCAGGCGTCTTCGACTTGTTCGTCTTCGCCTGCCGGCCCTTGCGGACCAGCTGCTGGATCGTAGGCACTACGTCTCCGTCTGTTGGATGAGCTCTGGTCGACCGGATCCCGTCACCCTGGACGGCCGGCATGTTCGAGGAGTGCCGCCCGTCGCGCGGCTGCCTCGTCTTGACTTGCGTCCCGAACCGACCCCCGCGCCCGGGCGTGTCGCCCCGCTCTCCGGCGGCGCCGACCATCCAGGCTCACCCGGCTGATTCGGTTTCGCTCGGCGGCGGTTCGCCACCCGGCGCATCTCCCCCGGACTGGTCCGGATCGTATGCACGCACGAGGGCCCGACGGCGCGGGCACGGTGTCCTACGCTACCCGCCACCTCGATGGGCGTCAAAGTGGCTGACCAGCGGGCCCCTGCGGTCCGTCGCGGTCACACCACGACCACCACGCTACGCCCGTGACGAACGGGGCACCAGGGACGAAAGGCCCGAGGGGGCCCGCCGCGAACGGCAGGCCCCCTCGGGTTGGTACGTCAGGCGTGACTCAGCGGAAGTCGCCGAAGTCGATGTCCTCGAGCGGGATCGCCTCGCCCGAGCCGAGGCCCAGGGCGGGGAAGTCGATCTCGTCGTAGCCGAAGGTCGGGTACAGCTCGGCCTTCGCCTCCTCGGTGGGCTCCACCGCGATGTTGCGGTAGCGGGGCAGGCCCGTGCCGGCGGGGATGAGCTTGCCGAGGATGACGTTCTCCTTGAGGCCCAGCAGCGGGTCGGACCGACCCGACATCGCGGCCTCGGTGAGGACGCGCGTCGTCTCCTGGAAGGAGGCCGCGGACAGCCACGAGTCGGTCGCGAGCGACGCCTTCGTGATGCCCATGAGCTCCGGACGACCCGAGGCGGGCTGGCCACCCTCGGACACGGCCTTGCGGTTCGCGTCCTCGAAGCGGCCACGCTCGGCGAGCTCGCCCGGCAGCAGGTCCGTGGTGCCCGAGTCCAGCACGGTCACGCGACGCAGCATCTGCCGCACGATGACCTCGATGTGCTTGTCGTGGATGTCCACGCCCTGCGAGCGGTAGACCTCCTGGACCTGGTCGACCAGGTGCTCCTGCGTCTTGCGCGGGCCGAGGATGCGCAGGACCTTCTTCGGGTCCACGGCACCCTGGACGAGCGACGTGCCGACCGTGACCCGGTCGCCGTCGCCGACCAGCAGGCGCGAACGCTTGGTGATCGGGTAGGCCACGGGCTCGATCTCGGAGTCGTCCGGCGTGAGGACGATGCGCCGCGAGCGGTCACCCTCCTCGATCGTCACGACGCCCGAGTACTCCGCGATGGGCGCCTCACCCTTGGGGGTACGGGCCTCGAAGAGCTCCTGGACACGCGGCAGACCCTGCGTGATGTCGTCGGCCGACGCCACACCACCGGTGTGGAAGGTACGCATCGTCAGCTGCGTACCGGGCTCACCGATCGACTGGGCCGCGATGATGCCGACGGCCTCACCGATGTCGACCAGCTTGCCGGTGGCCAGCGAACGGCCGTAGCACTTGGCGCAGGTGCCGACGCGCGACTCGCACGTCAGGACCGAGCGGACCTTGAGCGCGTCCACACCCGACTCGATCAGGCGGTCGAGCAGCACGTCACCCACGTCGTCCCCGGCGTGGCCGACGATCTCGCCGTCCACCTCGACGTCGGTGGCCAGCGTGCGCGAGTAGACGCTCGTCTCCACCTTGTCGTGGCGACGCAGGCCCGCACCGTCCGGCGTGCCGATCGGCATCGTCAGACCACGCTCGGTGCCGCAGTCCTCCTCGCGGACGATGACGTCCTGCGAGACGTCCACCAGACGACGCGTGAGGTAGCCCGAGTCGGCGGTCCGCAGAGCGGTGTCCGCCAGACCCTTGCGGGCACCGTGCGTGGCGATGAAGTACTCGAGGACGGACAGGCCCTCGCGGTAGTTGGACTTGATGGGGCGAGGGATGATCTCGCCCTTCGGGTTGGCCACCAGACCACGCATGCCGGCGATCTGACGGACCTGCATCCAGTTACCACGCGCACCCGAGCCGACCATCCGGTAGACCGTGTTGCGAGCAGGGAAGTTCTCCTGCATCGACTTCGCGACCTTGTCGGTTGCCTGCGTCCAGATCTCGATGAGCTCCTGGCGGCGCTCGTCGTCGGTGATCAGACCCTTGTCGTACTGGCCCTGGACCTTGGCGGCCTTCGCCTCGTGCTCCTCGAGGATGCCGGCCTTGGCGGACGGCGTCGCGACGTCGGAGATGGCGATGGTGACGCCCGAGCGGGTGGCCCAGCGGAAGCCGGCCTCCTTGAGCGCGTCGAGGGACGCCGCCACGGCGACCTTCGGGTAGCGCTCCGCCAGGTCGTTGACGATCACGGAGAGGCGCTTCTTGTCGACGACGCCGTTCTCGTACGGGTAGTCGACGGGCAGCAGCTCGTTGAACAGGGCGCGACCCAGAGTCGTCTCGAAGGCGAGCGCGTCGCCCTCGGTCCAGCCCTCGGGGGCGTCCTCCTCGGCCAGCACCAGGTCGTCGAACTTGATCTTGACGACCGCGTTCAGGTCCAGGCTGCCCTGGTCGAACGCCATGACGGCCTCGGAGACCGAGCTGAACGCCCGGCCCGCGCCCACGGCGTCGTCCTTGTCCGACGTCAGGTGGAACAGACCGATGATCATGTCCTGCGAGGGCATGGTCACCGGACGGCCGTCCGACGGCTTGAGGATGTTGTTGCTCGAGAGCATGAGGATGCGGGCCTCGGCCTGCGCCTCCGCGCTCAGGGGCAGGTGCACGGCCATCTGGTCACCGTCGAAGTCGGCGTTGAACGCCGCGCAGACGAGCGGGTGCAGGTGGATGGCCTTGCCCTCGACCAGCTGGGGCTCGAACGCCTGGATGCCGAGGCGGTGCAGGGTGGGTGCACGGTTCAGCAGCACCGGGTGCTCCGTGATGACCTCCTCGAGCACGTCCCACACGACCGGGCGGGCGCGCTCGACCATGCGCTTGGCCGACTTGATGTTCTGCGCGTGGTTCAGGTCGACCAGGCGCTTCATCACGAACGGCTTGAACAGCTCGAGCGCCATCTGCTTGGGCAGACCGCACTGGTGCAGCTTGAGCTGCGGGCCGACGACGATGACCGAACGGCCCGAGTAGTCGACGCGCTTGCCGAGCAGGTTCTGGCGGAAACGACCCTGCTTGCCCTTGAGCATGTCGGAGATCGACTTCAGCGGGCGGTTGCCGGGGCCCGTGACGGGGCGACCACGACGGCCGTTGTCGAACAGCGAGTCGACGGCCTCCTGGAGCATCCGCTTCTCGTTGTTGACGATGATCTCCGGCGCACCCAGGTCGAGCAGACGCTTGAGCCGGTTGTTGCGGTTGATCACGCGGCGGTACAGGTCGTTCAGGTCGGACGTGGCGAAACGGCCACCGTCGAGCTGGACCATCGGACGCAGGTCCGGCGGGATGACCGGGACGGCGTCCAGCACCATGCCCGTGGGCGAGTTGCTGGTGGTGAGGAACGCGTTGACGACCTTCAGACGCTTGAGGGCACGCGTCTTGCGCTGGCCCTTGCCGTTCTTGATGATCTCGCGCAGCGACTCCGACTCGGCCTCCAGGTCGAAGGCCTCCAGGCGCTTCTGGATCGCCGCGGCGCCCATCGAGCCCTCGAAGTAGTTGCCGTAGCGGTCCTGCAGCTGGCGGTAGAGCAGCTCGTCACCCTCGAGGTCGGCGACCTTGAGGTTCTTGAAGCGGTCCCACACGGTGTCGAGACGGTCGATCTCGAGGTCCGCACGCTTGCGGATCTGAGCCATCTCACGCTCGGCCGAGTCGCGCACCTTGCGGCGGGCGTCGGCCTTGGCACCCTCGGCCTCGAGCGCGGCCAGGTCGGCCTCGAGCTTCGCGGCGCGGGTGTTCACGTCGTTGTCGCGGCGGTCCGAGATCTCCTTGCGCTCCAGGTCGATCTCGTTCTGGAGGTTGGGGAGGTCCTCGTGCCGACCGTCGACGTCGACCCAGGTGATCATGTACGCCGCGAAGTAGATGACCTTCTCCAGGTCCTTCGGGGCGAGGTCCAGCAGGTAGCCCAGACGCGAGGGCACACCCTTGAAGAACCAGATGTGCGTGACGGGCGCGGCGAGCTCGATGTGGCCCATGCGCTCACGACGGACCTTCGAGCGGGTCACCTCGACGCCGCAGCGCTCGCAGATGATGCCCTTGAAGCGCACGCGCTTGTACTTGCCGCAGTTGCACTCCCAGTCCCGGGTGGGACCGAAGATCTTCTCGCAGAACAGGCCATCCTTCTCCGGCTTCAGGGTCCGGTAGTTGATGGTCTCGGGCTTCTTCACCTCACCGTGCGACCAGGCACGGATGTCGTCGGCAGAGGCCAGGCCGATACGCAGCTCGTCGAAGACGTTGACGTCGAGCAAGGGGGGTCCTACTTCCTTCGCTTGCCGGGTTGTCCGGCGGACGGAAATGGTGCAAGGGGTGCGGGCGCCCGCCGCCCGCCCTCACGGAAGGGCGGCGGGGCTCGGCGTCAGATCTCTTCGATGCTGCTGGCGTTGGGCCGGCGCGACAGGTCGATGCCGAGCTCCTCCGCCGCGCGGTAGACCTCGTCGTCGTTGTCCTTCATGTCGATCGACACGCCGTCCGAGGACAGCACCTCGACGTTCAGGCACAGCGACTGCATCTCCTTGAGGAGGACCTTGAAGGACTCCGGGATGCCCGAGTCGGGGATGTTCTCCCCCTTCACGATCGCCTCGTAGACCTTCACGCGGCCGGGCACGTCGTCCGACTTGATCGTCAGGAGCTCCTGCAGCGTGTAGGCCGCGCCGTACGCCTCGAGGGCCCAGACCTCCATCTCGCCGAACCGCTGGCCACCGAACTGCGCCTTACCACCCAGCGGCTGCTGCGTGATCATCGAGTACGGGCCGGTCGAACGGGCGTGGATCTTGTCGTCGACCAGGTGGTGCAGCTTGAGGATGTACATGTAGCCGACCGAGACGGCCTCGGGGAACGGCTCGCCGGAGCGGCCGTCGAAGAGGAACGCCTTGCCGTCGCCACCGACGGTGCGCACACCGTCCCGGTTGGGCAGCGTGCTGGAGAGCAGACCCGACAGGGCGTCCTCCTGCAGACCGTCGAACACCGGCGTCGCCACCGGGTTGCGCGGCTCGCTGCTCGCGGCGATGGCCGGGACGTTGTCCTTCCAGGACAGGTCGCCCTCGGTGGCCAGGGAGATGTCCCAGCCCTGCGCGGCGATCCACCCGAGGTGGACCTCCAGCACCTGGCCGACGTTCATGCGCCCGGGCACACCCATCGGGTTCAGGATGATGTCGACCGGCGTGCCGTCCGCGAGGAACGGCATGTCCTCCTCGGGCAGGATCGTCGAGATGACGCCCTTGTTCCCGTGGCGGCCGGCGAGCTTGTCACCCGCGGTGATCTTGCGGCGCTGGGCGATGTAGACACGGACCAGCTCGTTGACGCCGGCGGGCAGCTCGTCGCCGTCGTCGCGGCTGAACGTGCGCACCTCGATGACCGTGCCGGACTCGCCGTGGGGCACCTTGAGCGACGTGTCGCGGACCTCGCGGGCCTTCTCACCGAAGATCGCGCGCAGGAGGCGCTCCTCCGGGGTCAGCTCGGTCTCGCCCTTGGGCGTGACCTTCCCGACGAGGATGTCGCCGGCCGCGACCTCGGCACCGATGCGGATGATGCCGCGCTCGTCCAGGTCCGCCAGGACCTCCTCGGAGACGTTCGGGATGTCCCGCGTGATCTCCTCGGGGCCGAGCTTGGTGTCGCGCGCGTCGACCTCGTGCTCCTCGATGTGGATCGAGGAGAGCACGTCGTCGGCCACGAGACGCTGGCTCAGGATGATGGCGTCCTCGTAGTTGTGGCCCTCCCACGACATGAACGCGACCAGCAGGTTGCGGCCGAGCGCGAGCTCGCCCTCGTCCGTGGCGGGGCCGTCCGCGAGCACCGAGCCGGGCTCGACGCGGGCGCCGGCCTCGACCAGCACGCGCTGGTTGTAGCTCGTGCCCTGGTTGGAGCGACGGAACTTGGCGACGCGGTGCGTCGACGTCGTCGCGTCGTCGTTGGCGATCGTGATCAGGTCGGCCGAGACCTCGGTGACCACACCGGGCTTGCTCGCGACGATGACGTCACCGGCGTCGACGGCCGCACGACGCTCCATGCCGGTGCCGACGAGCGGCGCCTCGGAGCGGACCAGCGGCACGGCCTGGCGCTGCATGTTGGCGCCCATGAGGGCGCGGTTGGCGTCGTCGTGCTCGAGGAACGGGATCAGCGCGGTGGCGACCGACACCATCTGGCGCGGGGAGACGTCCATGTAGTCGACGTTCTCGCCGGCGACGTACTCGATCTCGCCGCCCTTGACGCGGACCAGGACGCGGTCCTCCGCGAAGTGGCCGTCGGCCTTGAGCGCGGCGTTCGCCTGGGCGATGACGAAGCGGTCCTCGTCGTCGGCCGTCAGGTAGTGGACCTCGTCGCTGACCTTGCCCTTGATGACCTTGCGGTACGGGGTCTCGACGAAGCCGAACGGGTTGATGCGCCCGTAGGTGGCCAGCGAGCCGATGAGGCCGATGTTCGGGCCCTCAGGCGTCTCGATGGGGCACATGCGGCCGTAGTGCGACGGGTGGACGTCACGGACCTCCATGCCGGCGCGGTCGCGGGACAGACCACCCGGGCCCAGGGCCGACAGACGCCGCTTGTGCGTCAGGCCCGCGAGCGGGTTGTTCTGGTCCATGAACTGCGACAGCTGGCTCGTCCCGAAGAACTCCTTGATGGAGGCGACGACGGGGCGGATGTTGATCAGCGTCTGCGGCGTGATGGCCTCGACGTCCTGCGTCGTCATGCGCTCGCGCACGACGCGCTCCATCCGGGACAGGCCCGTGCGGACCTGGTTCTGGATGAGCTCGCCGACGGCGCGGATGCGACGGTTGCCGAAGTGGTCGATGTCGTCGGTCTCGACGCGCACGTCCACGGCCTCGCCGGCACGCTGGCCGGGCAGGGTGCCGACCTCGGTGTGCAGGGCGGCGAGGTACTTGATCGCGGCGACGACGTCGGCCAGCGACAGCACCGAGTCCGCGAGCGGCACGTCGATGCCGAGCTTCTTGTTCAGCTTGTAGCGGCCGACCTTCGCCAGGTCGTAGCGCTTCGGGTTGAAGTAGAAGTTCTCGAGCAGCGCGCGACCGGCCTCGACCGTGGGCGGCTCGCCCGGGCGGATCTTGCGGTACAGGTCGAGCAGCGACTCGTCCTGGGTCTGGACGTGGTCCTTCTCCAGCGTGTCGATGACGGCCGGGAACTGCGCGAACTCCTCGCGGATCTCCGCCTCGCTCATGCCAAGAGCCTTGAGCAGGACGGTCGCGTTCTGCTTGCGCTTGCGGTCGACGCGGACGCCGACGTTGTCGCGCTTGTCGATCTCGAACTCGAGCCAGGCGCCGCGGCTCGGGATGATCTTGGCCGTGAGGATGTCCTTGTCGGACGTCTTGTCGGCGGTGCGCTCGAAGTAGACGCCCGGCGAGCGGACGAGCTGCGAGACGACGACGCGCTCGGTGCCGTTGATGATGAACGTGCCGCGCTCGCTCATGAGCGGGAAGTCGCCCATGAAGACCGTCTGGCTCTTGATCTCACCGGTGGTGTAGTTGACGAACTCCGCGGTGACGAACAGCGGCGCGGCGTACGTGAAGTCCTTCTCCTTGCACTCCTCGGCCGTGTACTTCGGCGGCTCGAAGCGGTGCTCGCGGAAGGAGAGCGACATGGTGCCGCCGAAGTCCTCGATCGGGGAGATCTCCTCGAAGATCTCCTCGAGGCCGGCGGTCTCCGGGACGTCCTGACGTCCCGCCTCGAGAGCGGCGGCCACACGGGCCTGCCAGCGCTCGTTGCCCAGGAGCCAGTCGAAGCTCTCGGTCTGCAGACCGAGCAGGTCCGGGACCTCGAGAGGCTCGTGGATCTTGGCGAAGGAGATGCGGCGCGATGCGGTGCGGTTCGCGATGGCGTCGGCGGACGGAGCAGAAGGGGTGCGCGAGGCAGCCAAGAGGGGTCCTTCCCTGCGGATCGATTGCACGCTGCGCCAGAACCTGGCGAGTCGCGACCCCCCGGCCTCGCAGCACTCCGCGTCGCGCACGTACGGCGCGTGAGGGCTGGGGTTATACGGGATCGCGGGCACAGGCCAGCGCAAAGCGCTAGCATACTCAGCCCGTGGGGGAAAGTCCACCCCCGCCGACGGGCCGGGCCGCGCCGGACGTCGCCGCCCGGTGGACGACCTCGTCGTCGTCGGGCGCCATGGTGGCACAAGTCACGGCGTGCGCCAAGCCCAGGGCGCCGCATCCGGCCGGTCGCCGGGGACGACGAAGGCCCGCACCCCAGGGGTGCGGGCCTTCGGTGCGCTCCGGTGCTCGTGGGCTCCGGAGCTCAGATCACTTGAGGGTGACGGTCGCGCCGGCGCCCTCGAGCTGCTCCTTGGCCTTCTCGGCCGTCTCCTTGTTCGCGCCCTCCAGGACGGCCTTGGGAGCGGCGTCCACGAGGTCCTTGGCCTCCTTCAGGCCGAGGGACGTGAGAGCGCGCACCTCCTTGATGACCTGGATCTTCTTCTCGCCGGCGGCCTCGAGGACGACGTCGAACGAGTCCTTCTCCTCCTCGGCCGGGGCGTCGGCGGCGCCGCCACCAGCGGCGGGGGCGGCAACGGCGACCGGGGCGGCCGCGGTGACCTCGAAGACGTCCTCGAACGCCTTGACGAACTCGGAGAGCTCGATGAGGGTGAGGCCCTTGAACTGCTCGATGAGCTCGTCGGTGCTGAGCTTCGCCATGAGAGGCGTCCTTTCTTCGGTGCCAGGCGGCGGGTCGTCCCGCTGCCTGCGCAGGGTGTGGGTGTGCGCGGTGCGCGACCTCGGCAGGAGCCGGGATCAGGCAGCTGCGGCTTCCGATTCCTGCTTCTGGCGCAGGGCATCGATGACACGGGCGGCCTGAGCGGTGTTCGCGGTGAAGACGTAGGCAGCCTGGTAGAGCTTGGCCTTCATCGCACCGGCCGCCTTGGCCAGGAGAACCTCGCGGGACTCGAGGTCCGCGAGCTTGGTGACCTCAGCAGCGGTCAGGGCGCGTCCGTCGAGGACACCGCCCTTGATGACCAGTGCCGGGTTCGCCTTGGCGAAGTCACGCAGACCCTTGGCGGCCTCGACCGGGTCGCCGTTGACGAAGGCGATCGCCGACGGGCCCGCGAGCGCGTCGTCGAGGCCGGTCAGACCAGCGTCCTTGGCCGCGATCGCGGTCAGCGTGTTCTTCACCACGGCGTAGGTTGCGTTGCCGCTGAGCGCGACGCGGAGCTGCTTGAGCTGCGCGACGGTGAGCCCGCGGTACTCGGTCAGCACGGCCGCGTTCGACTCGCGGAACTTGTCCGTGAGCTCTGCGACTGCGGCTGCCTTGTCCGGCCTCGCCATGGCAATCCTTCCAGTGGTGGTGCCACCGGTTCCTGGTCCCCACAAACGAAAGAGCCCCGCGCAGGCGCGGGGCTCGCATCCGGATCGCTCCGGGACGTGAACTCTCACCTGCGCTGGCCTCCGCGTGCTGCGGGACTTCGGGCGGTCCGACGAATCGGGCCGACGACCGGCGGTCTTGGGCTCGTCCACAGTACGTGACATCCGCGCGACGACCAAATCGCCCGCCACGCGCCGGGTCGACCCATCCGCACGCGGCTCGGCGTCGAACCACGTGCGACCGACCCCGGCCGTCGCCGGGATCCACCGCACGGAAGGCCCCATCCCATGAGCCAGTCACCGAATCGCCTGCTCGGAGCCGTCTTCGGCGCCGTCTACCTGCTGGTCGGCCTCGCCGGCTTCTTCGTCACGTCGGGTGTCGCGTTCGCGGCGACGACCGGCAAGGCGCTGATCATCTTCGACGTCAACCCGCTGCACAACATCATCCACCTGCTGATCGGCGCCGCCCTGCTCCTCGCCGCCACCCGGTCGGTGCCGGCGGCGAAGGGCGTCAACACGACCGTCGGGGCCGTCTACCTGCTGGTGGGGGTCGTCGGCCTGTTCCTGGTGGGGTCGAGCGCCAACATCATCGCACTGAACGGCGCGGACAACGTGCTGCACCTCGCGAGCGCCGTGCTCCTTCTGGGCGTCGGCCTGGGCGCGGACAAGGTCGCGAGCACCACGGCCGGCGCACGGACGGCGTGAGGCCCCGATGACCATCGCCCACTCCCTGCGGACCGGCGCGGGCCCGCGCGCGGCGGCCCACGCCGCCCGCACGCCTCCGTCGGACCCCGCGGGCGTGGCAAGTTTCGCGGTGGCGGAGGGTGCCGGTGCGGAGCGCACCGGTACCCTCGCCACCCGGACGTGGGCCGCGGACGCCGCGCTCGGCGCCGCCCTGGTCCAGTTCGCGCTGGGCGCCGAGCACCTGGGCGACCACGTGGTGCTCGCCGCGATCCTGATCACCTGGGGTGCGGCCGAGACGCTCTGGGCGGTGCTCGCGCTGCGCGGTCCCGTGCCGCTCCCCCGGTCCGCGCTCGCCGTCCTGCTGGTGGGCGCCGCGGGGTGGGTGGTCGTCCAGCCCGCCACCGGGACGGCGATCGGCACGGCCGACGTCGCCGTCGTCGTCCTCCAGCTCGCGGCCGCGATGCTCCTGGCCGCACGCCTGCGCGCAGGTCGTGAGAGGGCGGGTCGCGAGGACGGACCGAAGATCGCGGCGCCGACGCCTGTCGCCGTCGGCGCAGGACGCCAGCTCATGGTCATGGCGGCGGGCGCGCTCGTGTTCGCCACCATCACCGTGCCGGGCCTGGCTGCCACGAACGCAGGCGCCCACGCGGTGCCGCACTCGGAGCACTCCGTGAGCTGGCTGGGTGGGGGGCACCACCACGGATGACGCGCCTGCGGTCGGCCACCGACCCACCGCCTCGCTGACACCGCAGGTCAGCGGGGCGGTGCCGTGTCCAGGCCACCCCCGAGCGCACGAAAGCAGCCCGATACTTTCGTCCCGATCTGGGCGAATCGTTGCGGCGTCGATGCCGTCCTCCTAGCGTGACGTCCGCGCGCACCGACACCGTCGTCGGCCCGGACCGCCCCGTGCCCCGGGTCGACGACGACCCCCTTGGACATCGACGAGGATGGACGACCCATGCCACGCGCCTTCCGCCTGCGCAGGACCCGCACCGCCAGCGCCACCACGCCCCCTGCGCGCTCCACCGACCACACCCGATCGATCCGCTCCGCCGTCGTCGGCGCACTGTCCGCGGCACTCGTCGCGGCCGCGCTGACCACGGTCTCGCCGGCCACGCCGGCGAGCGCGGCCGTGGACCCGGGCACGCGCAACCTGCCCGCCGCGGGCAGCACGCTGTCCTTCGTCGGGCAGAGCACGCCCGACCTGACGGCCTACGCGAGCCAGGTGCTGTCCGACACGACCTTCCCCCGGCCGAGCGGTATCACGTTCTACACGAACATCACGCCGGGCCTCTGCACGGGCCTGACCGGCCCCTGCAACCTCAACGGCAACATCAACGACCTGCCCACCAGCCTGGCGCAGTATCCCGGTGCGTCGATCGCCGTGGGGCTGTACCTGGCCGACGGGCCGGCGTGCAACAACCAGCCGCTGCGGGCGCTGGCCGGCCGCACGGACGACGACATCGCGGGAGCGCTCGGCGCCCAGTACCGGTCCAACCTCGACACCTTGATCACGACGCTCAAGGGCGCGGGGCGTCAGGTGTTCCTGCGGGTCGGGTACGAGTTCGACGGGCCGTGGAACTGCTACAACAACGAGTTCTACGTGCAGGCGTTCCGGTACGTGAAGCAGCGCATCGACGCTCTCGGCGCGACGAAGGTCGCCACCGTGTGGCAGAGCGCGACCTACCCGCAGGACGGGAACGCCGCCTACCACCAGGACTTCTCCAACCCGGCGCACCTGGACGCGTTCTACCCCGGCGACGCGTACGTGGACTGGATCGGCATGAGCACCTTCGCGTTCGACAGCACGTGGCGCGACTACCAGTGGGCGACACGGTGCAACCAACCCTCCAGCTCCTCGCCCAACGCGCTCTACGACGCCCTGCTGGGTTTCGCGTCCGCGCACGCCAAGCCGGTCATGATCGCCGAGGCGGCCCCCGCGGGCTACCGCACCAAGCAGCTCGACGGCAGCTGCCTGTTCCGCAACGACCGCATCGCGCTGCCCGGCGTCGCGAGCCTGAGCGCCTGGTACACCGGCTACTTCGACTACATCGCCGCGCACTCCGACCAGATCCGGGCCGCCGCCTACATCAACGCCGACTGGGAGGCGATCTCGCAGTTCGCCTGCCCGCCGGGCGCCACCGCGGGGTCGGCAGGGTGCACGGACGGCTACTGGGGCAACAGCCGGATCCAGGACAACCCGACGATCCTGGCGCTGTTCAAGACACGCCTCGCCGCGATGATGGGCTCGGGCGGGTCCGGCGGTGGGACCGGCGGTGGGACCGGTGGTGGCACGACGGTCGCCGGCGGTGCCGACCTCGGCGACGGTCTGGTCCGCCGCATCAAGAACGTCGGCAACGGCCTGTGCTGGGACGTCGCTGGCGTCGGGACGGCCAACGGCGTCGCGCTGACGCAGTGGACGTGCCTGGAGGGCACCACCAACCTCAACCAGGACTGGAAGCTGAAGCGGGTCTCGACGGCGAGCGGCGTGTTCTACCAGCTCGTCGCGCAGCACAGCGGACGGTGCGCCGACGTCTCGGGGATCAACGTCGCCACGGGGACGAACCTGCTGCAGTGGGACTGCCAGACGTCCCCCGACGCGGCCAACCTGCGCAACCAGCTGTTCGCGCTGCGCCCGGCGACGGGCGGCGCGTACACGCTCGTCGCCAAGCACTCCGGGCTCTGCGTCGACGTGCCGAACGGCGTCGCCACCCTGGGCACGCAGCTGCGGCAGTGGACGTGCAACGGCGCCGCGGCGCAGGCGTTCACGCTCGTCGCGACCTCCCACCCGTCGGGCGGCGGGACGGGCGGTGGAACCGGCTCGGCCGTCGCCGTCCCCGGCGTCGTCGCGACGAGCGCCGGGACGATCGGCAACGGCACGAGCAAGAGCTGGGCGCTCTCGGTCCCGACGACGGGCCGGTACAAGGTGCTGCTGACCAGCACGAGCTCGAGCAACAGCCAGCTCGTGCGCGTAGCGCTGGGCAGCACGGCGGTGGACCAGGCCATCGATGCCGGCCAGACGCTGACGGTCTACGTCGACAGCCTGGCGGCGGGCGCCCAGACGCTCACCGTCACCGCCAAGAGCGGTGCGGTCAGCGTCGGCAAGGTCGAGGTCCAGACCAGCTGACCGACGGCGCCGGCCGGACGCCCGGCCGGCGCCATCACCCACCCTTCCGTGTCGAAGCGAGGTCTCGTCATGCCCCTGATCAGCACCTGGCGACGTGCCGTCGTCGCCGCCGTGGCCACCGCGCTGTGCGGCGCCGCGCTCACCACCGCCCTGCCCGCGAA
>Ga0160458_100251_pt1 | contig 35036 bp, 29 predicted proteins | sample HID1973I_E6MG_FD_108247 | JGI IMG/M metagenome (GOLD analysis project Ga0160458, IMG submission 108247) | Enriched mosquito-associated microbial communities from UW Madison campus, WI, USA - HID1973I_E6 MG | ecosystem: Host-associated > Arthropoda: Insects > Digestive system > Unclassified ...
AGATATGAATGGTGTGGTGCGCGGCAAGCGCATTGAACGCACCAGTCTCCACAAGGTTTACGAGAAAGGCATCAACCTGCCGGCCTCTCTATTTGCTCTGGATATCAATGGCTCGACGGTGGAAAGCACCGGTCTGGGTCTGGACATCGGTGATGCTGACCGAATCTGCTATCCAATCCCTGACACCCTGTGCAACGAGCCTTGGCAGAAGCGCCCTACCGCGCAACTGTTAATGACCATGCACGAACTCGAAGGTGAACCTTTCTTCGCGGATCCCCGTGAAGTCCTGCGCCAGGTTGTTACCAAGTTTGACGAGATGGGTCTGACGATCTGTGCCGCATTCGAGCTTGAGTTCTACCTGATCGACCAGGAAAACGTTAACGGTCGCCCACAGCCTCCTCGTTCGCCGATCTCCGGCAAACGTCCGCACTCGACACAGGTCTACCTGATCGACGACCTCGACGAATACGTCGACTGCCTCCAGGACATTCTGGAAGGTGCGAAAGAGCAAGGCATCCCTGCCGACGCCATCGTCAAGGAAAGTGCTCCGGCGCAGTTCGAAGTGAACCTGCACCACGTGGCCGACCCGATCAAAGCGTGCGATTACGCTGTATTGCTCAAGCGCCTGATCAAGAACATCGCCTACGACCATGAGATGGATACCACCTTCATGGCCAAGCCGTATCCTGGCCAGGCGGGCAATGGTCTGCACGTTCACATCTCGATCCTGGATCGTGATGGCAAAAATATCTTCACCAGTGAGGATCCCGAGCAGAACGCCGCATTACGTCATGCGATCGGCGGTGTGCTCGAGACCCTACCGGCGCAGATGGCTTTCCTCTGCCCGAACGTCAACTCCTACCGTCGTTTCGGCGCACAGTTCTACGTGCCGAACTCGCCGTGCTGGGGCCTGGACAACCGTACCGTAGCGATTCGCGTACCGACCGGCTCTTCCGATGCCGTACGTATCGAACACCGCGTTGCGGGAGCCGATGCCAACCCGTACCTGCTGATGGCTTCGGTTCTGGCGGGCGTGCATCACGGCCTGACCAACAAGATCGAGCCGGGCGCACCCGTAGAAGGCAACTCCTACGAGCAGAACGAACAAAGCCTGCCGAACAACCTGCGTGATGCACTGCGCGAGCTGGACGACAGCGAAGTCATGGCCAAGTACATCGATCCGAAATACATCGATATCTTCGTGGCCTGCAAGGAAAGTGAGCTGGAGGAGTTCGAACACTCCATCTCCGACCTTGAGTACAACTGGTACCTGCATACCGTTTAAGTGGTTGCAGTAAAAAAGAACGCCGCCGGCTTTACAGCCAGCGGCGTTTTTTTATGGCCCTGTGGCGAGGGGATTTATCCACGTTCGGCTGCGAAGCAGTCGCAAAACCTCATTACGTAATACAGACTTCGGGGCCGCTTCGCGACCCAACGGGGATGAATCCCCTCGCCACAGGGGATATGGAACATCTGCCCGCTCTGCGTACAATGCCCGCTGCCCCGCAGGAGGACTTCAATGACGCGCCCCGCCACCATCCGCAAACCCCGCGCACGCAGCCAGGCGCGGATCGATTCGATCCTCGACGCCGCCCGTACACTGCTGGCCGCCGAGGGCGTGGCCAGCTTGTCGATTTACAGCGTCGCAGAGCGCGCAGAAATTCCGCCCTCTTCCGTTTACCACTTTTTCGCCAGCGTCCCGGCCCTGCTCGAAGCGTTGACCGCGGACGTTCACGCCGCCTTCCGAGCCTGCCTGCAGGCGCCCATCGACCACCAGGCCCTCAACGGCTGGCGTGATCTGTCACGGCTGGTTGAACAACGTATGCTCGAGATCTACGACGAAGACGCCGCCGCGCGCCAGTTGATCCTCGCGCAACACGGATTGACCGAAGTCACCCAGGCTGACCGTCAGCACGACATCGAACTCGGCGACCTGATGCACAAGCTGTTCGACCATCACTTCGAGCTGCCGAAGTTGCCGACCGATGTCGATGTGTTTGCACTGGCGATGGAGCTGGGAGATCGGGTGTATGCCCGCTCGGTGCAGCAGCATGGGCAGATCACCCCGCGCATGGCTGAGGAAGGGATGAGGGTGTTTGATGCGTATCTGGGTCTGTACTTGCCACCGTATCTGCACAAGCGCGCTCACTCGAGCTGACTGAGGCGGCGGCGGTCATGCTGGCCTCATCGCGGGCAAGCCCGCTCCCACAGGTGTATTTGTCATTCGCAAAATCTGTGTTTGCTGGAGATCCTTGTGGGAGCGGGCTTGCCCGCGATGGCTGCACCGCCAAGTTCAAGACATGCACAAAAAACCCCGAAGGGCTCACGCCATTCGGGGTCGCTGACAGTGCACGTCCTTACAACTTGGCGATCGACACCTCGGTGGATTTGACGAACGCGATCACTTCACTGCCGACCACCAACTCCAGCTCCTTCACGGAGCGCGTGGTGATCACCGAAGTGACGATGCCCGATGCTGTCTGCACGTCGATTTCCGACAGCACGTCACCCAGCACGATTTCCTTGATCGAGCCTTTGAACTGGTTACGAACGTTGATGGCTTTAATAGTCATGATGTTGATTCCTGTCAGTTGAGGTGAAATGTGAGTTATTGCGCCCAGCGCAGTTGCGTGGGCAATGGTGAAACGGGTTCCGGTTCCGGCGGTTCGCCGGGCAATGCGAGCACACGATTGAGGACTTCGGTTTCCAGCGCCGCCAGCCGATGGGAACCGCGCACACGAGGTCGCGGCAGTTCCACATGCAGGTCGAGGCCGACTTCACCGTCTTCGATCAGGATCACCCGATCGGCAATCGCCACCGCTTCACTGACGTCATGGGTGACCAGCAGCACAGTGAATCCGTGCTTCTGCCAGAGCCGCTCGATCAGTTGCTGCATTTCAATTCGCGTCAGCGCATCCAGTGCGCCCAAGGGTTCGTCCAGCAACAGCAAACGCGGTTGATGGATCAGCGCACGGGCCAGCGCCACACGTTGTTTCTGTCCACCGGACAGGGCCGCCGGCCACTCATTGGCGCGGTCCGCCAGGCCCACCGACTCCAGGGCCTCCAGTGCCTGTGGCCGCCAGTTGCCTGTCAGCCCGAGGCCGACGTTATCGATCACCTTCTTCCATGGCAGCAGACGCGCTTCCTGGAACATCAGTCGGGTGTCTTCCCGTGCATCGCTCAGCGGTGCGGAGCCTGCCAGCAGCTCACCACCCGTAGGCTTGTCGAGACCGGCGAGCAATCGCAGCAAGGTGCTTTTACCGCAGCCGCTGCGACCGACCACGGCAACAAACTGACCTGCCGGAATGTGCAGGTCGATCTCGCGCAATACTTGCCGCGAACCGAAGGTTTTCTGCAGCTTGCGCACTGCCAGCGGAATACCGCGCAGCAGGCGTGGAGGTTGTTGAGCGGTCATGCGGCACCTCCTTTATGGACCTGATAGGCCGGGTGCCAGCGCAGCCAGACACGTTCAAGTCCACGGGCCGCGAGATCCGCGAGTTTGCCAAGCACCGCGTACAGCAGAATCGCCAGCACCACCACGTCAGTCTGCAAGAATTCCCGGGCATTCATGGCCAGGTAGCCAATACCCGAGCTGGCGGAAATGGTCTCTGCCACGATCAACGTCAACCACATGAAGCCCAGGGCGAAACGCACGCCGACCAGAATCGAAGGCAATGCGCCCGGCAGGATCACCTGACGGAACAGGCTGAAACCCGACAAGCCATAACTGCGCGCCATCTCCACCAGCGCCGGGTCGACGTTGCGGATACCGTGATAGGTGTTGAGGTAGATCGGGAACAACGTGCCCAACGCCACCAGGAAAATCTTCGCCGACTCATCAATGCCAAACCACAGGATCACCAGCGGAATCAGCGCCAGGTGTGGCACGTTGCGGATCATCTGCACCGAACTGTCGAGCAGGCGCTCGCCCCATTTCGACAGGCCGGTGATGAAACCCAGGACCAGGCCGATGCTGCCGCCAATGGTGAAACCCAGCGCCGCACGCCAGCCACTGATCGCCAGATGCGTCCAGATTTCGCCACTGCGAACCAGGCTCACGCCGGCTTCGATGACGGCAATGGGTGCCGGCAGAATCCGCGTCGATAACCAGCCCGCCGACACCGACAACTGCCATACCGCCAGCAGCAACACCGGCAACGCCCAGGGCGCCAGGTTGTAGATAATTTTCTTCATGGCGCGCCTCAGCTCCCGGACGCGGCTTTAGGGAGGATATCGTTGGCCACCATCTCGCCAAACGGGCTGACGTAGTTGGCACCCTGAGGCAGTTGCGGACGCTCGATGTCCAGATGTGGGAACAACAATTCCGCGACCCGGTAGGATTCTTCCAGGTGTGGATAACCGGAGAAGATGAACGTGTCGATGCCCAGGTCCGCGTATTCCTTCACGCGAGCGGCCACGGTCGGACCATCACCGACCAGCGCCGTGCCGGCACCGCCCCGCACCAGGCCAACACCGGCCCAGAGGTTGGGGCTGACTTCCAGGTTGTCGCGACTGCCGCCGTGCAGGGCTGCCATGCGCTGCTGGCCGACCGAATCAAAACGCGAGAGCGAAGCCTGAGCGCGGGCGATGGTTTCGTCATCCAGGTGCGAGATCAGGCGGTCAGCCGCTTGCCAGGCTTCGGCATTGGTTTCACGAACAATCACATGCAGACGAATGCCGAAGCGCACTGTCCGACCGAGCTTGGCAGCTTTGGCGCGAACCTGTTCAATCTTCTCGGCAACGGCGGCCGGCGGCTCGCCCCAGGTCAGCACCATTTCAACCTGTTCCGCAGCGAGGTCTTGTGCCGCTTCCGACGAGCCACCGAAGTACAGCGGCGGACGCGGTTGCTGGATCGGCGGATAGAGCAACTTTGCCCCTTTCACACTGATGTGCTGACCGTCGTAATCGACGGTTTCGCCTTCCAGCACTCGACGCCAGATACGGGTGAATTCCACCGAAGCCTGATAACGCTCTTCATGGCTCAGGAACAGACCATCGCCGGCCAGTTCTTCCGGATCGCCGCCAGTCACCAGGTTGAACAGCGCACGACCGCCGGACAGGCGATCCAGCGTGGCAGCCTGACGCGCCGCCACCGTCGGGGAAATGATCCCGGGGCGCAGGGCGACGAGAAATTTCAAACGCTGGGTCACCGGAATCAGCGACGCTGCCACCAGCCACGAATCTTCGCAGGAGCGACCGGTGGGAATCAGCACCCCGCCGAAGCCCAGACGATCCGCCGCCTGGGCGACTTGCTGCAGGTAACCGTGGTCAACGGCGCGAGCGCCTTCGGCGGTGCCAAGGTAATGGCCGTCGCCGTGAGTAGGCAGGAACCAGAAGATATTGAGGCTCATGGAGTGGTCTCCTTGGGGATTCGAATTACTGCGCTTTGGCCACAGCGGCCGGTGGTGTCCAGATCACATCCTTGATGCTCAGCGGCTTGGGAATCAGCTTGAGCTGGAAGAACGTGTCAGCGATCTTTTGTTGCGCCGCGACCACTTCCGGGGTCAGGAATAGCGCGCCGTAGCCCTGGCGTTTCACCGAGGTCAGGGTGATGTCTGTCGGCAAGCCGAGCAGTGGCGAGACCTGTTTGGTCACGTCTTCAGGATTGGCTTTGGACCACTCGCCGACCGCGCGCACTTCTTCCACGAGGGTCTTGATCACCTCAGGATTTTTCTGTGCATAAGGCTTGGTCGCGAGGTAGAACTGATGGTTGTCGACGATGCCTTGACCATCACGCAGGGTGCGCGCTTGCAGTTGCTGCTCAGCGGCGGCCTGGTACGGATCCCAGATGACCCAGGCATCGACACTGCCACGCTCGAACGCAGCGCGGGCGTCGGCAGGCGGCAGGAATACGGTCTGGATGTCGGTGTATTTGAGGCCGGCGTCTTCCAGTGCACGAACCAGCAGGTAGTGGACGTTGGAGCCTTTGTTCAGGACGACTTTCTTGCCCTTGAGGTCCTGCACCGATTTGATCGGCGAATCTTTCGGCACCAGGATCGCTTCACTGTGCGGCGCTGGTGGTTCATAGGCGACGTAGAGCAGATCAGCACCGGCAGCCTGGGCGAAAACCGGCGGGGTTTCGCCCGTCACGCCGAAGTCGATGGAGCCGACGTTCAGCCCTTCAAGCAACTGCGGGCCGCCGGGAAATTCAGTCCATTGCACGTCCACGCCTTGGGCCGCGAGGCGTTTTTCAAGCGTGCCTTTGGCTTTGAGCAGCACCAGGGTGCCGTACTTCTGATAACCGATGCGAAGCGTCTCGGCCTGAGCTTGAGTAATGGCGCCGAAGGTAACAGCCGCAGCAAACAGAGCGACCAGACCACGACGCAAAATGACAGTGCGCATAGCGCTCTCCTTTTTGCAGTTGGGTTTTGGCTGCACCTGCTTGACCGTTAGCGGCTGAGTAAGGTGAGTACATCAAATTCAAAGGGGGCTTAAATACTCCAGCGAGCACTCAACAATCGTTCATTCAACAAGTTCGGATCAATGGGCTTCGGACGTCGCGCCATGGCGCTGAAAAACAGTTCCAGCGACTCATTCAGGCGCTGCTCCAGTTCCGGTGCCAGCTGCGCCTGAGCGCTGCCTTCGCCGTAAGCGATCTGGCTGTCTTCGGCGAAAATTCCGTGAAGCATTTCCTGGGCTTTCAATGCCGAGAGCACCGGTTTGAGCGCGTAGTCCACCGCCAGCATGTGAGCGATGCTGCCGCCTGTTGCCATCGGCAACACCACTTTATGGGCCAGGGCACGTTCAGGCAGCAGATCCAATACAGTCTTCAATGCACCGGAAAACGATGCCTTGTAGACCGGCGTGGCGATCAACAAGCCGTCGGCGTTTTCAATCTGTTGCAGCAGGTCGATCACCTTCGGGCTGTCGAAGCGTGCGTGCAGCAAGTCTTCGGCCGGGAAGTCCCGTACCTGGTAACTCACCACTTCCACCCCCTGCTCCTGCAACCAGCGTTGAGAGCGGTCCAGCAGCACCCCGGAACGGGAGCGTTGGCTCGGACTGCCACCGAGTGAGACGACCAGCATTCGATGATTCCTTGAGCGTTATTGGCGATTCGCAGTGTGCGATCTCGCTTTAGTGGGGTGACCTTAACAGGTGATTGTTATATCCATAAATCATATTTATTCATTTGGTTATGCGATTGGGAGATATACAAGAACACGAATGCCAGACGAAAAAAAAGGCCGTCGAAACGGCCCGAAATCCCCTGTTTGATGGATGCTGTTCAACACCCGTGCGAGCATTTCACCGCTCTTGTGGGAGCAAGGCTTGCCCGCGATGGAGTCACTCCTAACTCCAGTAAGACCGAGCCGCTCTCATCGCGGGCAAGCCTTGCTCCCACAGTTTTGCTCCCACATCATCGGTGATGACTTATCTGTTCGGTTGCGGCGTCAGACGCAGGTAAGGCTTCACCGCGCGATAGCCCTTGGGAAAGCGTTTCCTGATTTCATCTTCGTCCTTGAGCGACGGCACGATCACCACTTCATCACCGTCCTGCCAGTTGGCCGGGGTCGCCACTTTGTAGTTATCGGTGAGCTGTAGCGAGTCGATGACCCGCAGGATTTCGTGGAAGTTTCGCCCGGTGCTCGCCGGGTAGGTGATGGTCAGCCGCACTTTTTTGTTCGGGTCGATCACGAACAGCGAGCGCACGGTCAGCGTGTCGTTGGCGTTCGGATGGATCAGGTCATAGAGGTCCGACACCTTGCGGTCGGCGTCGGCGAGAATCGGAAAATTCACGAGGGTGTTTTGAGTTTCGTTGATGTCTTCGATCCATTTGTGGTGTGAGTCCACAGGGTCCACCGACAGCGCGATGGCCTTGACGCCGCGCTGGGCGAATTCGTCTTTCAACTTGGCGGTGAAGCCCAACTCGGTCGTGCACACCGGGGTGAAGTCTGCCGGATGGGAGAACAGCACGCCCCAGCTATCACCCAGCCATTCGTGGAAGCGAATGGTGCCGGCGCTGGAATCCTGTTCGAAATCGGGGGCGATGTCGCCAAGTCTGAGGCTCATGGTGCTGCTCCTGGTGAGTGCTTGATGAGCTCAACTGTGCCTGCGTTTTTTATCTATTAAAAAGAATAAATATCGATTTGTTTAGATCTTAAAAGAATATAAATCTCCATCTGAAAAATGCAAAAAAACCCGCCCGGCGTCATGCCAGGCGGGGCTTTTCGTTTGTCAGTGACGCGAGCGCTATTACAGCAGCGGGATCGAGTAGCTGAGGATCAGACGGTTTTCATCCTGCGAACGGGTGTTCGGCAGGTCGGTGCGCCAGGTAGCGTTTTTCCACATGAAGCCAACGTTTTTCAGCGGGCCTTCAGGTACTACGTACGCCAGGGTGAAGTCGCGTTCCCACTCGGATGCACCCGAGGCGTTTTCGCGGCCATTGGTACCCACTGTGTCGATATCGTCACCTTTGAGGTACACGGCGCCAGCAGTCAGACCGGGTACGCCCACTTTGGCGAAGTCATACGAGTAGCGTGCCTGCCAGGTTTTCTCGCCGGCGCGGCCGAACTTCTGGATCTGCATGTCAGTGATGGTGTAGTTCGACGAACCGTCGCCCTGGTTCAGCCAAGGGAAGTCGCTGCTGCCATTGCTGACCTGATAACCACCACCGAAGGTGTGGCCAGCAACGGTGTAGAGGAGCAGACCGCTGTACAGGTTGTTGTCGACTTTGCCACGACCGCTTCCAGTACCGGTGTAGTTACCGCTGCTGTAGTAGTTAGGGGTGTTGCCGTTTTTGCCATCATCCGAGCTATTGAAATAACGGAAGTCAGATTTCAGGACGCCCGGACCGATAGCCCAATTGTGAACCAGACCCAGGAAGTGCTGCTTGTAGAAATCTTCCAGGTTGCCGTAGTAGTACTGGGCCGTCAGGTCTTTGGTGATTTTGTAGTCACCACCGGCATAGATGAACTTGTTGCTGTCGCGGCCATTTAACGTACGGCCATTGGCACCGCCAATCGACAGCTGCTCATTGTTGCTGGAGTTACGACCCTTCACCGCTTCGATCTGACCGCCGACCAGCGTCAGGTCCTTGATCTCGGCGGAAGTGAGCTGACCGCCCTGCCAGGTTTGTGGCAGCAGACGACCGTCGTTGGTCACGATAACCGGGTTCTTCGGCTGTAAAGTACCCAGCTTCAGTTCGGTCTGGGAGATCTTGGCTTTGGCAGTCAAGCCCAGGCTGGAGAAGTTATCGACCGCTTCGCCATTGGATTTGCTCGGGAAGACAGTGCCGCCGTACGAGCCAAAGTTTGTGCCGGATGCAGCCGTCGCACCGTTAGTACCACCACCGGAATCCAGACGCACGCCCAACAGGCCAATGGCATCAATACCGAAGCCAACAGTACCTTGGGTGTAACCGGAGATGAAACGCAGATCGAAGCCTTGGCCCCACTCTTCGTTTTTGTTTGGACCGGTACCGTCACGGTTATCCGTGTTGATGTAGAAGTTACGCAGCCCCAGGGTGGCCTTGCTGTCTTCGATGAAACCAGCGGCGCCTGCTTGCTGCGCCACAACCCCTACGGCCACGGCCAGGGCCAAGGTCGACTTGTTCATTGTTTCGCTCCTCTCGTTCTAATTTTTTCGGTCCAGAATCGAATGCTCTGGATCCTGAAGTGCACAGTGACCGCAAACCACAAAAACACAGGTCAACGCCCTGATGCGTCTAGCTCGGGCGTTCGCCCAAGGGAAACGGGCCCGCATGGTAAACGGATCATAATTTATTTCATTCTTTTTCATGCCATTTCGGAATTAACGAATGGCATTAAATAGGGTCAGGACACCCTCTATCGGCCCTGAAGGGATGCACTTTAGGGGTTTGCACTAAAAGCTAAAAAGAATAATAAATTCCATAGCAAGACCAAATTGGAATATGACAAAAATGCCGAAAAAAACCCCGCCGCGAGGCAGGGCTTTTCTCGTATTGGATTACAGGAAGCTATAGGTGTAGTTGAAGATCAGACGAGTCTGGTCTTGTGCGGAAATATTGGTATCGCCGCGGTAGGTCCCGTGACGCAGGGTCGTACCAAATCCTTTCAGTGCGCCGGTCTGGATCACGTAATCCACCCGCAGGTCACGTTCCCACTCGGTCTGGTCTTTGCCAACGCCGTTGGTGGCCTTGATGTCCTCGCCACGCAGATAAGCCGCCGAGGCCTTCAGGCCTGGAACGCCCAGAGAGGCGAAGTCAAAGGTGTACTGGCCGAATGTGGTGTTCTCGCCCGCACGTACGAAGCCGTTGATCATGGCGTCGGTGAACGAGTAGAAGCTTGCACCGCCGGCGCCTTCGTTGCGACCGTTGCCGTCGACTACGTTGCCCTGGTTCAGGTAGACGAAACCACCGTCATCGCTGACACGCTGATGGCCCAGCAAGAAAGCGTTCGGACCCAGGGTATAGGTGAACATGGCACTCCAGGTCTGGTTATCCACCTCGCCCGGGTTCTTCGCGTAACCGCCGTTATTGTTGAAGCGGTAACCCGCATCACCATTCTTGCCGTCGGAGCTGCTGTCGAAATAACGCAGGTCAGTCTTGAACGACTGGTTGGCGCTGATTGGGTAGACGTGTACCAGACCCAGGAAGTGCTGCTTGTAGTAGTCTTCCAGATTCGCGTAGTAGTACTGCAGCATCAGGTCTTTGGTAACCTTCCAGTCCGCACCGCCGTACTGGAATTTGTTGCTTTCTTCGGTGCCACCAGCCACTGCCAGGCCGGTGGTATTCGACGACGCGCGACCTGCCGCATGCTCAAGCTGGCCGACGTTGAACGTGACGTTGTCGATTTCCTTCGAGGTGATGGTGCCGCCTTCGAAGGTCTGTGGCAGCAGACGACTGTCGTTGGCGATCAGTACCGGCATGTTCGGTTGCAAGGCGCCACCGAGGTGGGCCTCGGTTTTCGAGATGCGTGCCTTGACGTTACCGGCTACGCGGCTCCACGGATCGGATGCCGAGCCGTCAGTGTCACTGGGGAAGAATGAGTTGTTATCCGGGTGATGACCGCGACCACCGTCCAGATGGATGCCCACCAACGCCTGTGCGTCAAAGCCTAAGCCGACCGTGCCTTGAGTGAAACCCGACTGGTAATCGAATTTGAAGCCCTGAGCAGTTTCACGTTGGTCGTTGGCAGTGCCTTCGCGGGTGTCAGCGTTGTAATACATGGTGCGAGAACTGACGGAAGCCTTGCTGTCCTCAATGAAACCGGCGGCGCCTGCCTGCTGCGCCATTACCCCTACGGCCACGGCCAGGGCCAAGGTGGACTTGTTCATTTTTTAAGCTCCTCTCGTTTCTAATTGTTGTATTCCTGGCCCTGGGTCAATTGCCCGAGATCCTAGGATTTGCGATTAGCGCCAGACCGTGACCTGCAAGTCAATCGTAACCGTATGTGACTACGACCATGGTCTAATCCCCGTGCATCCGGTGCTTGCAAGCTGATGCGTCGTGCATAAATCCAACAGGAAGCATCCGATGTTTTTATATATCTTTTAGGAATTGAGCGCAGAGTGCGTGGCCCTGTGAAAGCGAGCCTATAAGCTAATTCCCAAATGATATTTATTGGCCGTTTTTTAGATCGATTAGATTTAACGGAAATCCGTAATTACTCTCATCGAAGACCCGGCCATGACAATCAAGCGCGCACTATCCAATCGAATTGTTACAGTTTGTGTATCCACACTGTTTTCTTTCAGCGCTCTGGCGGCGGATCTCACCGTCGGCTACCAGACCGGTATCGACCCGAGCAAAGTACCTCAGGCCGATGGCGTTTATGAGAAGACCATCGGCCAGAAAATCGACTGGCGTCGTTTCAACAGTGGCCCTGAAGTCGTCACCGCCATCGCGTCTGGTGACGTGCAGATCGGCAACCTCGGCTCCAGTCCGCTGGCGGCCGCCGCTTCGCGCAACCTGCCGATCTTGGCGTTCATTGTTTCTGCCCAGATCAATGCGGCTGAGGCGTTGGTCGTACGCAACGGCAGCGGCATCAACAAACCGGAAGATTTGATCGGCAAGACTATCGCTACGCCGTTCGTATCCACTTCCCACTACAGCTTGCTCGGCGCCTTGAAACACTGGGGTCTGAACACATCGCAGGTCAAAGTGGTGAACCTGCAACCCGCGGAAATCGCCGCCGCCTGGAAACGGGGTGACATCAACGGAGCGTTCGTCTGGTCCCCGGCCTTGGGAGAAATCCGCAAGACTGGCAAGACGTTGACGGATGCCGCACAGGTCGGCCAGTGGGGTGCGCCGACCTTTGAAGTGTGGGTTGCACGCAAGGACTACGCGGAGAAGCATCCTGACGTGATCGCAAAATTCGCCAAGGTCACCCTGGACTCGTTCGCTGATTATGCCGCGCATAAAGACAGCTGGACGGCTGACTCGGTGCCTGTACAAAAAATCGCCAAACTGACCGGTGCCAATGCCGCCGACGTTCCGGAGTTGCTGGCCGGTTCGGCGTTCCCGGACGCCAAGGCTCAACAAACCACTGCGCTGCTGGATGGCGGTACAGCCAAGGCGATTGGCGAGACGGCGAAGTTTTTGAAGGAACAAGGAAAGGTTGAAACGGTACTGCCGGATTACTCCGGATACGTCAGCTCGAAGTACGTGCAGGAGTAAACGCAATCCCCTGTAGGAGCTGCCGCAGGCTGCGATCTTTTGATTGTGAAGAAACAAGATCAAAAGATCGCAGCCTGCGGCAGCTCCAACGGGGGCGTCATCGTCAGAGGGTTTTTTCGAAGATCTTCGAATTACGCTGGTAGTTGTACAGTGACGCCCGCGCCGATGGCAGGCGCTCTACGCTGCTCGGCACAAAGCCGCGCTCACGGAACCAGTGAGCGGTCCGGGTCGTGAGCACGAACAAGGTTTTCAGTCCCTGATCCCGGGCACGGGTTTCGATGCGCTCCAGCAGTTCATCGCCGCGACCGCCATGACGGTACTCCGGATTCACCGCCAGACACGCCAACTCTCCCGCATCCGAATCGGCAATCTGATACAGCGCCGCGCAAGCGATGATCATGCCTTCGCGCTCGACCACGCTGAATTGCTCGATCTCGCGCTCCAGCACCTCGCGGGAACGACGCACCAGAATCCCCTGCTCTTCCAGCGGACTGATCAGGTCCAGCAAACCGCCGACGTCTTCAATCGCCGCTTCGCGCACGATCTCGAATTGCTCCTGGGCCACCAGCGTACCGCCGCCGTCCCGGGTAAACAGTTCGGTCAGTAGCGCACCGTCTTCGGCGTAGCTGACGATATGACTGCGCGCCACGCCGCCACGGCAAGCCTCGGCGGCGGCATCGAGTAGTTCCGCCTGATAGTTGCTACCCAGACGCTGCAGATGCGCCGGCACTTGTTGAGGACGCAATTCACGCACCAGACGACCGTTCTCATCGATCAAGCCCAGATCAGCGCCGAACAGCAGCAGCTTGTCTGCAGCCAGCTCAATAGCCGCGCGCGTCGCGACGTCTTCGCAAGCGAGGTTGAAGATCTCACCGGTTGGCGAGTAGCCCAGGGGCGACAGCAGCACGATGGAGCGCTCGTCCAGCAGACGATTGATGCCTTTGCGGTCGACCCGGCGCACTTCGCCGGTGTGGTGGTAGTCCACGCCTTCCAGTACACCGATGGGCCGTGCCGTGACGAGATTGCCGCTGGCGACCCGCAGACGTGAACCCTGCATAGGCGATGAAGCCATGTCCATGGACAACCGCGCCTCGATGGCGATGCGCAATTGGCCAACGGCATCGATCACACACTCAAGGGTCGCGGCATCGGTGATGCGCATCCCATGGTGGTAATGCGGCGTCAGGCCACGCGCGGCAAGGCGGGTTTCAATCTGCGGACGGGAACCGTGGACCAGCACCAGTCGCACGCCCAGGCTGTGCAACAACACCAGGTCGTGAACGATGTTGCCGAAGTTGGGGTGTTCAACCCCATCGCCGGGCAGCATGACGACAAAGGTGCAATCGCGGTGGGCATTGATGTAAGGCGAAGCGTGACGGAGCCAATTAACGTATTCGGGCATGAACCTGGGCCTGTAATAAATAGCAGCCAAAAAATGGGCGAAACAGCAAACGCACAGCGGGCTGGTGGTTATCGTCGGAACAGGCTTGGCGACACGCGCGCTCTCCTCATGAATACGGGTTTGATGACCGGCAATTTATAAGGCGAACCCTGTAGGAGCTGCCGCAGGCTGCGATCTTTTGATCCTGATCTTAAAAACAAGATCAAAGGATCGCAGCCTGCGGCAGCTCCTGCATGGGTTCGCATTTCAAGCCACAGGCACCGTGGTTTTGGCCGGTGTCAGGCAGTAATGTTCAATCAGTTGACGTAATAGATGCACCGTAGGCTGCAAACGTGACATTTCGAGGTATTCCCCCGGCTGGTGTGCGCAGGCGATATCACCTGGGCCCAGCACCAATGTTTCGCAGCCAAGGCGCTGAAGATAAGGCGCTTCGGTGCCGAACGCTACTGCTTCGGCCTGATGACCGGTGAGCTTTTGTGCAATCCGGACCAACTCCGCGTCCTCGGCCTGCTCAAAGGGCGGCACTTCGGGGAACAGCGGCGCGTAGTCGATCTTCACCTGATGGCGTTCGGCGACCGGTTTGAGCCTCGCCAGGATTTCCGCACGCAGGGCTTTGGGGTCCATGCCAGGCAACGGCCGCAGATCAAATTCCAGCGAACATTGCCCGCAGATGCGATTGGGGTTGTCGCCGCCATGAATGCAGCCGAAATTCATCGTCGGGGTCGGCACGCCAAACTGCGGATTACGAAACTCACGCTGCCACAGCAGGCGCAGGCCGCGCAGTTCGCCAATCGCATCGTGCATGGCTTCAAGGGCGCTGTGCCCCAGACGCGGGTCTGAGGAGTGGCCGCTCTGGCCGAGAATATCGATACGCTCCATCATGATGCCTTTGTGCATCCGAATCGGCTTCAGCCCGGTCGGCTCGCCGATCACTGCGGCACGACCCAATGGGCGTCCAGCTGCTGCCAGAGCGCGAGCGCCAGACATCGAACTTTCTTCATCACACGTCGCAAGAATCAGCAGCGGTTGTTTGAATGGCTGGTCGAGCAACGGCAGGACCGCTTCGATGGCCAAGGCGAAAAACCCTTTCATGTCGCAACTGCCAAGTCCAACCCAACGGCCATCGACTTCGGTCAGCTTCAACGGATCCGTCTGCCACAGCGCCTCGTCGTACGGCACGGTGTCACTGTGCCCCGCCAATACCAGCCCGCCGGGGCCCGAGCCAAAACTGGCGAGCAAATTGAATTTGCCGGGGCTGACCTGTTGAATGTCGCAGGCGAAACCCAGGTCACCCAACCATGTCGCCAGCAAATCGATCACCGGGCGGTTGGTTTGATCGAGCCTGGGCTGAGTGCAGCTGACAGACGGTGCAGCGATCAACGCGGCGAATTGATCTTTCATGGACGGCAAAGGCATCGCTGACTCCCACTCCCGATTTGATATCCATCATAGAGCCATCCGGCGACAGGAATAAACCGTCGCGGCGCGTAGGTTGGGTCAGTGCTGTACACTGCACGGCCTTGGCAGCCACACATTCCCCCGGCTGCGCTCCCGATCCTGGATTTTCCGGCCATGCAGAAAGAAACCGAAATCAAACTCCGCGTCAGCCGCGAAACCCTCGCTGCTCTGCGCGAGCACCCGCTACTGAAAAAACGCAACAAAAGTGGCTGGGAACGCCGTGAACTGATGAACCAGTACTTCGACACGCCTGAGCGCGACCTGGCCCGTGCCAAGGTTGCCCTGCGCCTGCGCCGCGATGGCGAAGAAGTGATTCAGACGCTCAAGACCCGTGGCCAAAGCGTTGCCGGTTTGTCCGAGCGTAACGAATACGACTGGAACCTGCCCAAAGCCAAGCTCGACGTGAAGAAACTCGACGGCGAATGCTGGCCCGAGGAACTGGCCGAGCTGGACAAGAAAACCCTGAAGCCGATTTTCACCACCGATTTCGTCCGCGAGCGCGCTGAGATCGCGTGGGGCCGTGGCAAGACCAAAGTGGTCATCGAAGCCGCGCTGGATCTGGGCCATGTCGTTGTCGGCAAGCAGAAAGAAGAAATCTGCGAGCTGGAACTGGAATTGCGCGAAGGCGAACCGGCTGCCCTGCTGGAGCTGGCCGCCGAGCTGGCCGCCACCCTGGCGCTGATGCCGTGTGACATCAGCAAGGCCGAGCGTGGTTATCGTTTGTACGATGCCAACAGCTATTCGCTGAGCCTGCCAGCACCGCAGATCACTGCCGAAACTCCGCTGGATGACGCGTTTGCCGCCCTGAGCTGGCATTTGCTGAGCAGCAGCCAGCGCCTGGCTGAGCAGTATCGTTTCAATGGTCACTGGCGACTGCTGCAGGACTGGGTCGAGAACCTCGCTGAAATGCGCGCGCTGCTCAGCAGCCTGGGCCAGGCCGCTCCGCGTCAGTCGACTCACGATCTGCGCGTTGCGCTGGATGCGTTGCTGGAAGACTGGCGTCCGCTGGTACAAGCCGGTCAGGATGACGAAGACGTGCGCAAAGCGGCTCCGGAACAGTTCCTCGAAGAACTGGAAGATCCGCGTTGGGGCTTGTTCTCGCTGAACACGTCGCGCTGGTTGCTTGCGCGTACCTGGACGGCTGATCGCAACGTTCGCGGCAATCGCCAGGGCGCTGCGCAACTGGGCAGCTGGCTGCCACGTTTGCTGGGTGAAGAGGCAACATCCCTTCAGTTGCAGCGCTACCAGCAACAACCGGAAGATCTGGCCGAACAGCTCCCGCGCATCGAACGTATCCAGGCCTGGATGCACCATGCCCGCGGTGTGCTGGAGATCCCGGAAATGGATCGTCTGTACGGTGAACTGAACAAACTCGCGCAACTGGCTAACGAGCCGATTACCGATGAATCGCTGGATGCGCGCAAGCAGCAGGCGATTGCGGTGTATCAGAACCGTGCCTGGAAAATGCTGTTGCGGGTGTAATCCTGTGGTGGTGATCGTTCCCGCGCTCTGCGTGGTAACGCCTCAAGGGACGCTCTGCGTCCAGGTGACGCGGAGCGTCACCGGCTGCATTCCCACGCAGGAGCGTGGGAACGATCATCAATACTTTGTGGCGAGGGAGCTTGCTCCCGCTGGAGTGCGCAGCGCTCCCATCATTTTGGGGCTGCTGCGCAGCCCAGCGGGAGCAAGCTCCCTCGCCACACAAGCGCTCTGCCAGTCTTAAACTGGCAGGCTGGTCGTGGACTTGATCTCCGACAACGCCACAATCGAGTTCACCTCCTGTATCCCCGGCACCATCGATAGTTTTTCGAAGAAGAAACGCTCGTACGCTTCAATGTCCGCCGTGACGATCCGCAGCAAAAAATCCACCGACCCCATCAGCACATAACATTCCAGCACCTCGGGAAAGCCCCGAATGGCTTCAGTGAACTCAGTGAAGTTCGAACGCCCGTGGGCGTTGAGTTTGATCTCGGCAAAAATCTGCGTGTTCAGCCCGATCTTCTTTCGGTCAAGCAGGGTCACCTGCCCTCGAATGATCCCCTCCTCCTTCATCCTTTGTATCCGCCGCCAGCAAGGCGATTGCGACAGCCCCACCTGCTCGGCGATCTGCGCACTCGACAGGGAGGCGTCTTCTTGCAGCAACGCGAGAATCTTGCGGTCGTACCCATCCAGATCGCTGTGCATAAAAAAACCTGATCTCACTATGTTCTTGAATTGTTCGATTCAATCATTCTCAAATAAGCCTCATCATAGATAAGAAATGCCCCGCTTCGAATGTAAAAATTTCCCCAGTGATTTTGGAGAAATAACATGCCGCATCTGGAAGCCGTCAACACCCCTTGCGCTCGAGCCGATGTCTGGAACGTCGGCAACGCTCATTGCCGCGTCCACTACCAACTGCTGGCCGAGGCCGAACCGGATTTGTTGTGTCGCGCGCTGAATCTGTTCGCCTTGCAGTTTCTGACGCCTGAACAGGTCAATGTGCAACGGACAGACGACCTGCTGTCCATCGACATCGTCATGGAAGATCTCAGCTGGCATCGCGCCCAGGTAATTGCGGAAAAATTACGCAACCTGATCAGTGTGTGTTCGGTCGATCTGCAAAGGGCTGATTCGGTCTGGGAAGCGCCGGCTCAAGCGACAGGTTGAAAGAACTCGATACGGCTTCGTCGGGTAGTGGCCCAACGGTCGGCGGCAGCGCGACTATCCTTTGCGCACTGTTGTTCATGAGGAGCCCGCATGTCCGTTCAACTCGCCATTCAGGACCGCTGGCTGGATCTCAATGATTTGCTGCGCGAACTGGTCGCCCAAGGCTTCATCAGCCAGGACTCGGCCGAGCACGCGCTCAATGCCCGACGTCGCCATGCTGCCAATGGTCAACTGCATCCATTGGAATTCATCGCCAGCCAACACCTCGACGATCTCAGCCGTCCCGGCAAACACCTCGATCTGGAAGGCCTGACCCTTTGGTTGTCGCAGCAGGCCGGCCAGCCTTACCTGCGCATCGATCCGCTGAAAATCAATGTCGCGGCCATTACACCGCTGATGTCCTATGCCTTCGCCCAACGCCACAAGATCCTTGCGGTTTCCATCGACCGCGACGCCGTGACCGTGGCCAGCGCCCAGCCGTACGTCAATGGTTGGGAAGCCGACCTGACCCATGTGCTGAAATTGCCGATCAAGCGTGTTGTCGCCAACCCGGTCGACATCCAGCGCTTCAGCGTGGAGTTTTTCCGCCTGGCCAAATCAGTCAGCGGCGCGAGCACCGGCGATGCACAGTCAAACACCCTGGGCAACTTCGAACAGTTGCTCAATCTCGGTGCCAGCGATCAGGAACCGGATGCCAATGACGCGCACATCGTCAACATCGTCGACTGGCTGTTCCAGTACGCTTTCCAGCAGCGCGCCAGCGATATCCACATCGAACCCCGGCGCGAGCAAGGCACTGTGCGTTTTCGCATCGACGGCGTGCTGCACAACGTCTATCAATTTCCGCCGCAGGTGACCATGGCGATCGTCAGCCGGCTGAAAAGCCTCGGACGGATGAACGTTGCGGAAAAACGCAAACCCCAGGACGGCCGGGTGAAGACCAAAACGCCGGACGGCGGTGAAGTCGAATTGCGCTTGTCGACATTGCCGACGGCGTTCGGCGAAAAGATGGTCATGCGGATCTTCGACCCGGAAGTGTTGCTCAAGGATTTCGACCAGCTAGGGTTTTCCGCCGAGGACTTGCGCCGCTGGCAGGATATGACCCGCCAGCCCAATGGCATCATCCTCGTGACCGGCCCGACCGGTTCCGGCAAGACCACGACGCTCTACACCACCCTCAAGAAACTGGCGACGCCCGAGGTCAACCTCTGCACCATCGAGGACCCGATTGAAATGGTCGAGCCGGCGTTCAACCAGATGCAGGTCCAACACAACATCGACCTGACCTTCGCCGCCGGTGTTCGTGCGCTGATGCGGCAAGACCCTGACATCATCATGATCGGCGAGATCCGCGACCTTGAAACCGCAGAAATGGCGATCCAGGCCGCCCTCACCGGCCACCTGGTACTGTCGACGCTGCACACCAACGATGCGCCCAGCGCCATCAGCCGCCTGCTTGAACTTGGCGTACCCCATTACCTGATTAAAGCCACGGTGTTAGGCGTCATGGCCCAGCGCCTGGTGCGAACCTTGTGCTCGCACTGCAAGGCACCGCTGACCCTGAGTGAAGAAGATTGGCAGACCTTGACCAAACCCTGGCAGGCGCCTTTACCGGGGAATGCGCAGCGCGCCATCGGCTGCCTCGAATGTCGAGACACCGGTTATCGCGGGCGTGCCGGGGTGTATGAAATCATGCAACTGACTGACGGCGTCAAAGCCCTGATCAACCCCGACACCGATTTGCTCGCCATTCGGCGCCAGGCCTTCAAGGAAGGTATGCGCAGCTTGCGACTGTCGGGCGCGCAGAAGGTGGCAGCAGGTTTGACGACCATCGAGGAAGTGCTTCGAGTCACCCCGCAGAGCGAGCAGAAATAAATCCTTTGTCGCTTGATGATGCAACCGCCGACTTACGGTACTTATCCCGGCCCTGCGCCGCTACACTTCTGCGATCGTAATTTCGTTGCTTCACTCAACAGGGAATCGTTATGCAGATCGGTAGCGTGCTTTTACTTTTTGTCGGCCTGGTGGTCGCCATTCTGTTCATGGGCTTCAAGGTCGTGCCACAGGGTTATCAATGGACGGTCGAGCGTTTCGGCCGTTACACCAACACCCTCAAACCCGGCCTGAACATCATCATCCCGGTCATGGACCGCATCGGTCGAAAGATCAACGTGATGGAAAGCGTGCTGGATATCCCGCCCCAGGAAGTTATCACCGCCGACAACGCCACGGTGCAAATCGATGCGGTGTGCTTCTTTCAGGTGGTCAACACCGCCCAAGCCGCCTACGAGGTGAACAACCTCGAACACGCGATTCGCAACCTGCTGCAAACCAACATCCGTACCGTGCTGGGTTCCATGGAACTGGACGCGATGCTCAGCCAACGTGATGGCATTAATGAAAAGCTGCTGCGCACCGTCGATGAAGCCACCGCGCCGTGGGGCATCAAGATCACCCGGATCGAAATCAAGGACATCAGTCCACCTGCGGACCTGATGGCGGCAATGTCGGGGCAGATGAAGGCTGAACGAATCAAGCGTGCGCAGATTCTTGAAGCCGAAGGCCTGCGGGCTGCTGCGATCCTGACTGCAGAAGGCAAGAAGCAGGCGCAGATCCTGGAAGCCGAAGGGGGTCGTCAGGCCGCGTTCCTCGAAGCCGAAGCCCGCGAACGTCAAGCCGAAGCCGAAGCCCAGGCCACTAAAGTCGTTTCGGAAGCCATCGCCGGTGGGAACGTGCAAGCGGTCAACTATTTCGTTGCCCAGAAGTACATTGATGCGCTGGGCAAGCTGGCCTCGGCCAACAACAGCAAAGTGATCCTGATGCCACTTGAGGCCAGCTCGATGATCGGTGCAGTCGGCGGCATCGGCGAAATCGTCAAGGCCACGTTCGACAACAAGAAAGCCTGAGGCGCGCTATGTGGGCATTCCTGCAACATCTATCGTTCTGGGACTGGCTGGCATTAGGCACGTTGCTGCTGATTCTTGAAGTGTTCGGCGCGGGTGGCTACCTGCTGTGGATCGGCATGGCCGCAGCCGCAGTCGGTATACTGACCTTTCTATTGCCGGGGCTGACCTGGGAATTGCAGTTTCTGCTGTTTGGTCTGCTCTCGATCGCCACGGCGCTGTATTGGTGGCACCGCCAACGCAGCGCAGTGCGCCAGAGTGATCAGCCAAACCTGAATCTGCGGGGTCAGGAACTGATCGGTAAAACCTTCGTGGTGCATGAGGCGATTGTCGACGGACGCGGCAAGATCAAGGTCGCCGATGGCGTGTGGATGGCCAGAGGGGCAGACGCCGCTCTCGGCAGCCGTGTTCGGGTGGTCGGCCAGCAAGGCGCTATTTTGCTGGTCGAACCCGAGTAACAGGCCGCTATGGAACTCGATTGCCTGATTGGCAATCCAACGCCGTAGTTAATCCAGTGGAGTCACCCATCATGCGTCTCAAACTTGCTGTTGCTACCATCGCCTTGTTGTCCCTTCCAGTCGGTTCGGCGATGGCTGACAGCTTTTGGCGTAACGTTCTCTCGTCCGGTGCCACCACCGGTTCGACCTACCTGACGTTCAAGGATCACAAGCTGATCATTGCAGCCCAGGACGATGCCGGCAGCTTCGTCGCCAGCGACGGCGGCATCCGCGGCCCGTACCTGGAAGCCGCCATGCAAAAAGTCCGGGCCGACAACCCTGGCCTGAAGGCCACGGACATGGAACTGGCCAATGCGATCCTGGCGAAAAATGCCGTAGCTTCAGAATAAGCAAACGTCCCAATGAAAAATGCCGCTCATATGAGCGGCATTTTTTTGCCTGATGCAAAACACCCAGTGGCCTGAAAAATTAGCGGTATTCATCCACCGGAACGCAGGCGCAGAACAGGTTTCGATCGCCATAAACGTTGTCCACCCGGTTCACTGCCGGCCAGTATTTGTGGGCCTTGGTGTGTGCGTCCGGCGTCACTGCCTGTTCGATGGTATAGGGCCGTTCCCACACTCCTGTGACATCCGCCAGCGTATGCGGCGCACCTTTGAGTGGGTTGTCTTCGGCCGGCCAGTTGCCGTTCTGCACTTCGGTGATTTCCGCACGAATGCTCAACATCGCACCGATAAACCGGTCCAGCTCGGCTTTCGACTCGCTTTCGGTCGGTTCGACCATCAAGGTCCCCGGGACCGGAAACGACATGGTCGGCGCATGGAAGCCATAGTCCATCAGCCGCTTGGCGACGTCCTCTTCGGTGATCCCGGTCAGCGCCTTGAGTGGTCGTAAATCGAGGATGCATTCGTGAGCCACACGCTCATTGCGTCCGGTATAGAGCACTGGAAATGCGCCAGACAGATGCCGAGCCAGGTAATTCGCCGCGAGTATCGCCACCTCGCTGGCATCCGCCAGTTGCGGCCCCATCATGGCGATGTACATCCAGCTGATGGGCAGAATACTTGCGCTGCCCCACGGCGCGGCACTTACCGCGCCGTTCTGAGGCAAAGGACCGTCAATCGGTATCACCGGATGATTGGCCACGAACGGCGCCAGATGCGCCCGCACACCAATCGGTCCCATGCCAGGGCCGCCACCACCGTGCGGAATGCAAAAGGTTTTGTGCAGATTCATGTGAGAGACATCAGCGCCAATGTCCGCCGGCCGCGCCAGCCCGACCTGAGCGTTGAGGTTGGCGCCGTCCATGTACACCTGGCCACCCTGGCTGTGGACAACTTCGCAGATCTCGCTGATGCCCTCCTCATACACGCCGTGGGTCGACGGATAAGTCGCCATCAGACAGGCGAGTTTATCTCCGGCGGTCGCTGCTTTGTCCTTCAGGTCATCCAGATCGACGTTACCCGCCTGGTCACACTCGACGATCACCACGCGCATGCCGGCCATTTGTGCCGACGCAGGGTTGGTGCCGTGTGCCGAGGAAGGAATCAGGCAAATATCCCGTGCGCCCTCATGGCGGCTCTCGTGATATTTGCGAATCGCCAGCAAGCCTGCGTACTCGCCTTGGGCGCCGGAGTTGGGCTGCATGCAGATCGCATCGAAACCGGTAATTGCGCAGAGCCAGCGCTCCAGCTCCTCGATCATCAGCGAATAACCGACAGCCTGCTCTTTGGGCGCAAACGGGTGCAGATTGGCAAACTGCGGCCAGGTGATCGGGATCATCTCGCTGGTGGCATTGAGTTTCATGGTGCAGGAACCCAGCGGAATCATCGACTGATTGAGTGCCAGGTCCTTGTTTTCCAGCTGTTTGAGATAGCGCAGCATCTCGGTTTCACTGTGATGGGCACTGAACACCGGGTGGCGCAGATAAGGCGAAGTGCGCAGCAATGCGTCCGGAATGCCGACCGAGAGCGTTTCAGCATCCAGATCGTCGACCTTGAGCCCATGATCGGCACCTAGAAACACGTCAAACAGCTTGGCCACGGTGGATTCGTCGCAAGTCTCGTCCAGGCTCAGGCCCAGTTTCCCACGCCCCAGAATGCGCAAATTGATCCGGGCGGCGTTGGCACTTTCAATGATCGCGGTTTGAGTGCCACCGACCTCCAACGTCAGGGTGTCGAAGAAGTGCTGATTGATTCTCGTGATGCCATGTCGTTCAAGCCCCGTCGCCAGGATGCAGGTCAGGCGATGAACTCTCTGGGCAATTCGTTTAAGGCCTTCCGGACCATGGTAGACCGCGTAAAAGCTGGCGATATTGGCGAGTAATACTTGAGCAGTGCAGATGTTCGAGTTGGCTTTTTCCCGTCGGATATGTTGCTCGCGGGTTTGCAGGGCCATGCGCAACGCGACGTTGCCGCGAGCGTCTTTGGAGACACCGATGATCCGTCCCGGAATTGCACGCTTGTATTCATCACGACTGGCGAAGAACGCCGCGTGTGGTCCGCCGTATCCCATTGGCACGCCGAATCGCTGGGAGGAGCCGAAGACCACGTCTGCACCCAATTCCCCTGGCGGCGTCAGCAACAGCAGGCTCAGCAGGTCAGTTGCGACGCAAGCCAGCGCTTGCTGGGCATGCAACTGGTCGATCACCGGCCGTAGATCGCGAATTTCGCCATGGGTGTCGGGATATTGCAGCAGCGCACCAAACACTTGGTGCTGCTTCAAGTTGTCCACCGCGTCGATGATCAGCTCGAAACCGAAGCCTTCCGCACGAGTCTGCACCACAGAAATGGTCTGCGGATGGCAGTTTTCGTCGACAAAGAACAGATTGCTTTTGGACTTGGCAACCCGTTTGGCCAGCGCCATGGCTTCTGCCGCAGCGGTGGCTTCATCCAGCAGTGAAGCGTTGGCCAGTTCCAGACCCGTGAGGTCGATGACCAATTGCTGGAAATTCAGCAGCGCCTCCAGGCGTCCTTGGGCGATCTCTGGCTGATACGGCGTGTAGGCGGTGTACCAACCTGGATTTTCCAGAACGTTTCGCAAAATCACGGCCGGCGTGAGGGTGCCGTGATAGCCCATGCCGATCAGGCTGGTCCAGACCTGGTTCTGTTCGGCGTAACCCCGAAGCTTGGCCAGGGCGGCCTCTTCGTCGAGGGCGGGCGGCAGATCGAGCTCACGGTTCAGGCGAATTCCCGGTGGCACCGTCTGTTCGATGAGCTCTATCCGGCTGCCGAGGCCAAGACTGTCGAGCATCGCCTGCTGCTCGGCGGCATCGGGCCCGAGGTGGCGGCGAAGGAAGGCATTGGGATCGCGTAACTGGCTCAAGGACGGCAACTGGGACATGACGGGCTCTCTCTTGACTGGCGCTCTGCGTCGATGCAACACGGTCAAACCAGCATAGCAGCCGAAGTCGGGGTGCCTTGAAGATCAAAAGATCGCAGCCTGCGGCAGCTCCTACAGGGGATCGCATTTTCAATGTCGTGCCTTTGCAGATCAGAAGATCGTCCGAACGCGGCCCGAGCCTTCCGCAGGCCCTACAGGGGAATACGTTCCTCTGTAGGAGCTGCCGCAGGCTCGGGCCGCGTTCGGACGATCTTTTGATCTGCCATGACAAAAAAGCCCCGACAGGTCGGGGCTTTGGGGTGACGCTAAACGCTTACTCGCCGATGGCAGCCTTGTAGCCAGCCGCGTCGAGCAGCTTGTCCAGGTCGGCAGCGTTGCTTGGCTTGAGCTTGAAGATCCAGGCGCCGTACGGGTCGGAGTTCAACAGCTCCGGGGTGGCGCTCAGTTCTTCGTTGACTGCGATCACTTCACCGGCCACCGGGGAGTAAATGTCGGAGGCGGCTTTTACCGACTCAACGACACCGGATTGATCGCCCGCCGCGAAGACGGTTCCGACTTCGGTCAGCTCTACAAACACCACATCGCCCAGCGCTTCCTGCGCGTGATCGCTGATGCCCACGGTGACGGTGCCATCGGCTTCAAGACGGGCCCATTCGTGACTTTCGGCAAAACGCAGGTCGGCAGGAATATCGCTCATGTTCTGTGTCCTCAAAAAATGGTCAGCGGTCATGCCCGCCGGAAAAGGTTAGATCAAGGTTTTGCCGTGGCGTACGAAGGTCGGTTTGACCACTCGGACCGGGTACCACTTGCCACGGATTTCCACTTCTGCGCGGTCGGCTGTCGCCATCGGCACGCGCGCCAGTGCAATAGACTTGCTTAGCGTAGGAGAGAAACTACCACTGGTGATCTCTCCTTCGCCAACATCTGCGATCCGAACCACCTGATGAGCGCGCAATACCCCGCGCTCCTCAAGCACCAGACCGACCAATTTGTGCTGAATACCACCGGCTCGCTCGGCTTCCAAAGCAGTACGGCCGATGAACTGGCGAGTGGCCGGCTCCCAGGCAATGCTCCAGGCCATATTGGACGCCAGCGGCGAAACATCCTGGTGAATGTCCTGGCCATACAGGTTCATCCCGGCTTCGACCCTCAGAGTATCCCGCGCGCCGAGCCCGATCGGCGAAATCCCCGCGCCAACCAGATCGTTGAAGAATCCGGGGGCCTGACGGGCTGGCAGGATGATTTCCAGACCGTCTTCACCGGTGTAGCCGGTGCGCGCGATGAACCAGTCACCGTCCGGCAAACCTTCAAAAGGCTTGAGCATCTGGATAAGGTTGCCACGAGACTGGGTGACGAGCTCGGAGATCTTGTGTCGGGCCTGGGGTCCCTGAATGGCCAGCATCGCCAGCTCCGAGCGCTCATTGAGCGTGACATCGAAGCCGCCGACATGGGACTGCATCCAGGCCAGGTCCTGATCGCGAGTGGACGCATTGACCACCAAGCGATAACCGTCTTCAAGACGGTAGACGATCATGTCGTCGACGATGCCGCCATGCTCATTGAGCATAGTGCTGTACAGCGCGCGTCCCGGGCTGTGCAGTCGTCCGACGTCATTGCTCAGCAAATGCTGGAGCCAGGCTTTGGCCTGGGGGCCGCCGATATCGATCACGGTCATGTGGGATACATCGAAAACCCCGCAATCGCGGCGCACCTGATGGTGTTCCTCGACCTGCGAGCCGTAATGCAGAGGCATATCCCAACCGCCAAAATCGACCATCTTCGCGCCGAGGGCGAGATGAAGGTCATACAGAGGCGTACGCTGTCCCATGGGTTTCTCCTTCCGGGCGTGGCGAAGGTGCGGGCAAGTACTGCACGGAGTGAAAGCCTTGAAATAGAGGGCTTTCAGCCGATTTCAGCGACCTGGTCTGTAGGACATGCCGCACCGAATGCCGCGCATTGTAGCTGCAAGGTGTAGGACTGACACCTAGGCGTTTCGATGCGCTGAACGCCGGATCAATCCGATGACCGGTAACAACCCGACCAAAACCAGGGTCAGCGCCGGCAACGATGCACGCGCCCATTCGCCTTCACTGGTCATTTCAAAGATGCGGACCGCCAGCGTATCCCAGCCAAACGGGCGCATCAGCAGGGTTGCGGGCATTTCCTTGAGCACATCGACGAACACCAGCAACGCGGCGCTCAATGTTCCAGGCAGTAATAACGGCAGATACACTTTGAAAAACAGTCGAGGCCCACTGACGCCCAGGCTACGTGCCGCTTCGGGCAAAGATGGCCGTATTCGCGCCAGGCTGCTTTCAAGCGGTCCGTAGGCCACCGCGATGAACCGCACCAGATAGGCCAGCAACAATGCCGACAGGCTGCCCAGCAGCAAGGGCTTGCCGGCGCCCCCCAACCAGCCTGACAACGGAATCACCAGTTCGCGATCCAGGTAACTGAATGCCAGCATGATCGAAACGGCCAATACCGAACCTGGCAGCGCATAGCCGAGGTTGGCCAGGCTGACGCCGGAGCGGATCGCCTGCGTGGGTGCCAGTCGACGGGCAAACACCAGCACGAGGGCCACGCTGACGGTGATCAATGCAGCGATGCCACCCAGGTAGAGGGTATGAAGGATCAGCCCGGCATATCGCTCATCCAGGTCAAAGCGTCCGCGCTGCCAGAACCACACGACCAGTTGCAGCATCGGAATGACAAAGGCGCACGCGAACACCAGGCCGCACCAGCCCATGGCCGCCACGGCTTTGAATCCGCGCAGGTGGTACAGCGCTTTGACGCGTGGTCGCTCGTTGCTCGCCCTGTTGGCCCCGCGTGCACGACGCTCGCCGTACAGCACCACCATCACCACCAGCAGCAACAAGCTGGCCAATTGCGCCGCCGTGGAAAGGCTGAAGAATCCGTACCAGGTTTTGTAGATGGCGGTGGTAAACGTATCGAAGTTAAACACCGACACCGCACCGAAATCCGCCAGTGTTTCCATCAGCGCCAACGCCACGCCTGCACCGATGGCAGGTCGCGCCATCGGCAACGCGACTCGCCAGAACGCCTGCCACGGTGATTGACCGAGGACACGGGCCGCTTCCATCAGGCCTTTGCCTTGGGCGAGGAACGCCGTGCGTGCCAACAGGTAAACGTAAGGATAAAAAACCAGCACCAGCACCAGAATCACGCCACCGGTCGAACGAACTCGAGGCAGCCGTAACCCCGTGCCGAACCATTCGCGCAGCAGGGTTTGCACGGGACCCGCGAAATCCAGCAAGCCAACAAAGACGAATGCCAGCACGTACGCGGGAATCGCGAACGGCAGCATTAATGCCCAATCCAGCCAGCGCCGTCCGGGGAACTCGCAAAGACTGGTGAGCCAGGCGAGGCTGACACCGAGCAAGGTCACGCCGACACCCACACCGACCACCAGGGTTACTGTGTTGGCCAGCAGCCGTGTCATCTGTGTGTCCCAGAGGTGGGACCAGATTTGCGTGTCGATGGTTTGCCAGGAGAGAAACAGGACGCTTAGTGGCAGCAGGACCAGCGCAGCGATGGCGAAGACCAGGGGATACCAGCGGCGTTGGGCGGGGTGGGCCAAGGAAAAGCTCTCTGGGATAAATCAACGAAATGTACGTGAAACCCAAAAAGATCGCAGCCTGCGGCAGCTCCTACGTTGAAATTCATCACTCTGTAGGAGCTGCGGAAGGCTCGGGCCGCGTTCGGACGATCTTTTTGATCTTCGAACGTTGCGGCTCAGTTCCAGCCAGCGCGATCCATCATGCGAATCGCTTCGGCCTGACGCTTGCCCGCGATTTCCACCGGCAAGGTGTCCGCGACAAACTTGCCCCAACTCGCCACTTCAGCGGAGGGCTGAACAGCCGGGTTGGCCGGGAATTCCTGGTTCACGTCGGCAAAGATCTTCTGCGCTTCAGGTGTGGTCATCCACTCAACCAACGCCTTGGCTGCTTCTGGATGCGGCGCATGCTTGGTCAGGCCGATGCCCGACAAGTTGACGTGCACACCACGGTCACCCTGGTTTGGCCAGAACAGCTTCACCGCCAGATCCGGCTTCTGCTTGTGCAGGCGGCCGTAGTAGTAGGTGTTGACGATGCCGACGTCGCATTGGCCAGCGTTGATCGCTTCCAGCACCGCGATGTCGTCGGAGAATACGTCGGTGGACAGGTTATTCACCCAGCCCTTGAGGATTTTCTCGGTTTTGTCCGCGCCGTGGACTTCGATCATGGTGGCGGTCAGGGACTGGTTGTAGACCTTCTTCGCCGTACGCAAGCACAAGCGACCTTCCCAATTTTTATCAGCCAGGCCCTCGTACGTCGTCAACTCGCCCGGTTTCACGCGGTCGGTGGAGTAGGCGATAGTACGGGCACGCAGGCTCAGGCCGGTCCAGGCATGGGCGGAAGAGCGGTATTGCAGCGGAATGTTGGCGTCGATCACCTTGGAGGTGAACGGTTGGAGAATACCCATCTGCTCGGCTTGCCAGAGGTTCCCGGCATCGACGGTGAGCAGCAGGTCGGCGGTTGCGTTCTCGCCCTCAGCCTTGATGCGCTGCATCAGCGGCGCTTCCTTGTCGGTGATGAACTTGATTTTCACCCCGGTTTTGGCGGTGTATGCATCGAAGACCGGCTTGATCAGCTCGTCGATCCGGGAGGAGTAAACCACCACTTCGTCGGCGGCCTGGGCGGCGGTGCTGCCAATCAGGGTCAGGGCGATTGCAGTCAGTAGACGCTTCGGTGCCAACATGGGAGCGATCCCTCGATAAAAAAGTGAGGCCAAATGATAAGGACTCACATTTACCATCTCAATCGATCAGTTCGCGGAGGCGTTACCAGATGTTGCACGGCCAGAATGACCATACCTGTGGCGAGGGGATTTATCGGAATGCCGCACAACCCCGTTCGGCTGCGCAGCAGTCGTAAAACTTGCAGGGGTTTGCAGGACTTCCCGCGATTTCAGCTTTAGGGCCGCTACGCAACCCAACGGGGATAAATCCCCTCGCCACAACTTCAGGGTTTGGCTAAGGCCGGCAGATCCCCGGTCAATCCCAGCGCCTCACGCACAAAGAGCGCCTTGGCCTCGGGCATTTGATCAACCAGCTTCAAACCGGCATTGCGCAGCCAGCGCATCGGCAACGGGTCGGCCTGGAACAACCGCTCGAAACCTTCCATCGCCGCCATCAGCGCCAGGTTATGAGGCATGCGTCGACGCTCGTAACGGCTCAGCACTTTGACATCCGCCAGTTGCTCGCCGCGAGCGACCGATTGCAGCAGTACTTCGGCCAGCACGGCGGCATCAAGGAACCCAAGGTTCACGCCCTGCCCCGCCAGCGGGTGAATCGTGTGGGCCGCATCACCGATCAGCGCCAGGCCTTGCTGGACATAACGCTTGGCATGGCGCTGGCGCAGCGGCACGCACAGACGCGGATCAGCGCTGAGCACCTTGCCAAGCCGGCCTTCAAAGGCCCGCTCCAGCTCCCGACAAAAACCTTCTTCATCCAGCGCCATCAAGCGTTCGGCTTCACTCGGTGTGGTCGACCAGACGATTGAACACCAGTCCTGCTGCCCATCGCGTTCCAGCGGCAGAAATGCCAGCGGCCCGTTATCGGTGAATCGCTGCCAGGCGGTCATCTGATGGGGCTGGGTACTGCGTACGCTGGTGACGATGGCGTGGTGCAGGTAATCCCACTCCCGCGTCGCCATGCCGGTCAGGCGCCGCACTGCCGAGTTGGCACCATCGGCAGCGATTACCAGCGGAGCCCGCAACGTGCGGCCATCAGCAAGGGTCAGCAGCCAGTCATCCCCGGAGCGACGCATCTGTTCCAGGCGAGCATTGGCCAGCATGCCCAGGTCGCAGTCATGCAAGCGGTCGAGCAAAGCATCCTGAACCACGCGGTTCTCGACGATGTGCCCGAGTACTTCGGCATGCACGCTGGCGGCCGAGAAGTGAATGTGCCCGGTCCCGCTGCCGTCCCAGACATGCATGTCGGAGTAAGGACTGCTGCGTCGGTTTTCGATGCCTTCCCAGACACCCAAGCGCTGCAGAATCCGCTGGCTGGCGGTCGACAAGGCACTCACTCGCGGCTCGAACGGTGCCTCGCTGTCGAACGGTTTGACGCTCATGGGGCTGCCGTCCAGCAGCAGCACTTCCAGCCCGCTGTCCTGCAACGCGAGCGCCAGGGCGCTGCCGACCATTCCGGCCCCGACAATCAGCAGATCTGCGCGCATGTCCATGCTTTAAGCCTGTCTCGCTTGCGGCTTGAGCCGCACGTAAAGGGTTTTCCCGACCCGCGCCACCAAGTGACCCGCGCCGTCGTGAATATCGACCTGCAACTGCGGCAGGTATTTTTCGCCATCGGCGGTCTGCCGGCGGATCTCATCGAGCAAGGTGTCGTCGATGGTGAAGCGGGCGAATACCGGACCTTTGCCCGGCGAAATGAAATCGATGTCGGCGGCCTTGTCCCAAACGATATAACGGTGACCCAGGTTTTCCATCAGCATCAGCATGAAAAACGGATCGACCATGGAGTACAGGCTGCCGCCGAACTGGGTGCCGACGTAATTGCGGTTGTACCAGCTCAGGCCCATGGACACCCGAACATCGCGGAAATCTTCGCTGATGTGCTGCACGCGCACACCGGCGCCGAGATACGGTGGGTAGAAAGTCATGGCCCAACGCATCAACCGCGCTTTTGCGAACCTGCTGGTGAGCCACTTAAGCATCGGGACGCGTACCCAAACCCATGGCCTGCCGGGCAAACCAGCGCTTGGCTGGCGGCAACAGATCGAGACCGAGCAGGCCGAGGTTACGGCCCAGGGAAACCAGCGGCTGGGTGCTGCCGAAAAGACGGGTCACTTGATCGGAGAAGCCTACAGTCAGGTTTTGATCCAGACGCTGGCGCTCGCGATATGCCTGCAACGTGGCGAAGTCACCCGGCGCTGTCTCGCTCGCCAGCAACGCATCGGCCAGCGCCTGGGCATCACGCAGCGACAGGTTGAAGCCTTGTCCGGCAATCGGGTGCAGGCTGTGAGCGGCGTTGCCGAGAATCGCCAGATGCGGGCGCACCTGTTCTTCGGCTTCGATCAACGCCAGCGGGTACAAATGCCGCGCGCCGACTTGTTTCAGGGTGCCGAGACGATAACCGAACACACCCTGCAATTCGCTGAGGAAGTCACGATCGTCCAGCGCCGCCAGCCGTTGCGCGTCCATGCCCAGACGGGTCCAGACCAGGGCGCAGCGATTGTCCGGCAGCGGTAACAACGCCATCGGGCCGTCGTCGGTAAATCGTTCGAAGGCCACGCCGTTGTGGGATTCGCTCGGGGTGATGTTGGCGATCAGCGCGCTTTGGTTGTACGGACGCTTCTTGATGCCGATCCCCAACTGCTCGCGCAGCCCGGAACGACCGCCATCCGCCAGGACTGCAAGGTCACATTCCAGGGTGATTTCATCGTTGAGGGTCAGGCGATAGCCGTCAGTCAGCGGTTCCATCCGGGTGACTTCAGCAGGGCAGCGCCAGCTGATCACGTCCTTGTCCAGGCCTTGCCAGAGGCATTGACCGAGCCAGGCGTTTTCCACCACATACCCGAGCGCCGGAACGCCTTCTTCCATCGCCGACAGCCGCGCGGTGGAAAAGCGTCCACGATCGGAAACATGAATCTGCTTGATCGGTTCGGCGCGGCGGGAGATTTCCTGCCACACGCCCAGCCGTTGATAAATTTGTCGGGCGCCGAAGGACAGCGCCGAAGAGCGGGCGTCGTAGCTCGGTTGGTAGGTGTCACCCGGAGCGAATGGCTCGATCAGCACGATCTTCCAGCCTCGCGCCTTGGCCCCGGCCTGCAATGCCAACGCCAGACTGGCGCCAACCAGACCACCCCCGATGATTGCCAGATTGACCCGACTCATGCCGCTTGTGTCCTTGCTGCGGCCATCAGGGCCTCGATCTCGGCGACGGTTTTCGGTACGCCTTGGGTCAGGATTTCACAACCGGTTTTGGTCACCACTACGTCGTCCTCGATGCGCACGCCAATGCCACGCCATTTTTTCGCTACGTTCTGGTTGTTCGGAGCAATGTAGATGCCCGGCTCCACCGTCAGCGCCATGCCGACCTCCAGTACCCGCCATTCACCGCCGACCCGATACTCGCCAACGTCATGCACATCCATGCCCAGCCAGTGACCGGCGCGGTGCATGTAGAACGCCTTGTAGGCTTCGCTGGCGATCAGCTCGTCTACGTCACCTTGCAACAGACCCAGTTCCACCAGACCCGAAGTAATCACCCGGACCGTTGCTTCATGGGCCTGGTTCCAGTGCTTGTTCGGGGCAATTTCGGCAAATGCGGCTTCTTGTGAGGCCAGCACCAACTCGTAGATTGCCTTCTGTTCCGCTGAATACTTGCCGTTGACCGGCCAGGTGCGGGTGATGTCGCTGGCGTAGCAATCGATTTCACAACCCGCATCGATCAGCACCAGGTCACCATCCTTGAGCACCGCGTCGTTTTGCTGGTAATGCAGGATGCAGCTATTGCGCCCCGCCGCGACAATCGAACCATAGGCCGGCATCTTGGCTCCGCCTTTGCGGAACTCGTAGTCGAGCTCGGCTTCGAGGCTGAACTCATACAACCCTGCCCGACTGGCCTGCATCGCGCGGATGTGCGCCTGGGCGGAAATCCGCGCGGCCTCGCGCATCACCTTCACTTCTGCTGCCGATTTATACAGGCGCATGTCGTGCAGCAGATGATCCAGGGCAACGTATTCGTTCGGCGGCTGGGCGCCAAGGTGCGCTTTGGAACGGATCACGTTGATCCAGTCCATCAGGTGACGATCGAACTCAGGGTTGCTGCCCATGGCCGAATAGACCCGGTCGCGGCCTTCGATCAGGCCCGGCAGGATGTCGTCGATGTCGGTGATGGGAAAGGCATCGTCAGCGCCGAAGTCGCGAATGGCGCCTTCCTGACCGGCGCGCAGACCGTCCCACAACTCGCGTTCGGCATTGCGCTCACGGCAGAACAGGATGTATTCGCCATGCAGACGCCCGGGCATCAACACGAGAACAGCCTGGGGCTCGGGGAAACCGCTCAGGTACTGAAAATCGCTGTCTTGACGGTAGACATGCTCGACGTCGCGATTGCGGATAGCAACCGCTGCGGCGGGCAGGATGGCAATGCTGTTGGGTTCCATCTGCGCCATCAAGGCCTTGCGGCGACGGCTGTATTCCGATTTCGGGATATGAATCATGGGCAGATGGCGTTCCCTGGCAATCGATTAATGCAGTGACGGCTTGGCAGCAGCAGGCGCATCCGGCTTTTTCGTTTCGCTGAACAGCAGCAGCGGTGCAACGCGCAGGTACTCCATCACTTCCATGTAGTCGCTTTCACCGTCGTCGGACTCTTCCAGGGCGTCTTGCACCTGGGAAATGGCCGCCAGATCCTGCAGCACTTCCGTGGCTTCAGGGCTCAGCATGCTGCTGTCACGGCAGTTCAGGCCGAAACCGCTGAGGAAGCCCTGGCACCATTGGCCCAGTGCAGCGGCACGGTCAGCCAGCGGCTCGTCATCGGTGGGCAGCAACAGCACGACGGTCACGTCGTCGCCGGTAAGCTCGCCCTTGACCATCTCCTGCAAGCCGATCAAGGCATTGCGGACGTTATCCTGCGGCTCGCTTTCGAGCAGTTCGGCGGCATCGACCAGCCAGCCTTCGGCATCGAAGCCGGCACCGGCGCAACTGCGACCGAGCAACAGGCCATGCAGTTCGGCAGGCGAGACGTTATGACCGCTGGAAGTCAGCAGGGTGGTGAAGGCTTGGTACGGGGAATTCTGAATGGGCATGGGCAGCTAGGCGCCAGACGGCGCTATGTCTAGAATGAAGGCCTAGTATCCTACATCGACTCCTCTGTAGGAGCGAGCTTGCTCGCGATGAACCCGAGAACGCCGCGGGATGTCAGGGACCCAGTGTTATCGTTGGCGACCATCGCGAGCAAGCTCGCTCCTACAGTTAAACACCCATCAGACATGTTCAGTGGAAGCAATGGAAGACACAGACCTGCAAGCGCTGATGGCGAGACTCGAGTTGCTAATTGACCGAGTCGAGCAACTAAAGAGCCAAAACGGACTCCTATTAGCTCAGGAAAAGACCTGGCGCGAGGAACGCGCGCACCTCATTGAAAAAAATGAAATCGCCCGGCGTAAGGTCGAATCGATGATTTCGCGCCTCAAGGC
>Ga0160458_100252_pt1 | contig 34970 bp, 26 predicted proteins | sample HID1973I_E6MG_FD_108247 | JGI IMG/M metagenome (GOLD analysis project Ga0160458, IMG submission 108247) | Enriched mosquito-associated microbial communities from UW Madison campus, WI, USA - HID1973I_E6 MG | ecosystem: Host-associated > Arthropoda: Insects > Digestive system > Unclassified ...
GATCGTAAAGGGACCGGCCTCAACTTTATACGGAAGTGAAGCCGTTGGAGGATTAATAAATGTCATTACCAAAAAACCATCTACTGCTCCAGCCTTATCAGCCGATGTATTCGGTACAGATTGAGGGGAGATACAGATCTAGCTGCTAAGTTCAGCGTCGGAAAAAAAGCGCAATCCTTACTTGGTATAAACTATTTTAATTATCAAAACCCAATTGATAACAATAATGATGGTTTCACCGATTTGACCCTTCAAACAGGATTTCAGTATTCAAATGGGACTTCGAAAGAAAAGCTAGCCGGGTTTCTCCATGGCGGCGCGTTATGTATATGAAGATCGCTGGGGAGGAGAAATGGACTGACAGAGGCGGTGATGAAGTCGGTCCCTGCAAACATACTCACAAGAGGCTAGGTTTAAAACACGTTTAGATTGATTTTACAATAGGTCTAAATTACCTCCACATTACTGTTGTTATAGTATGCTTATAATGTGTACTTAGTGTGCATTTCTATTAAAAAGTACACACTGAGTGCACACTAAGTACACACTAACACCGCACTCATATAGACGTATTATAGAACTGTTATAAAGCTGATGTCGAAGTATTATCTAATTTATATTGTTTATGTGTCCTTTAATTTACATTTTAGCAGATAATACATTTTAGCAGATAATTGTAAACCAATAAAAACAATTATGGCAGTTATTAAAAACGGAAAAATCATATTTGAAGGGTTTGCAGAGCAGAGTTTTAACATGGTCTAAAAGGAGGACAAGCAGGAACATAAATTCCCGGTTTTTCCTCCCTTATCATGATACAGATACGTTGCAACAACATCGTTGTAATGCCAAAATTCCTTTATTATTTATATTACTACAAAAAGAAATAAAGATATGCGAAAATTACTCTTATTAATGCTTACGTTGCTGGTGCAACAACTGTACGGCCAAACGGGCAAACATGTGATTATGGTGACCTTGGATGGCTTGCGCCCGGAGTTCTACCTTTCAAAAGACTGGAATACACCGCATTTGAAACAGTTGGTAAAAGAAGGAGCTTTTGCCGAAGGAGTAGTCAGCGTTTTCCCTGCTATGACTTTTCCCTCGCATACCACGATGGTTACTGGAGTTGCTCCTGAAACGCATGGCATATTTTACAATGGTGTGTTTGAACCCGATACAGTAAAGGGAAGCATTTATTGGAATTTTAAACAGATTACCAGCCCCACCATTTGGGAGTCTGCTCACAAATCAGGCTTAAAAGTAGCTTCATTGGTTTGGCCGGTTTCTGCTGAAGCCCCATTAGATTTTAATATCCCCGATATAGGGGGTATGGGTAATGCGGTTCTGGAAAAATATAGTGTTCCGGCCGGTGTAACAACAACTCTGAAAAAAGAGGTATTGGGGGGTGCAGAGAAGATCGATATCAGTAATGATGTGGACGTAGCCAAAATTGCAGCATGGGTAATTAAGAATAAAAAACCAAATTTGATGACAATACATATGTTTGGTCTTGATCATAAAGAACACGAATTTGGCAGAGAAGGCACTGAAATTCAAAAAGCCGTGGCTAAAGCAGATAGCTGTGTAGGCATTATCAGGGATGCTATACGAGATGCAGGACTACAAGATAGTACGTTGTTTATTGTTTTAGGAGACCATGGTTTTTTTGATACAGACAAATCTTTAAATCCTAATGTGTTATTAGCCCGTGCCGGTTTGCTCCGAAATACTGATAAAGGTGACTGGGATGCCAGGTTTTATACCGTAGGCGGCGGGGCTTTTTTATTCGTAAAAAACAACGATAAAAAAATTGTAGCCGAAGTAGAAGAAATCTTTAAAAACCTACCTGCCGATGAAAAAAAATATTTCCGGATCGTCGGGGCTACCGAGATGAAGAAGATCGGTGCTGATCCAAATGCTGTTTTTGCACTGAGTGCATTGAACGGGGCAGCGTTTGGAGATACCTTTAAGGGAGCTTTTATAAGACCCGGAAAAGGGGGAACCCATGGTCATTTTCCAGATACTAAAAATATACAAACAGGATTTATGGCCGTTGGAAATACCGTAAAACCCAATAGTAATCTTAAAGAAATACATCTATACGATGTTACACCAATTATAAGTGAATATTTAAACCTAAAAATGGAAAGTCAGTTAAAAGGCAGGGTACCAGATGGGTTCTTTGAAATGGAAATTACGCCTTAGCATGCTTTGGCGTCACTATGCAAATACCGCTAGCCGAAACCACCTGAACTCAGAAAAATTCAATCTTTCTGCAATTTTGGGAATGTGGTATAAGTAAAAATAGTTCAAAGCTTTCTACTTAACTATTTGGAGAAGAATCTGCTGGCTATACAACAACAAACCAAGGTTTTAAAATTGACAGAGAATAATCATTCAATAAAATTGGAATAGAAAAGTGAGTAACCTGATTGAAATAAGAGAATATAACATACTCAACAAGAGTGACCTAATCTAATCAGGCTTAATACACCTAGGACTCCAACTCAATTGGTCAGACAGTGTCTGACTTTTTTGAGGGTAATTTGAGGGTTCTATTATTATAATTTGGTTGTGCTGGTTAATTTCAATAAATTTCCAAACCAAAAATCAATTTATGACATCTTCAGAATTTATTAAAAAATACGCAAATCATCCTCACTATAAATCACCTACCGGAAACAAGCTACATGCTAAAAGTTGGCAGACGGAAGCGCCGCTGCGCATGTTATTAAACAATTTAGATGCGGAGGTTGCTGAAAACCCCGATGAGCTTATTGTTTACGGCGGAAACGGCCAGGCCGCACGCAACAAAGAATCGCTGCAAAAAATCATTGAACTGCTCCTGGAATTGGATGAGAATCACTCTTTGCTGGTTCAATCAGGGAAACCTGTTGGAATCATCCGTTCGCACCCTGCAGCTCCGCGGGTTTTAATCGCCAATAGCAATCTTGTTCCTCACTGGGCTACATGGGATCATTTTAATGAACTGCGAAGCAAAGACTTAATGATGTATGGACAAATGACTGCCGGGAGCTGGATTTATATTGGTACTCAAGGGATTTTACAGGGCACTTATGAAACCTTCATGGCTTGTGCGCAGAAGGAGTTTCATGGCGACTTACAGGGGAAACTGATTGTTACGGCAGGGCTCGGCGGTATGGGTGGCGCTCAGCCATTGGCCGCAACCATGGCTGGTGCTGTGTTTTTAGGAGCAGACGTAGATCCGGAAAGAATAAAAAAACGCATTGAAACCAAATACATCGATAAAATGACTGATTCGTATGAAGAGGCCATTCTTTGGGTTAAAGACGCAATTAAAAATAAAGAAGCGATATCCATTGGCTTAGTGAGCGACGCAGGTGATTTGCTGGAGAATCTTTTGAGAGATGGGTTAATTCCTGATATTCTTACCGACCAAACATCAGCCCACGATCCAATAAACGGGTATATTCCAAACGGATTCAATTTATCTGAAGCCAAATCTTTGCGGGAAAGCGATCCCGAACAGTACAAAGAAAAATCAATAAAAAGCATGGCACGACATGTCAGTCTCATGCTTGAATTAAAAAAACAGGGCGCGGTAACTTTTGATTATGGAAATAATCTGCGGGAATATGCCTATCAAGGAGGTGAGAAAAACGCTTTTGATTTCCCCGGATTTACGCCTGCCTATATCCGTCCTCTTTTTTGCGAAGGTAAAGGTCCCTTTCGCTGGGCAGCTTTATCAGGCGATCCGGAAGATATCCGCATAACCGATCAAGCTTTAATTGAAGCTTTTCCTGAAAACCAGGGCTTAATCAATTGGCTAAAAATGGCACAGGAAAAGGTAGCTTTTCAAGGACTTCCCTGCAGAATATGCTGGTTGGGAATGGGAGAACGGGAAAAGGCTGGGTTAATTTTCAATGAGTTAGTACGAGCCGAAAAGATCAAAGCGCCTATTGTGATTGGACGAGATCATCTCGACTGCGGATCTGTGGCTTCCCCGAACCGGGAAACCGAAGCCATGCTGGATGGCTCAGATGCGGTATCTGATTGGCCATTGTTAAATCTGATGAGTAATACAGCGGGTGGTGCAACGTGGGTTTCTTTTCATCATGGCGGCGGAGTTGGGATTGGTTACTCTCAACACGCAGGTATGGTTGTATTAGCCGATGGCACCGATCGGGCTGAAGAATGTTTAAAACGTGTTCTTTATAACGATCCGGCAATGGGAGTTTTCAGACATACCGATGCTGGTTATGATAAAGCGACAGAATGGGCGGAAAAGTTTGATCTTAAAATTTGGTAAATTGCAGACATGAAATTAATAGGTCCTTTTTCTCAAATTCTAACATTGGCTAACCTACCATTAAAAGGTAGAATTTCTGATGAGCAATTAGAAATCATTTCAAATGGTGGAGTACTCGTTAATAGCGAAGGAAATATTTTAGAAATTGCAGAATTCAACAAATTAAAGACGAAGCTTCCAGCTATTAAGGTTGAAGAAATTGAAGAGCCAGCTACGTTGATTCCTGGCTTTATTGATTGCCATACGCATATTGCCTTTGAAGGCAGCAGAGCTGGCGATTATGCGATGCGTGTAGCCGGGAAAACCTACCTGGAGATTGCAAAAACGGGTGGAGGAATTTGGGACTCCGTTATACAAACGCGATTGGCTTCTGAAGATGACCTTGTTAGAAACACGGTTTGTCGTGCCAACAGACATGCTCTTTCAGGAGTAACTACGATTGAAGTAAAAAGCGGTTATGGGTTAACAGTTGAATCGGAAATAAAGATTTTAAGAGCTATTAAAAAAGCCAATAATCAGGTTCCTGCTGATTTAATCAGCACCTGTCTCGCTGCTCATATGAAGCCCAAGGATTTTGATGGAGACCAGCGAGAATACCTTGAATATCTTATTAAAGAACTTCTTCCTATTTTAGAAGCGGAAAACCTGGCTCAACGCATCGATATATTTATTGAAGAATCGGCTTTTGGCGCGGAGCAAGCAGATGTTTTTTTAGAGAGCGCAAAAAGAGCAGGTTTTGAATTAACCGTGCATGCCGATCAATTTAGCACAGGGGGCTCTGAACTGGCAATTAAACATCAGGCACTTTCTGCTGACCATTTAGAAGCATCCGGAGAGAACGAGATTAAACTCTTTTCAACTTCCGATACGGTTGCAGTAGTATTGCCAGGCGCTTCATTGGGATTAGGAATAAACTTCTCTCCTGCCAGAAAATTATTGGATGCCGGTGCCTGTGTAGCCATTGCCAGTGACTGGAACCCGGGTTCAGCACCAATGGGTGACCTCTTAACCCAGGCATCAATTTTAGGCACATTTGAAAAACTATCATTAGCGGAAACGTTGGCGGGCTTGACTTTCCGCTCAGCAAAAGCTTTAGGCTTAAACGATAGAGGCGTACTAGAAACAGGCAAACTCGCTGACATGCAAGCGTATCCATGTACTGACTACCGGGAAATATTTTACAATCAGGGACAGCTAAAACCCAATCAGGTTTGGAAAAGAGGAAGACAATTATGATAGAGCCTGCTTATTATAAACCTGCGCAAGCCGAAACCTGGACAGGAAGAATAGATGGCACCGCAGAAAATCAATTGAGATGGCATCAACTAATTAAAACAATTAATTTAAACGATTTATCTCAATTTCCTATTGGAAAAAATAATGTATTTCTTGGCTTTGCCTGTGATGAAGGCGTAAGAAGAAATAAAGGAAGAATTGGTGCGGCGGATGCCCCAAGGCATATCAGGAATGCCTGCTGCAACTTTCCTGCTATTGGAAATATAAACTTTTATGATGCCGGCGATATTGTCTGTTTTGAAAATAATTTAGAAGAGGCGCAACGGCAACTTTCTTTAGCCGTTGAGAGCCTCTTACAAGCGGGCGCTTTTCCTATTTTATTAGGAGGGGGACACGAAATAACGTTTGGACATTATTCTGGAATAAAAAATCACTATTCAGCTAAAACCATCGGTATTATTAATTTCGATGCCCATTTCGATCTGCGTATTCCCGATAAAGCAGGCATCAGTTCCGGCACCGGTTTCTGGCAAATAGCTCAGGAAACAAACAAAACGAATGCTCCGTTTAAGTACCTTGCTATCGGCATACAAAAAGCGGGAAACACACAGGAATTATTTGATCGGGCCAACCAGTTGGGCGTTTCCTATATACTGGATTCAGATTTTAATCCATACAACGCTGATAAAATAGAAGAAAGCATTCAAACCTTTTGCAAGCAGACAGATCATCTCTATATAACAATTGATATGGATGTATTTTCGGCTGCATATGCACCCGGAGTCAGCGCCATCAATGCAAAAGGAATTGCCCCTGATTACCTATTCGATCGTTGTTTGGAAGTTATTACTCAATCAGGAAAAATGGTTTCCATTGATTTTGCAGAAACCAATCCCAGCTACGATCTTGATAGCCGTACCGCCAAACTTACCGCAAGGCTTATTTATGAAATAGGATTAAGCCGTTAGCTCTTCATAAGCCGCTTGTAAACTTCTTTCAATACCATCACCTTTCCATTCCGGAGCACCAGAGATGGATTCAATTTTCAAGATATCTTCCAGGCTTTTCTTTTCTTTAAGTTTGGTCTTTACAAGGGTTAGTAGTGATTGTAAATAATTTTGAAAGGCTGCAAGATCAGCTTTGGTTCCGGTTACCTTTTCAGGATCCAGGCTGTGTCCGAAAATAAAGAGTGTATCATTATCAAAAGTATCCATCGCTTTTTGCAATACCTCAATCCAGCTTTGAATATTAGCTCCGGCCGCCTTATCAATAAAGGGATAGCGACGGTTAAAGACCAGATCTCCCATATGGACGATATTCGCATTTTGAAAATGAATCATTGCATCACCATTTGTATGGCCTGCCCCAAAGTAATATGCCTTTACAAGTTCATCACTTGTTTTCAGCTCCCAGCTTTTTGTAAATACAGTGGAAGGGTATAATTGTTCGCTTTCCTTTCCTTGTTTCTTAGCTGTTTCTTTTTGATTGAATAAAGAGTTGTTATGAGCAACAACATTTCCAACGATATCCTTAAAAGAAATATTTCCGGCAGTATGATCACCGTGATGGTGTGTATTGATTAAGTGGGTAAAGGACTTGGTTCCCAGTTTTTTCAATTCAGCAATAACATGTGGTGCTGTCGTTGGGAACTGGGCATCGACAACCACAAATCCATCTGCAGAGTTTAACCAGCCGATTGTCCCACCCTGTTCAGTGAATATTCCGACATTATTTCTTAATTCCTTAAATTTATAATTTTCTTCCATTGCAGGTAAGCCAAATAAGTTCTTGTTATTAATCGCGAGTAAACCAAGCACTAAACCTGATGTGGTAATAAAATTTCGTCTTTTCATAAGAAAGCAATTAATAAATTAAAATTATGGAATAAAAAGGATAAATGAAACTATCGAATTTATTCAAAGCCAAGATTAAATTCTTTACGAAACTTATCGAGCAAAGGATTTTTTGCTACCATTGCCTGATATTTCTCAGTATCAGTTACCGGCTTCCGTACTACGTTTGTTTTTTGCAATATCGGTATTAAATCAACTTTAAAATTTTTAAGCTTTTGTCTTAAATAATTGAGCACATCAATCTTCGATTCGATTAGCAATTGTTGCTGGATTGGATTTTCAACAATGACCTCTACTTTGTAGTTCTCCTTTAAAACGGGAGGATTTGCTACCATCAGGGTATATAAGCTAATTTTATTTTCAGCTTTTATTTTATTTGCAAAAGTATTCCAAAAGCCCATGAATTCCTGTTCTCCAAAGGGCTCTTCGGCATCTCCAGTAATATATTCAGGACCTTTTTGCTCATCAACTTTCTTTTCTTCAAAAACAGAATCAAGATTGGGGATATGAGAATCAATAGAAAGGGATCCAAGCTTGGGAAATTTAAGTTTGGGTTTTGCTGGCTTTGAAAGTTCCGGCTGCTTAGAATCTGTGTTTAAAGACTCAGGACTTGAAAATTGTTCTTTCGTATTTGAGAGGTCCGTTCCTTGTTTATTTAAAGGGACAGATGCACTTTCATTTATTTTGTTTGTTTCTATTGCCGGTTTGGCAGAAGCTTCAGGTGCAATTAATCTGCTACCGTCATTCGTTTTTTTTTTATCAGACTGACCCTGGCCAATCTCTGCAAGCGGCATTTTGCTGAGTTGAATAGCCGCAGAAATATGGCACATTTTCAACAGGGCAATTTCTATTTGCAAACGTTGGTTCTTACTTGTTCTGTATTGTATTTCGCTTTGGTTGGCAATATTTAAGGCAGACAAGAGTAAACCCTGACTAATTTTCTCAGCCTGATTAAGATAGCGTTCCTTAATTGATTTGCTAACTTCTAAAAGCCTGATCGTTTCGATATCTTTTGCGACGAGCAGATTGCGGAAATGGCTGGCTAAACCAGCGATAAAGTGACTGCCATCAAAACCATTTGATAGGATTTCGTCAAATAATAATAAACACCTTGAGCTGTCTTCCTCCTGAATGGCTTGCATTAGTTTGAAATAATAATCATAATCAAGAACATTCAGGTTATCAATTACAGCCTGATAACTCAGGTTCTTATTGGAGAAACTTACCAGTTGATCAAACATGGACAAAGCATCCCGCAGGCCTCCATCTGATTTTTGCGCAATCAGATGCAGTCCATCCTGATCATATTTTACTTCTTCTTTTTCAGCTATGCTCTGAAGATGATTGGCAATATCTTCAACACGTATCCTATTGAAATCAAAAATTTGACATCGGGACAGTATCGTTGGAAGAATTTTATGCTTTTCAGTTGTTGCCAGAATAAACTTTGCATATGCGGGTGGCTCTTCCAGCGTTTTCAAAAATGCATTGAAAGCCTGCGTAGAAAGCATATGCACCTCATCAATAATATATACTTTGTATTTTCCGGCTTGTGGCGGAATCCGTACCTGTTCAATCAGACTTCGAATATCCTCAACCGAGTTATTGGAAGCAGCATCCAATTCATGAACATTGAATGAATTGCCATTTTGAGCGGCCAGGCAGCTTTCACAAACACCACAGGCCTCAACATCAGCTGTTAAATTTTGACAATTAATCGTTTTTGCCAGGATACGGGCACAGGTTGTTTTGCCTACCCCTCTTGGTCCACAGAATAAAAAAGCCTGAGCAAGCTGATTATTCTTAATTGCATTTTTTAAAGTACTGGTTATATGTTGCTGTCCGACAATGGTTTCAAATGTCGCCGGACGATATTTCCTTGCTGAAACAATAAAGCTATCCATTTCTACGAAGATACGGCTTAATAGTTTAAAGTTGAAAGAGTAAAATTGAAAAAAAATCAGAATAAAAAGAAAGCTATTCTCAGGTTAAACAAAAACAGTATTTTAGCGTTACCTTTAAATAAAACAACCTAAACTGGTTCATTAATTAATGACTAATAAAAAAAATATGAAAATCTTAAAAAATTCTCTTTTTGCTGTCGCTTTGTTAGGTATGGTTGCTTGTAATCAAAATGCTAACAATGAAACAGATGAATCCAAAAACGAAGCTGGAGTTACGCAGAACGATTCAATTGCCAATACTGACAATCCCCCCCCTTCGCGCGATCTAAGTACAGTTGAAGGGCAAGATCTTACTCCGGAAGATAATACAGCGGAAAGTGCTCTGAAATTTACAGAGACATCATCTCAAATGAAACTAATATTGCCCAATGCTGATGTATTTGAAGATGGCAAAGCTGATTTTAAATCAGGAGCCCAGTCGACCTTAGAAGAAGCCTATAAAGTTATTAATGGCAGGGGAATCGGTAAAGTCCTGGTATCAGGTAATAGCGGAAATGAAGGAGATCCGGCTCAAAACCGTACGCTTTCTACCCAACGTGCAATGGCCATTGCCAACTGGTTAAAAAGCAAGGATATAAAAAAGGATATTACTATTAGCTCTCAAGGAGTTGGGGATACTTATCCAATGATTTCTTATGAACTTAAAGACGGTTCACCCAATCCGCAGGCTAATGAATTGAATAACCGGACTGAGATAACTTTCCGCAAGTCTCAGACGCCAACAGAATAATTAACAGCTTGTTGCAATTTAGAAAATTTCATTGTACTTTTGCATCCCGCTTAGAGCGGAATATAAAAATTTATTAATTTAAACTGAACAATGCAACAGTACGAAACAGTGATCATTCTTACCCCGTTGTTATCAGAAGAAATTGCTAAAGAAACTATTAACAAGTTTAGCACTTTCCTAACTGAAAACGGAGCCGAAATTATCCAGGAGGATAATTGGGGTTTGAAAAAACTAGCGTATCCGATCGAGAAAAAATCGACTGGATTCTATCACCTAATTGAATTCAAGGCTCCAGGTGAACTTATCAGCAAACTGGAACTTCAGTATAAACGCGATGAGCGTGTTATGCGTTTCCTTACTACTGCTTTAAATAAACATGCAATTGCCTACAATGAGAAAAAGCGTAGCGGTGCATTTAATAAAAAACCTAAAACTGAGGAGGCAAAATAATGGCAAAAGAACAAAAAATTCAATACGTTACTGCTCCTAAAGTAGACGATAACCGTAAAAAATACTGCCGTTTTAAAAAGAATGGTATTAAATACATCGATTATAAAGACGCTAACTTTTTATTGAAGTTTATTAACGAGCAAGGTAAACTTTTACCAAGACGTTTAACCGGAACTTCTTTGAAATTTCAACGCAAAGTAGCTCAAGCCGTTAAACGCGCGCGCCACATTGGTCTATTACCTTATGTTGCAGATTCATTAAAATAAACGGAGGTAGAGAAACATGGAAATTATTTTAAAACAGGATATTAAAAAACTTGGTGAAAAAGATGATATCGTAGCAGTAAAAGCTGGTTACGGTCGTAATTACCTTATCCCTCAAGGATTTGCTGAATTAGCGACTTCATCTGCCAAGAAAGTTTTAGCTGAGAACATCAAACAAGCTCAGTTTAAACAAGATAAAATCAAACAAGATGCAGAAGCATTAGCTGGTAAACTTGAATCTGTAAAATTAACTATTGGAGCCAAAGCTGGTGAAAGTGGTAAGATTTTTGGTTCAGTGAATACGATCCAGATTGCAGACGCTCTTAAAAAACAAGGCTTCGAGGTTGATCGTCGTCGTATTACTTTTGAAGAAGAGCCTAAATTCGTTGGTGAATTTATAGCGAACCTTAACTTACATAAAGAAGTTAAAGTTCAGGTTCCTTTTGAAGTAATTGCTGAATAAGTAATCAGTAAAAAAATGTAAAGGCTATCCCTCAACGGATAGCCTTTTTTTTGGAATAATTTATATGGCTATTAAACGAAAGCCCAAAAAGAAGAATACTGTAAAGAAGAAGAATTTCAGAATCAGCCGTTTCCTTCTAAAAGCTTTAATCTATTTTGTAACAATCAGTATTGCTTGGGTTTTAATTTACCGGGTTATAAACCCGCCGATAACCTGGTTAATGGTACAACGGAATTTCGAAGAAACGGATAAAACCGAGAAGTCGGTAAAAAGAAAATGGATTAACTACAAGGATCTTTCTGACAATTTAAAACGGGCGGCAATTGCGAGTGAAGATGCCCGATTTATGCAGCATAGCGGTTTTGACACGAAAGCAATCAATGAAGCCTATCGAAAAAACAAATCCGGTAAGCCTATGCGAGGCGGCAGTACCATTAGTCAGCAAACGGCAAAAAATGTATTTCTCTGGCCTCACCGTTCCTGGATAAGAAAAGGCTTTGAAGCCTGGTTTACGATATTGATAGAAGCTCTATGGGGTAAAGAGCGAATACTGGAAGTCTATTTAAACGTTATTGAAACCGGCCCACATCTATATGGTGCTGAAGCAGCTACACAATATTACTTTAAAAAATCGGCTACGAGTTTAACCAAACGGCAGGCAGCATTGATCGTGGCGGTTTTGCCCAATCCCCGGCGCTGGTCGCCTGGCAAACCTACCGCTTATATCAACCGTAAAGTTAATGCCATCATTCGGTATATGAATTATAGCAGAATTCCAGAATAAAGTAATTAAACAGGAAGTTTAAAAACTTTCGCATGCCAACTGTTTTTCATGGGTACTTCCCATCGGCTCACCAGTTCACTGCTATTAGCTACTGTATTATCAAATACGATTATATCTTCATTTATTTTGCCTTCATCGATTAATTTTTCAAATCCGATTCTGGATACAGCTTCTATTTTGTCGTCTTTGCGATAAGCAATCTGCATCCTATCAAATAAATCAATCTGTAATTCATTTTCAATTCCTTTAAGAAAACGAACGGATGAATCGATTGAACAACCGGATGCAGCTTCCAATGCTTCATTTAAAAAGAGAATAATAAAACGGTTGAACCGAACTTCTGCACGCGCCGCAAGTTGCTTTCCATGCGCGGCCCATTGCTTTGTAAACCCTTCCAGTTTTTCTGTGGTTTTTTGTGTCTCTTCTGCAGTGAGCTCTCTATTTGATTGATATATCCAGATGCGTTCCATATTTCCAGCGTTTTGTACAAATTTAAGCATTTTATAATCCTCACCCAAAACAGCGCTGCTCACCCTATCGCTTTAAACCTAATAACTAGACTCCGATTAATAACTACGCGTCTCGCTTACAACAGTCTTAATCTCTTCTTCCATTATTTCTTTATCAACAACAACCCGATATGCATATAATTCTTCATCGTGCTGGGTAATATCCAAACCCTGTTCCTCTTCTTCTTCAGAAACACGAATCGGTTCTATTAAGTTAATAAGTTTGAAAATCCCATAAGATATCGTAAAGCTATAAATGGTTACAATCAGGATTCCTAAAAGTTGTGCCGTAAAAAATTCAGCATCTCCGTAAAACAAACCGTTAGCGCCATCGGGATTCACAACTGTAGTTGCAAATATTCCTGTTAAGAACATTCCTACTAAACCACCCACTCCATGACAAGGAATTACATCCAACGTATCATCCAATGACGACCTTGATTTCCACTCAATTACTAAATTGGAAATAATAGCTGCGATCACTCCTATAAATATGCTTTGCGGGATTGCAACAAATCCGGCAGATGGAGTAATTGCCACCAAACCTACCACTGCTCCTATACAAAAACCTAAAACTGAAGGTTTTTTACCGCGTAATACATCAAAAAACATCCATGCCAATCCTGCTGATGCAGCTGCCGTATTGGTTGTGGCAAATGCAGATACCGCTAGTCCATTGGCCGCTAGTGCAGAGCCCGCATTGAAACCAAACCATCCAAACCAAAGCAATCCGGTTCCGATTAAGACATAGGTTATATTAGCCGGACGAGTCTTAATATGATAAAGGTGCGATCGTCTTCTTTTTAAGACTAAGACTCCTGCTAGTGCAGCACAACCTGCTGAAATGTGAACAACCGTTCCTCCTGCAAAATCCAATACACCCACCTGAGCTAAAAACCCTTCGGGATGCCAGCTCCAATGTGCTAAGGGGGCATAAACAAACAAGCTAAAGAGTACAATAAATAAAATATACGATGTAAACTTAATTCTTTCTGCTACTGCACCAACAACAATACCTGGGGTAATAATTGCAAACATCAGATGAAAAAAAGCAAACAAGACAAACGGAATTGTGGGAGCGCCTGGCCACGGCTCACCTGAAACAACATTTTGAAAAAACAAATAAGTAGCTGGATTACCGATTATCCCACCAACCGATTCTCCAAAACAAAGACTGAAAACAACCACAATCCAGAGTACACTGACCACCCCAGCTGAAACAATACTTTTTATCATAGTAGAGATCACATTTTTACTATTCACCATGCCACCATAAAAAAATGCCAAGCCGGGAGTCATCAAAAAGACCAAAGCAGCAGAAATCAGAACCCATGAAATATCCGAACTATTATATTTTCCTATATCAAACATTTTCTCTGGGTTAACAAAGAGAGATGCGACTGCGATACCAACCAATAATAAAAATGGTGATGCTTGTTTAATCGAAATTGTTTTCATCTGTTAGTTTTATATTAATATTTCATTTTTTAACAATATTAAAGACAAAAAGCGGAAATTATTTTACTTACAGCATCATTATTATTAACAATAATACGACAACCGCAACATACAACACCATTTATCGAATCAAAAATAATAATATTTTATATATAAATAATAAAACATCAACAAATATTAAAAATATACAATATATTCACACTTTATATTACATATTTATATATAAATATATATTTGATGTCTATATTATAATATTAATATTTGATAATATACAATAAACACAATCTATTACACTGATATTTCACACCATTAAACCCATAAATACTTATTTTACTAAATAATAACACCGAACAAGCAGTGAACTAATACCATTTCCGGTATATTTTGCATGTACAGTCCAATTAATTCATTCAAAAACTATATATATTATCTAAAATTCAATTTAAGATCTGGAAAAAGAACGATAGCAGAATAACCGCCGATATAATTTCCCATACGCTATTTATATTATCTGATCTCTGTTCCTCATTTAGATATAAAAAGCTTAGATGAATAAGAAACTTGATAATATGCAATCGGATATTAAACTCCCATCCTTTATAACATATAATATATATCAGATGAGTATAATCCTCTCAGGGCAAAAAAAATATTATTGTAAAAACAATATTCTCATGAATTATCCAGATGTTAAAAGGACATTATTAAATCAATTCTTGTAAAACATTGTTGAATAATCAGGAACCTTACGATATATGGTTGAGACTGAATTTGGATACATGAACAAAAAGGACTTTGGAGATGATTTTATATGGGGCGTTTCAACCGCAGCTTATCAAATAGAAGGCGCTCATAATTTATATGGAAAAGGCGAGTCAATCTGGGATCAATTTGTAACTAAAAAAGGAAAGGTCCTAAACAACGATACTGCCAATGAAAGCAGTGATTTTTACCATCGCTTTGAGACAGATATTGCCTTAATGAAGGCAATGAACATCCCGAATTTTCGATTTTCGATTTCATGGAGTCGAATTTTTCCAAACGGAATTGGTCAGCCCAATCCCTTGGGAGTCGACTTCTACAATCGCCTGATCGATACATGTCTTGAAATGAATATACAACCATGGATAACATTGTATCACTGGGATTTACCGTTGGAGTTAGAAAAAAAAGGTGGGTGGACAAATCGCGATATCCTTTCCTGGTTTGGTCACTATGCAAGCTTTTGTGTAAAAACGTTTGGTGACCGGGTTAAGCATTGGATCGTTTTAAACGAACCCATGGCTTTTACAGGAGCCGGCTATTTCTTAGGAGTTCATGCACCGGGAAGAAAAGGCCTTTCAAACTTTCTGGCTGCCACACATCATGCGGCTCTCTGTCAGGCAGAGGGAGGCAGAATAATCCGGTCTTTCGGTTCGGACTTTTCAATTGGAACTACGTTCTCCTGTACCTATATTGAAGCCCTGACTTCAAAAGGAAAGGATGTAAAAGCTGCAAAAAGAGTAGACACACTTCTTAACCGAACATTTATCGAGCCTCTTCTTGGCCTTGGTTACCCGTACAATGATCTAAAAACCCTCAGACGCATTGATTACTATATAAAAGATGGTGATGAAAAGAGCCTTAAGTTTGACATGGATTTCATTGGCATACAAAACTACACCAGAGAGATCGTCGCCCACTCCTATTTCACACCATTCTTAAGAGCAAAAATAATTAAGGCAGACAAAAGAAAGGTTGAAAGAACAGCAATGAACTGGGAAATATTTCCTGAATCCATTTACGAAATGTTGAAGAAATTTTCTGCCTATCCAACTATCAAAAAGCTGATCGTTACTGAAAATGGTGCTGCATTCCCAGATCAGAAAGTCGACAACGAAGTTCATGATTACCAGCGTCAACACTATCTTCAAAAATACATTGCCCAGGTTTTAAGAGCGAAAGAAGAAGGAGTAAATGTTCAGGGATATTTTGTATGGAGTTTTACTGATAATTTTGAATGGGCAGAAGGATTCCATCCACGATTTGGTTTGGTATATGTTGATTATGAAAAACAAAAAAGGATTTTAAAGGACTCCGGAAAATGGTATAAGAACTTTTTAAAGGATTGAGTGGACCAGGTATTTACTGCTCTTCTTTAAAGTAGATTTTATAATAATTCATTGATCTCTCCTCGTCAAATCCTTTTTCAATCAAGTCTTTATTTCCATGAATATAAACATGAAAATTCTTATCTAGCTTCAAAATGGATTTAAAAACACGCGCTTGTTTTTTAACCGCTGCATCCGCAATTTCAAATGAATCGGCAATGGGCGAATCAAATTCCAGTTCATAATCACGTTTGTAATTCTTAAAAGAAGCTATTCCTTCAGAATTACCAATTACTTCATTTGAAAATTCATCTAAATCGAAGCTTTCCTTTTCTTTAAAGTATTTCATCGACTTGTTTAACAAATCTATTTTATCAGCCTTTGAAATTTCAAACTCACTATCCAGTTTTTCAGTTACGAAATTTTTATAAACTCCTAAAACGTTCTGAGTCTGATTATAATTGTCATTTCTTATTTTTAACTTCAGAAAATCATCCTTCCAATAGACCGCTTCTGAACTTCGGTTGGTTTGGTCAAGGACAAGTACTTTATAACCCTCTCCTGCTTCTATGTTAAAGATCAAACACCCTTTATCCAGTTTGTTAATGCTAATCGCTTCTTGTTCGTAATTAACACCAAACCCTTTCTCTTGCGGATATACTTTTAAATAGGTATCCTTGGTCTCCGATTTAAAAATACCGATAGCATCTAATACTTCGCCTTCAAATTGGATGTTCTTAAAATAGGCAACGTATAGCTCTCCGGATTTAATATTAGGATGATTTGTAGTATCAAAGAGGTGTTTCGCTATATCTTCAGAGTTTGCATGAAAGGTATCATTTTGATCAAAAATGCTATGTGCATAATGATATAGTTCATTTAATTGCAAATCTGCAGATGAATGATAAAATCGATAAGCTTCATTCACTTTTTCAAATGGCTTTAAGAAATACTGCTTCAATAAGCTGCGAAGAATCTCATCATCCAACTCCAACGCTTTATCTGATAAACTATAATATTCGTCCTGAACCTTATTTCCAATATGATGAATAGAAAGAACGGAAAGGTCGGCATCAAGAAATGAAATCATAAATTTTCTTTAAAAGTTATTTTGTTTAGCTTATAAACAACGAAACTAGGAATTTTGAATCAAATACTAAGTATTCATTTAGCTTTGTTAAGATTTATTTTTTTCTTTACCTTGTTTCCTTGGTGTTACAACAAATAAAGACAAGCATTTAACAACAAATCTGGATATTTATACTGACTCAAATGAAAAAAATATTGTTCTTCGGTGACAGCCTGACTTCAGGTCATGGTCTTCTTAATCCAAACGATGCTTTTCCGGGATTGATACAAAAGAAGATCAACTCACTGAAGCTGCCTTACCAGGTAATCAACGCTGGTTTAAGTGGCGAAATTACTGCTGAAGGAAAGAAGCGCATTGATTTATTTGTTAAAGAAAAAATAGCTGTTTTTATATTGGAGTTGGGAGCAAATGATGGTTTAAGAGGCTTACCTGTCATTGAAACTTATCATAATCTACAATCAATTATTGACAAAGCCAGAACTGCCTGGCCGGACTGCAAAATGCTGTTGACGGGCATGTTGGTACCACCAAGTATGGGACAAAAATGCTTTGAAGAATTCAGGAATATCTTTCCAAATCTTGCCAGCCAAAATAATATGGCTTTTGTTCCCTTCTTATTAGAGAATGTAGCAACGATACGCAGTTTAAATCAGGCTGACGGAGTGCATCCTACAGCTGAAGGGCAAAAGATCATAGCAGAGAACGTATGGAAAATATTGAAAGACATCCTCTAAAACAGCTCAGAAGAACGATTAACCTTTTATCAGGTTTCTCAAATTTATTCTCACTTTTTGTGCAAAGGTTTCCTCCTTTAGCAAATGAGCATTTTCAATTAAATACTGAACTCCGTATTTATAACCAACATCAATTATTTCGTACGCTTTTTTCAAATCGAACAGATTATAATTGACCAAATCTTTCGGCTCTATAAACATATAACAACCGTATGCTGATTGACGAACCATCTCTGCAAAACTCAGGTGGAAGGCACGTTCCACGATTTCCCTTAACCCTCTCTTTTCAGTTAAATCCCAAATCGGGTTAACATGAATGCTGATGATATCCTTTTTTCTCAGAAGGAAGGGCTCAATAGGCAAGTTGTTGCATAACCCCCCATCCACATAAGGGATTGTATCCAATTCAACAATGGGGAAAATAGTAGGGATTGCACAAGAGGCCGTTATTGCGTCAATAATACTTCCGGTATTAAATACCTTTTGTCTGCCATCAATAAACGAAGTTGCCGTTATATATAAAGGGATAGGTAATTCCTCAAATGTTTTGTACCGTAAATTACTTTCAATATAATCTCTTACTTTATTAAACGAGACCAAGCCCATTCGCAAAGAATGCCATCCAAACATTTTAGTTGTTAATTTTCCCGCAAGGAGCTCAACAATTTCATCCGGTGTAAATCCATTTGCTAAAAAAGCACCTGCTATAGCTCCGGCGCTGGTACCCGAAATTCCGGAAGGGAAGATGTTCTGCTTTTGTAGAGCCTTCACTACTCCTAAATGGGCAAAGCCTCTGGCACCGCCACCAGAAAGCACGAATGGTTTTTTCATTATTTAGCTTGTTTATATTTATCAAAAAGTGTAATGGAATTGATCTTTAGTGGTAATGGATCTGTCATGAGTCTTTTATCTAAAGTAATTATTTCTTAGCCCCGTTCAAAAAAAAAACGTTTGGAACCGGTATACTAAGTAACTTCTATAAAGGGAAATCATGATGAATAAAAAGAAAAACCTGATCGTCCAATTCAAAAATTGGACGATTAGGTTCGAACCGAGTTCTTTAAGACTCGACTATTTACTTCAAGTAGTTAATTCAATAGATTACCATTCTATTGATTGATCTTCATCCGGGATCTGGGTATTCAATTGACGCTCTAAAATCAATGATCCTGAAACCAGATAATTGATGTCTACGTTGGGAACCATCGTATAATCCGTAAATTCGTAATCTATATTGTTGATGGTAATATAACGGTGCAGCAGATAAGGACGGACCGCATCCATCTGTTCGGCGACTGTATAGCTTGCGTCTCTGTTAACCTTAAAATTCATCTGGGGGTTATCGGAGTAGAATGTTATTCCTCCGGTTTCATTGAAGGTTGCATAGATCTTATAGTTGCGGCGATCTTGTCGTTCTTCATCGATATTACCCGCATAGAAGAAAATGGTGTTTTCATCTACAACATAGCTCTGGATCGCACTTTTAACAATGGGCGTCTCATCTTCATAACCTTCCATGCTGATTTTCAATGCCGTTCCGCTATACGTGCCGGAGTAGTCATTGAAAGGATTAATACGAAGGAGTGCCTTTCGGTAATGTTTCCGGGGATTCGACTTGTAGCCGCCAGACGGATCCTCGTGAATAGTTAATGGAAGCACCCACTTATCGGTCATGTCGATATCTTTCAACGTAAAATCGATGGCCATCAAAGCAGTACTCTCTCCGGCTTTAATATCCACTGTTGATGGGATCGAAAAATACTCGCTGTTCAATTCGCGGTAATAGAAGTCGCTCCGGTTTTGGAAGCGCTCGTAATTCAGCACCTGCAGGGTATCAGCGTCTACGCCAATCTGAACGGTCATATTTTTTTCATTCGTAGTCGATCCACTGACGATCAAAGGCTGCAGAAAAGTGGTTTTTTCACCTGCCCTGTACCGGACGAAAATATTGGTTACCCCTTGATCATTTAAGGGTGCCTTAAATGAAACGAAATTTTCAAACTGTTCATCTTTCCATTCGTCATTGCATGAGCTAATCACCATGATTAGCAAGATCAGAAAGAACGGTATATAAGTCTTTTTCATGTGATACATATTTTTAATCATTATAAGTCCATCCAGGGTTTTGAGTTAAACGTTTATTGCGTTTAAGCTCATTATGGCTAATAGGCCAGAACCACATTTTATCAGCAAAGGTTGTCTTGAGCGCCCAAACAGCTATTGGCTGATGAAAAAGGTCTCTCTCGTTTTCATTCATAAGGACATTCGATCCATAGATAGGCAAAGCCTCCTCTACGGGCGCATCCATCCAACGGCGTAAGTCATAATAACGCTGTCCCTCACCCATTAACTCGATGAAACGTTCTCGCTTCAGTGCTTTCCTCAGTTCATCCTTGCTGCCGTAAACGTTTGCTGGGTAGTCAGGCACACCACCACGAATACGAACAGGGTGGATTCCCCTTTGCATTTGAGAAATATCACGATTGACCGTGTAACTTCCATCACGCCATGATGGGATGCTGAATGAACCATCAAGCTCATTCAAGGCCTCTGCATAGCCAAGCAGGATATCTGCATAGCGGATAGCAGGCTCAGCTTTTTCCACAATATTGGACATACTCCCTCCCTCATAGGTATCATTCGGGTGTACAAATTTCTTTACACCAAAACCTGTACGTAGCCAATACGCATTGGAAGAATTGAATCCATTGCCCTTGTTATCGTCCCGATAATAGAATACCTGCTGATTACGATTGCGTTCTTGAGTCTCATTATACAAGGTCCAGAAACTGCCGTTGTAAGCAACGGAAGCATAGAATCGGGGTTCGCGATTTGCATATTGCAGAGAAACACCTTCCCTCAAAGGTCTATACTTGCCTTCATCATAATCCGCTTCGGTTACATAACCGGTTAGGCGAGCCGAGCCATTTCCGCGTCCGATTTCCTTGTCTTTGCCCGGAGCGTCTTTCCCGTCGTTCATATAGTATGCATCGACCAACTTCTGTGTTAATCCATGGGTATTCCAGCCGGTGGCTGAACGCGGTAACTGGTGGGCGACCATGGCGGCGACACTTTCTCCACCTTGATTATTGCCTCGGGTAAATATCAGTTCAGGGTTTCCGGACGGTTGAAGCGTCCCGTCAAATACCTGGGCGTATGATTTGGCAGGGTCAATATTTGCCCAACCCCCGGGCCAACTTTTTTCTGAAAAATTGAAATCTTTTGGCGGAATCACTGTAGCGTCGTCGCCGGTTTCCTGTATGGGAACCCAATAAAGCTCGTATACACCCAGTTCGATTACATCCCTGGCAGCAGCAGCGGCTTTTGCCCACTTTTCCTCGTTATAATTGGGAGATAGCAAGGGCTGCCCGGTATCATCGGTCAACTTCGCAGCAAAACCTGACGTATTACCGTTGGCAAGCGGACTGGCCGCATAAAGCAAAGCTTTGGCGCGCGTTGCAAGTGCAGCCCCACAGGTAGGGCGCGCAGAGCCATCCTGCCCGCGGCTCATTCCCAATACTTCCATTTCTTTCGCCGCAAGCAACATTTCATTGCTGATGTATTCTGCACATTCTTCATATGTACTACGGGGAACGGCTAACTTATCATAGCTTTCCGTATAGTCTAACCCTTCGTCAGGCAATAGCGGAATCGGGCCGTATTTGCGCAATAACAGCCAGTAGAGGTAAGCTCTCGCAAAGCGGGCTTGTCCCCGGTAGTCCTCTATTTCGACAGGCGACATTTCCTTATTCATATAAACATTTTGAATAAATGTTGATGCATTACGAATTCCGCGGTAACTCTGTGTCCACGAACCTTGCTTGTCGTTTTCGTTATAAAGACCCATTTTGAAATTATTATACGAAAGCTCGTTCTTGGAAGGGTCATAATCGCTGTCTCTATCGCCGTAATACATGTCGTCGGCAAAAGCATGCGGGGTATTACCCTTACTTGCCACATCGGCATTGATGTTTTTGAATTCCTCAAATATGTTTGCCAACCACTGTTCGGTATAAACCTTGCTCTCAAAAACCTTTTCAATAGTGAGTCGGTCTTTAAAATACTGGTCGGATTCCAAGTAATCCTTTTTACAGGAAGAAATGAGACTTGTGCCTAACACAAGCAATAATATGATATATATATTTTTTTGCATGTCCTTTTTGTTTATAAGTTAAGACTGATCCCTAAAGTAACCGATTTAGCAGGAGGGTAATCTTCTCCACGCGGTGTGGCCAGTTCAGGATCCCAAAGTTTGAATTTTGACCAGGTAACTAAATTAGTACCAACCAGAAAAATCCGGACATTATTGATTTTTAGTCTATTAACCGTTCTCGTAGGAATGTTATAGCCGATATCGAGCGTTTTGAGACGAAGATATTGTCCATTTTGCAACCAAAAAGTAGATTCCCTGAAATTGTTTGGATTCGCACCATAACTTAGACGGGGATAAGATGCGTTCGGATTTTCAGTAGCCGGGTCTCCCGATAGATCTGCGGAAATCCATCGATTTTCTCCCATCACACCTTTCATCACCTGTCCCCATTCTCCTTCGCTGAAAGCATGAACGGTCTTTCCATATGTAGAGAAGGTAGATTTTCCGGCGCCCTGGAAATGGGCGCTAATATCCAATCCTTTCCAGCTGGCGGATGCACCTAAACCATAAATCAGGTTTGGCCGTCTGGTAGCGCCTATAGCAACACGATCACCGTCATCAATTACACCGTCACCATTGACATCCTTATATTTTATATCCCCTGGCTGGTAGGTACCAAATGTTTGCGTTGGACTATTTCGGATATCGTCATAGTCTTCAAACAAGCCGAGTGCTACTAATCCTTTAGCCTGATCTACGCGGTAACCTTGATCGTTTTGATAGAAATAGACATTGTTTTGCTCGTCTTTTTCCAAGACTTCGCTCTTACTATAGGTGATGTTACTTCTAACGGTTAAGTTAACCTCGCCTAATTTCTGTCTAAGCTCCAGACGTCCGTCGAAACCGCGGGATTTTACCGCTCCCACGTTTGCCCGCGGCGTACTTTCCAACCCAACAATGCCCGGCAGAAAGTTTCTAGCCATATAAATGCCTGTGCGCTCTTCGTTAAAGAAATCAAGGTTAGCAACAATCTGATCCCTGATAAGTGCAAGATCAAAACCAAGATTTTGTTTGGTAGCAATTTCCCAGGTCACATAAGGCGAAGCCACTTGAGAGAACCACATTCCTCTATTACCTCTATCAAAACCATAATCTGCCCATTGATATACGTTACCTTCTGTAGCTGATATCGTATATAGATATGGGAAGCGATCTGCTCCTAATTGGTCATTTCCTACTCTTCCCCATGAATAACGAATCTTGAACATGCTCATCCATTCGAATCGGTCTTTGATAAAAGGTTCTTCAGACACATTCCAGGCCGTTGAGAATGCGGGAAAAAAGCCATACTGTTGTCCGGTAGCGAAATTCTCAGATCCGGTATAACCGAAGGTAAAGTCTGCAAAATAGCGGTTTTTCCAATTGTAGGTTGCTCGTCCTGCCAGAGCCTGATTTCTTTTGGATATACCATTCTTGATATCATCGCCAATATCTACCGTTTGTACGAAGGCGTCCCGGGTAAACCTGGCTACAGCTCCCAAATTATGATTCCCAACACTCCGATCGTAGTTAAACATTAGGTCTAAGAACTCCCGTCTGTTTCCATCAGAGCTACTAGCCTGAAACATTTCCCTGGGATCAGAAATATGCCTGAATACAAGATCTCCATACTCATCACGGGCACGTTCGGCAATCCATTGCTCGGGCCATTTACGGCGTTGTATATTACTGCTGTTATGCGTATCAAAGCCAAAAATCCCCCTGGCACGAAGACCTCGCGTGATAAAATCGAAATTCTGCTCCAAAGAAATATTAGTCTGTATATTATTGGTCCAATTCTCATTAAATCCGGTTTGCGTAGCTACCACCCAGGGATTTGTCTGATTTCCTGAACCAATCGCCGGCACACGACCATTGGAATACAAGACCGGTGTTCTTATCGGAGAGTATCCAAAAAGCACACCCCAAAAATCATTATCACCCAACCCCGGGCTGTTACGCGTACTAAGAGAGCCTGATACTCCCACTTTTGCTATTGTCGTCTTGGTGATATTAAAATCCGTATTCAAACGATAATTCCAACGTTTAAAATTGGCATTGGTATTATAATCATCCCTTAGCGTTTCATCAGTCTTGTACATCCCTCCTTCATCCACATAGCTACCAGAAGCAAAATAGCGAGCAGTAGCTCCTCCACCACTCATATTCAGATTAGCACGATAAGTCATGGCTCCATCTTTTAGCAATAGTTCCCTCCAGTCAACATTCGGATACAAGTCGGGATCCAGTCCTAACCGCAATATTTCCAATTCCTCGGGTTTATAAATAGGTTCGAAGTTCCGTGTAATACGCGCTTCATTTAGTAAACCTGCATAAGTCACTCCATCTTCAAACTCCGGGGTAATCGTTCTCGTATTGTAAATAGTTTCATCTTTGAAGTTAATGTTGATCTTACCTTCCTTACCGCGCTTGGTAGTGATCAATATTACGCCATTGGCACCTCTGGAACCATAAATCGCGGTAACCGCAGCGTCTTTTAATACTGTGAAGGTTTCGATGTCTTCGATATTGATTTCATTAATGTCGCGCTCGATATTATCCACCAAAACCAATGCTCCGGTTCCGCCACCGAACGTAGATATACCGCGGATCCAAAATTCGGAAATATTTCTTCCAGGCTGGCCTGACTGCATCATGGCCATCACGCCCGGCACATTTCCAGCCAGCGCATTTGACAAACTCGAAGTAGGGTTTGATTTCAGATCATTTACATTTACGGTTGTAACGGCACCTGTCAGCGTCAATTTCGTCTGTGCGCCGGTTCCTGTTACGACCACCTCATCCAATATGCTCAGAGCTGCTTCTTTAAGCTCTACATTAATAGTCAGATCATCTTTTACTAATATTTCTTGTTTTTCAAAACCAATGTAAGAGATTGTAAGCTTCTTATATCGTTCTACTCTAATTTTATATTGTCCTTTGTTATCGGTAACGGTACCTAAACCAGGGGCATCTGTCACAAAAACACTTACACCGATCAAAGGTTCTTTGTTGGAGTCGACCACGACACCAGTTACTTCTACCATTTCCTGAGCTAGCACACTAAAGGTGACACCAAGAAATAATATGCACGTTAAAATAAATTTATACATAGGTACATTGATTAGGCTATAATTCGTTGTCATTGATTTCTTCATTCACATCATCGTCCATATCTTCGAGCGCTATTTTACGGATGCGGCGATTCTCCTGATCTCCGATGTAAAAAGCATGTTCTTCCTCGTTGTAGGCAAGTCCAGAAGGTCTGTCGAACCTAGCTTCCTGTCTCAGGTCCCCATCTACATAACCATATGGATTACTATTGATACTAGCGCTACCCCGACCTGCAAAAGTGGTTACACTTCCCTCGGGTGTCAGCTTACGGATTGCATGGTTATATTGGTCCGTGAAATAGAAATCATATTCATCACTCTTTCCACCAACGTAGTCCGGATTTTTTACAAAAACGCCTTGATATGGAGTATTGAGGCGAACCGAAGATCCAACACCATCTGCATAGCCGGCACCCTTAAGTTCACCACATACCAGATAAGGTTGATTGAACTGCTTCTTTTCCCAATTATAATCTACCCGAAGGATATAATGTCGATTTACTACAACAACGTAGGCATAGTTTCCGCTTGGATGTATAAAGATCTTATATTCCCAACTCGGGTCATGAACTACAAATAAAGTTTCATATTCCTTGTCGCCAAGCCCTTCATTAAAATATTTATTCAAATCAAAACGGAAAAACTGACCTTTTTCATAGCTATTGAAGTACATTTCACCATTTATCGGATGTATAGAAGCTCCATTACATTGTCGGTATCTTGTCAGGATTTCCATGTCCTGCCAATTCCTCTCGCGCGACAATCTATAGGTTGCTCTATCATTTTCACCCCCTCTGTCTTCGGCAATAATCATGTACTGGTTATCAATCGTAAAATCGATACTGCGGGGACGGTCAAAATCCGAACGTTTTTTGGTCACGGTGCTATCTTCGAAGTTGATAAGATACAGTCCGTTGTTACCATCAAATGTCATCCATAAGTGCTTAGGATTGAGCGGATCAAATTTCATAAAGGAAGGATTCCAAAACCCACTGGCCATCTTATTCTGGTCCTCATCTTTAAACTTCCCATCTTTCCAGGGTTCATCTCCCCTGTCATTCCGATAGCCGATTAGGGTCGACACAACCATATTGCGCTGATAGTCAAAAAGCTTATCTGCCTTGCCTATAACCTCTGTGCTCTTTTTTCCAACACGCACCACAACCTCTCCGGTATATGCCTGCTTAGGTACCAGACAGTAAAGCGACTCGCCTACCACATTAATTACTATCGCTTTCTTTCCTCCGATAGTTACCGTTATGTCTTCAGGGTCATTCCCAAAGTTCTGTCCATAAATCACAAGACGCTGACCCATGCCTCCTGATTTAGGGTTAAAATCGGATACTACCACAGGCTTTGATGGGTCAAACGATTTAGCTTCCGAGATGATCTGATCATCCGTTTTGCAGCCCGTGATACTAAAACTAAATACGATAAAAGTAGCCAGTATCCAGCTTAGGAGCCACCTTTCTTTTTTGTTAATAAGTTTAGCTGTCATGATATTAAATTATTGATTAATACTTTTCCACTCTTTGATATGAAAAAGCTGAGCGAATAAAAAAATTAAAAAATGTCTTTTGCCCCCACAAAGGCTGTGTAAATCGATTAAGTTAAATAATAAAGTTCTTTTCATTTGATGTTTTTAAAAGGTTAAACTAAAGGCATTGAAATAGGAATACAAAGAAGTACTATGGCTAGGCCGATCCTTAAGAAGGTATGCTCGAGAGCAATAGACTTCTTTATATCAGCTAATTATTGTTGCATATTGCCAATAAAAAAAACAGTTAGTAAATACGCATATTTTTGGTTATAAATCGGAAATCAAAATCCTATAATTAGATTCTAATAGGTTTAAAAGCTTTAATCGCATAAAGCAACAATTGCTTTATAACCTATCAGGATCGTTACTTACAAGTTAATTATTTTTCCGGAATTAAAGGTTAGAGTAAAGATTCTGTCCATATTTTGTTTTAAAAAGGTTAATGGTTTTTATAGCTATTTCGAAATTATCGAATTCTAAAATTTATCTTTTGGTTTATTTAAGACCAATATAGATAATAAAATCGATTTAGTAAAAAATTTTATAAAAAATTTTATTTTATTTTCAGTTACAAATAAAAAAGGCGCTGGTAATTTCCAACAGCCTTTTTTATTAAAATTACAACTTGCATTATATTGCTTTGTAACATCATCTTAGTAATACGACCCAAATGTTTTGTGAACCGCTGACTAGTTTATATCATTATTCCACTATCCATTTGCCTCATCTATCCCTTCTTGTATTTCATCAAGAATAACAGGCTTATATCCTCCTTTAAACACTTTAAAATAGAGAATAAAAATAATGTAGAACAACAGTAGCATGGCAGGCAAGTAAGAAACAGTCCGTAGCGCATCTTTTTTGGCTTCGTTCTGGACAGCCGATATCGTTTCAAGCGTTTGCTGAGAAGCATCGTTCAACTTGTCGTTGTCCAGCGACCTATACTCACCAAATATACTTTTCTTATGTTCCGTAATATAAGTATCGTGGTATTCTGTTTGGTTGTGCTGATCATACTGTGCTAAGTTCTGATCCAACTGCTTATCTTGGATCGTTCCTAAGAACACCGCTCCAATAACACCAACACCCACCTGTCCGACCGCTCCGGTAAAATTCAGGGCCAATGCCCCTCCTTTTGGAAACTGCTCAGAGACAACACCCAGCATCGTTCCCCAGAAAAAGGTTTTGCCCAGCGCATAGATTGTTGCGGCGATAATGATGATAAAACCTACCGAATAAGAAAGAAACTGCAATCCCATAGCTGCAACGAAGGCACTAAGAGCCAAAAGTCCCAAAGGCGAAAATCTCTTCACGATCGGGCCTGCATAGAACCGAAGGACAGCCATAATAACCGATGTATAGACCAAAACCCATCCACCTTGTAAACCTATTTTTTTCATTTCAGGAGTCATCAGATCTGATATCCAGCTGTCGGTTCCCAATTCAGTTGTTGCCAAAGGAATCATAAGCAATAACAGTATTATAAAGAGTGGTCTGCCGAGTGATCTTACGAAATACGCAAAAAAAGCAACAATCACCAAGGTTATGATACTGCTTGCCCAATAGGACCACCCAAATAATGCACCCAATTGAAAGGTACACAGGGCAACGATGATCAGAATCCCCAATACCCCCACTTCCCTCAGCATTTCAAGATAGCTTACACCAGCTTTCACCCGTTCATTAACAGGAAAGTGTCGTTTTGCAATTAAGAAACCATAAACCAGGACGGGAAGCATAATAACAGCAATTATCACCTGCCAATTGAATCCAAAATGGATCATCCCGATTCCCATCATACCGGCGATTGCGATTCCCACAGGCCAACCGGCATGCAGAATGTTGAGCCATTTGGTTTTCTCCTTTGGAAACATGGTTGCAACGACCGGATTGACAACTGCCTCAGCAGCACCATTACCCAAAGCAAAAAGAAATGTTCCAATATAAAGCATCCAATAACCATCTGCCATAATCGTAAGAAAAACAGAGAGAGAATGGCAAATAAATGCGAAGATCATAGACTTCTTGTATCCAATTTTATCAATGATCAAACTAAAAAACACAATACTGATTCCAAATGGCCAAAAACTAACACCAAAAATTTCTCCTTGTTGAGTTTTGCTAAGATCAAATTGTGCGCCCCAGTATGGCATTAAAAAAGAACGGAATACAAAACCAAAGGCTGATGCAACCAAAACAATAAAACAGCCCCAAAAAAGAATTTTCCGTGAGCGTTCATCTACCCCAATTGCATCAATTGGTTTATTAATCTTTGTATTCATAAGGATCTAGGTTTAAAAAATGGTATGTTTAAAATTCGTTTACTTAATTGAGTTAAGAAGAAAATAATTTTTTATAAAAAGCGAGCCCTTCACTCGCCAATTCATCAGCGCTATTGGCAAGCGGCCTCCAAATACTGGCGGCTCTAGCTAGCTCTTTAGATGGAGCTCCGAAAGTTTCAATAACGATCGATCCTGAATATTCAATCTCCTGCAAGGCTTCTTTTATACCAAGCCAATCTAAATTACCAGTGCCCGGAGTTCCCCTATCCGATTCATTCGCTTGAACATGACAAAGATCTTTACCTACTTTACGAATGGTATTCGGAATACTTTTTTCTTCAATGTTACAATGAAAAGTATCCAATAGAATTTTAACATTAGAACTGTCTACTTCTCTTATTAAAGATAGAGCTTGATCGGCAGTATTTACCATGTCAGATTCAAAGCGATTTAAAGGTTCTACTCCTACAACAACTCCATATTCCTCAGCAACCTTAGCGGCTTTAAATAGGTTTTCAATACACCAATTTCTTTCTTTCTTTTTTTCTTCCTCAGAAACCAATCTGGTTTTTCCGACTGCCGAATATACCGGCCCTCCAAAAATGGGGCTTTCCATTTCGCTTGCAATCCTAATACAGTCAGTAATATAATTAAGACCTTCTGTTCTGAAGTCCGGATTATCACTAGAAATATCCCTCTCAGTACCAAACGCACCACTTATGGAAATACTGAGTCCGACTTCCTTTGCAATACGTTTCAATTTGGGCCAGTCAATAATATCTTTATCTTCAACGGCGACTTCGATACTGTCATAGCCCATATCTTTTATCTTATAAATTAGATCAAAAGAAGCTGTATTAAAAGGTGAAACCCAAACGAAGGTACTTACCCCAAATTTCATATTAAATAAATTAAAAGTTCACAAATAACGTTTACCTGTTTCTACAATTCAAAATCAGGTATACTAACTCTCTTACCCCCGTTCATTGCTGATTCATGTGCACAAATTCCGGCACAGGTATAATTTGCAGCTACATCCGCATCAACTGCTGAGTTTCTACCTTCCACAATGGCCGCCACAAATTCCTGAACCAAATGAGGATGTGAACCTCCGTGCCCAGCACCTTGTAAAAAGGAAACATGGTTTGGATCATCAATCTTTTCTCTTTTGGTAAAATTTTTAATCTCATCGATAAGAAGCTCGTCCGTGTCAGGTACATCTATTCGGTGCGCATTCTCCCCACCATCAAAAATCACATGGCTTTCATCCTGTAATTGCTCCCATTCAAAGGACATTTTATCTCCATAAACATCATAGCTTTCTCTGTATTGGCGTACAACATCAAACAAGGAACGTGTAGCTTCAGCCACAACATCGGAATTCTTTAATTTGAAGGTTGCGGTTTCAACAGCAAACGGAGAATTATATCGGCTGGCCAAGTCTTCACTTAATTTACCGGATCCATGGCATACTACAGATTCTGCTTTTGTATTGTTTATGCGCAATAATGGTGAGATTGCATGTGTGCCATTTAACATTGGAGGAAAACCCTTCCAATATTCACCCCATCCTTCCATACTCATGTCCTGAATATGAGATCCTCTTACAAATTGAATACGGCCTAATTTCCCTGTTTCCGCCAGCTTAAGACCATAAAGAAACTCCCGGGTATAAAGCGCAGTTTCCATCATCATATAAACTTTATTGGCCTTTCTTTTGGCCTCAACGATCGCTGTACAATCTTCAACCGTCATAGCCATTGGTATCGTACAGGCAGTATGCTTATTGGCATTTAAAGATGCAATCGTCATACGAGCATGTTCAGGAACAGGCGTAACGATATGGATGGCATCAACATCATCTCTTTTAGTTACATCATCAAAATTAGTAAAGCATAAATCTTCATCCAGATTGAATTTATTCTTCAATTCAGATAAGGTATTTTCATTACGTGTACAAATTCCCACTGCTTTAATATTCGGATGAGCTTGATAAATAGGAATAAATTCCTTTCCAAAACCCATTCCTACAATTACAACTGTGATTTTTTTCTGATCCATAGCTTTTTTGTTTTTTTATATATTTAATAAATTGAATGAATATTATTTACGAGCTACCCATTTTACAGCATTTCTTAAAATCGTTTGGTAATTCGCAATATCATGTGACTCTGCATCGTGACCAAGTGCTATTCCTACGATTCTTGCTTTCGGATTCTTCACAACGAATATAGAGGGATATGAAATATCAGACCCTGCTTTATTTGCCATTGCAAGCACTTCAATTCCTGGCCCTGTTGAATCAACTTTATAGTAATACAGTTCATCTTTCAGCTCGAAGTTCTGATCTACACCTTTCATAACTGGGTGCTTAACGTTGGAAAGAGCAACTTCAAAACTCCCATAACTATCATGACCGTTAGATCCTCCACTTACCAATTTTTGATTATACGCTGGCCAATCTGACCAGTTATACCATAAGGCAGCATGCGCTAATATGAGACCCTTTCCTGCTTTTACAAAATCAAAAATAGCTGTACGCGTTCCAGCGTCTTCTATAGGCTGGTTATTACTTAAAAAAAGCACATCAGCAGTTTGTAAATGGTTGAGGATCTCAGTTACATCGTCAATATAGGTAACTTTTGCAAAACCATTTTCTTCAAGTGTTTTCACATCAGCTTCTTTATACCAGCGATCGAAATCATGGGAAGAACCTCCCCCAACCATAAGAACATTGATGGTTTTGCTCATATTAGCGTTCGCTATACCAGAGGACAGCAAAACGACTAAGAACATTACAATACTTGAATAAGTACTAACAGTACGAAATGAATTGACTTTCATAATTAATAATCTATTTAGTTACACGAATAATACCATTCATACCCCGCCAGTGCCCCGGGAAAGTACAAACAAATGGATAGTCCCCAGGAGTTTCAGGCACCGTAAATTCCAGTACATACGACTGACCTGAACTTAAGAGCTTAGTAGAAAACAAAACCTCCGGAATGTTGGGAACATACTGCATATCAGCCGCTTTTGGATTACGCAACAAAGCATCAGCTGCAGCCCCTACTTTTTGTAATGTCCCCGGTTTTATAATTAATAAATTATGCAGCATACCATCCGGATTCTCAAAACGAAGCGATACTTTATCTCCTGCTTTTAAGTTGATTAGCTTTTTATCAAATTGCATAATATCTTTAACTACTTTCAGCACAATTTTAGTAGCGGGTTTTTGAGGTTTTTCCTGAGGTGCTACTTTTTTTGCAGGGACTTCTTTTACAGGCACTTTAACTTCTTCTTTCACTTTCTCGGCAGGAAATTCTTTCTCCAGCGCATTGATAATCCTATCAGTAAATGATCCCTTAGGCGAATTGGCTTGATTTCCAAAAGCTTTCATAAATCCTTCACGATGATTAGTCACACCAGAATAAAGCGCCTGAGACAACCATTTGTCTTGTTCATTTTCTTTGTTCAAGCTGGCATTGTAAAGCATTTCGCCTATTTGATCAGAACCAGGGACCAATGCCAAGCTAACGAATGTCGCCAAACGGGTATTCAAATTAGGATCTTTCAGTAGACCATGATTCTTAATTGCAAGGATTCCATGATGATTTTTCGGTATTATCTGTACTGCCGCCTTTCTTACACCTGCTGCAGGATGATCCAATGCATTTTCAACAACTTGCAAGGCCTCATTATTAGAGCCATCTAAAGCACCAAGTCCATCAAGCGTCCATAAAGCGTGAACAGCCGGGCTATTTAATCCTATTTCGTCCACTTCCTGGTTTTTGATAATATCATAAAGCCCTGGAATTGCTTCCTTGTTTTGTGACTCTACCAGTAATCGCTGGGCTGTAGTCCGCCAGAATTTATTGTCGTTTTTTAATGCGTCTAACAAACCAGGCAAATCATCCTTCGATAATTTTAGTGGAGCAGTTGTTTTGGCATTTTTATAAACAACCCTATAAATCCTTCCATGATTAATATCACGCAATGGACTTGAAAAGGCATTTCCCTGGCCATGTGGCTGATCTTTAAAAGGCAATACAAATTCCACAGGAGCTTGTGCAGGTACAAAGACATTATGCTGGATAATAAAATTATACCAATCTGCAATCCATACAGCACCGTCAGGTCCTACTTCTGCTTGTACCGGGCCAAACCATTCATCTGAACTGGCTAATAAATTCCAACCATCTTTTTCAATGAAACCTGCACCATCTGGTTCTAAAATTGCATTATGAACCAATCGAACAGTAGGTTCCGTTACAAAAGCTATTCGGTTCCAATATTCTTTTGGAAAGTTCCTGGCTGTATAAAAGTGATGACCGGCAGCTGCAGTAAAACCGCCCACTACGTCAACCTGTCTCAGATTCGGGGTCATTGCATGAACGTCATAATGGCCATCCAATTTCTGTACCGCTGAGATAAACGGAAAATCAGGGTTTTCAGGCAACTTCCGTTTTAGTAACTTTTCAGGCATTGAATAAAATGCACTGTGTGTATTATTGGCTGTGGAGATAAAAACATTGTTATCCTCAGTCATACCCAATCCCCAGGTATTATTACTTGTAGTAGCTAAAAATTCGAATTCTTTTCCGTTAGGCTTAAAACTGTATACACCTTGTGGGAACTTCATTTTTTTACCATTAATCTCACCGTCAAATCCAGAAAAGCCCAATACTCCCCATATCTTGTTATCAAAACCATATTGAAGATTGGATGGTCCAGAGTGCGTATCGTTTTTACCCCATCCTGTCATTAATACTTCCCTTACATCAGCTACGTCATCACCATCCGTATCTTTCAGGAACACAAAATTTGGAGCCTCAGAAACAATTACGCCTCCATTAGCAAAAACGATACTTGTTGGAATGTTTAAATTGTCTGCAAATACAGTAAACTTATCTGCTACCCCATCTCCATCAGTATCTTCACAAATCTTGATCCGGTCATTTGCCAAACCATCCGTTTCAACAAACGTATTCGGGTAATCGACTGATTCAATAATCCATAACCTTCCCCTTTCATCCCAGGCCATTGCAATGGGATTAACAATATCGGGCTCCGAAGCAAATAGCTTAATATCAAAATCAGTCAAAACTTGTGTAAGCTTATTTGACTCAGCTGGCTCAAGAGCTTCCTGTATTTTAGGCACAATGTGGCGAGCAGTATAATCTGATATGGTGTCTGTATCGTAAATATCGACATCCGGAATATTTAAAGCCTTTACACCTTCAACTGCCTTCTCGCCCACCGCCCAGAGAACTCCGTTCCTTACCAAATCTAAAAAACCTATATTAGTCCATGTTCTATCATCGTGGCCATAAGCTGTATAGAAAACACGGCCTTTGCCCTGATTGCGTACCCAGGTGTACGGTTCATGCTTATCTCCTTCCACTCGCTCCATCAAAATGGTCATATCGGGATTCAAGTTTTTATGCACATAGGTTTCGTCCCATGTTTTAAATTCCGTTATTCCCTTCATAACCGGATGATCAGAATTAACAATGCTGGCAGTAAAAGTACCCTCACCATGAGATGCAAATTCGCCTCCAATGGTTTGTATATACCATTCAGAATTCTTAAAACACCCTGCTGCGGAATGCAATGGGATCAGTCCCTTTCCCCCTTCAACAAATTCCTTTAGCGCAGCTTCCTGGGAAGGCGCTATGGAATCATGGTTTGCATAAATAATCAAACCATCATATTTGTTCAGGTTCTCCTTGTTTAAATCTTGGAGTTCATCTGTATAAGTAAGATTTATCCCACTTTTAAATAGCTTGATCGCTAACCAGGGAGCGTATTTATACGAATCGTGATGTGTACTTTTATTACCCAGAAAAAGAACCTCAATTCTTTTGGGCATTACGTTCGTTTTACGACCCGATACATTTTCCTGATTCTTTGTAATCTTGGGAGCGCAACCACTCATGATCAGTAAAAAGACACTTAAAGAATATAAAACAAAAGTATTCC
>Ga0160458_100256_pt1 | contig 34761 bp, 27 predicted proteins | sample HID1973I_E6MG_FD_108247 | JGI IMG/M metagenome (GOLD analysis project Ga0160458, IMG submission 108247) | Enriched mosquito-associated microbial communities from UW Madison campus, WI, USA - HID1973I_E6 MG | ecosystem: Host-associated > Arthropoda: Insects > Digestive system > Unclassified ...
CCGTCGAGACTCATCGCCAACTTGACCCGCACATAAGGCAGGCCGTGTTCCATGCGTTTGAGGAAGCCCTTGTTGATCGCCCGCGCCTCGCCTTCCAGCACGCCGCTCTGTACAGCGATACCGGCGCTCATCAGACGCAACAGGCCGCGTCCGGCGACATCGGGGTTGGGGTCTTGCATCGCGGCGACCACGCGACCGACGCCGGCATTGACCAGCGCGTCGGCGCAAGGTGGCGTGCGTCCATGATGGCTGCAGGGTTCGAGGGTGACGTAGGCAGTTGCGCCACGGGCTCTTTCGCCGGCCTGACGCAGCGCATGAACCTCAGCGTGGGGCTCGCCCGCGCGAACGTGCCAACCTTCGCCAACCACTTCGCCGTCGCGCACGATCACGCAGCCGACCCGTGGATTGGGGTGCGTCGAGTAGACGCCCTTGCGTGCCAGTTCCAGCGCTCGCGCCATGTAAAACGCGTCGAGCACGCTTTGCTCTGTGGAGGACATGCTCACTCTTTAACCGGCTCACGGGCCAGTCGGTCGATTTCTTCGCGGAATTCGTTGAGGTCCTGGAACCGCCGATACACCGAAGCAAAGCGGATATAGGCCACTTCGTCGAGTTTTTGCAGCTCGCCCATGACCAGTTCGCCAACGATCAGTGATTTGACCTCACGCTCGCCGGTCGCTCGCAGCTTGCTTTTGATGTGTGCAAGGGCGGCTTCAAGCCGCTCGACGCTGACCGGGCGCTTTTCCAGCGCACGCTGCATGCCGGCGCGCAGCTTCTCTTCATCGAAGGGCTGACGGCTGCCGTCTTGCTTGATCAGACGAGGAAGGACCAGTTCGGCGGTCTCGAATGTGGTGAAACGTTCGCCGCAAGCGACGCATTCACGACGGCGACGAACCTGATCGCCTTCGGCTACAAGGCGCGAGTCAATGACTTTGGTGTCGTTGGCACCGCAAAAGGGACAGTGCATGGTGGCAGGCAACAAAAAAAGGGAGGGCCATGGTAGCGCATCCCGGTGGCAAGACAAGCCATAGGGTTTGCGGTATACAGACTGGCTATATAGATCGATCCATGGATTTCACCTTGCTGGAGCCGCAAATGTCACTCAGACCGCTCGTTTTGCTCAGTCTTTTCAGCCTGCTGGTGGCCTGCAGCAGCGATGCGCCCAAGCCTCAGCCTCCGACACCAGGCCCGGCGCCGCAGGCTGCGCAGAAAAAAGCCCAGGAGTCGGCCAACCTCGGCCCGCTGCCGGCGTACCAGCGTGAATTGAGCGGAACCCTGCAAGGCGTGCCGGCCGGCGCTGAAGTCGAACTGGCGCTGCTAGTGATCGACAGCAAGGATCGCCCGCAACAATTACTCGCCAGTTCCAGCCTGATCGGCACCAACCAGATCCTGCCGTTTCACCTGCGCTTCAATCCGGATTCCTTTCCGGCAGGTCAACGGGTGGAACTGCGAGGCCGCGCCAGCCAGTCCGGACAGCTGATCCTGCATCTGCCGTCGCAAGTCATTACGCAACCAACGACTCAGACCGTGGGCCAGCTGCAATTCGTCAAAGCACCATGATTGCACCGCTCGACCTGCAACACGCGTTGGGTGAACTGCTCGGTGATGCGCAGCTTGTTCCGGTCGCATTGCCCGGGACTGAACTGAAGCTCTGGTTGATCGACGGCGACAAGATGGACCGCGCCTTCAGCCCGGAAGAAACCCGACGGATTCTGCACGAGCCGCCGTACTGGAGTTTCTGCTGGGCCAGTGGCCTGGCCGTGGCTCGTTATCTTGCGCAAAACCCGCAGTGGGTTGAAGGCAAGCGCGTGCTGGACTTCGGGGCGGGTTCCGGCGTGGCCGGGATCGCGGCGGTCAAGGCCGGGGCGCTCGAAGTGGTGGCTTGCGATCTCGATCCACTGGCCATAGCCGCCTGTCGGGCGAATGCCGAACTCAATGATGTAGAGCTCAGCTACTCGACGGACTTTTTCGCCGAGGCCGATCGTTTTGATCTGATCCTGGTGGCCGACGTGTTGTACGACCGGGCGAACCTGCCGCTGCTCGACGAGTTCCTGACGCGTGGGCGGGAAGCATTGGTCGCGGATTCGCGGGTGCGTGATTTCAGGCATCCGTTGTATCAGCGCATCGAAATGCTGGAAGCCATGACATTGCCGGATCTGGCCGAGCCGGAAGAGTTCCGGCATGTGAGCCTGTACCACGCGCGGCGTGCTTAAAGCTGTCAAAAGATCGCAGCCTGCGGCAGCTCCTACATTGACCGCTTGCAAAACCGATCCTGTAGGAGCTGCCGCAGGCTGCGATCTTTTGCGCCAACCCTTATAGTTAGCCTATTCACGCTTTTACGAGATCTCCCATGAGTCAGGAAACGCCGTACATCTTCGACGCCACGACTGCCGATTTCCAACAGTCGGTGATCGAGAACTCCTTCCACAAGCCCGTGCTGGTGGATTTCTGGGCCGAATGGTGCGCGCCCTGCAAAGTGCTGATGCCGATGCTGCAGACCATCGCCGAGAGCTATCAGGGCGAGTTGCTGCTGGCCAAGGTCAACTGTGATCTGGAACAGGACATCGTCGCCCGTTTTGGCATTCAAAGCCTGCCGACCGTGGTGCTGTTCAAGGATGGCCAACCAGTCGATGGCTTTGCCGGTGCACAGCCGGAATCCGCCGTGCGCGCGATGCTGGAGCCTCACGTGCAGATGCCGCCACCGGCAGCGGCCGACCCGTTTGAACAAGCCCAGGCGCTGTTCGACGACAGTCGCTTTGCCGATGCGGAAGCTGTGCTGGCAGTGCTGTTGGGCGAAGACAACACCAACGCCAAGGCGCTGATCCTGTATGCCCGTTGCCTGACCGAGCGTGGCGAACTGGGTGAAGCCCAAACCGTGCTCGACGCAGTGAAGAGCGATGAGCACAAGGCCGCCCTGGCCGGTGCCAAGGCACAGATCCAGTTTCTCGGCCAGGCCAAGGACCTTCCCGACGCGGCGGACCTGAAAGCCCGTCTGGCGAAAAATCCTCAGGACGACGAAGCCGTCTATCAGCTGGCGATTCAGCAGTTGGCCCGCCAGCAGTACGACGCGGCGCTGGATGCACTGCTGAAGCTGTTCATCCGCAATCGCAGTTACAACGAAGGCCTGCCGCACAAGACCTTGCTGCAAGTGTTCGAACTGCTCGGCAATGACCATCCGCTGGTGACCACGTACCGCCGCAAGTTGTTTGCCGCTTTGTATTGATGGCAACCCCGATCTCGTAGAGGCTGCGGCACGCTGCGATCTTCTGATCTTGTTTTTTACGGTGCTGAAAATAATCGAAGATCAAAAGATCGCAGCGTGCCGCAGCTCCTACATGAGATGTGTATTTTTCGGGGTTTATTCGATCCAGCTGTAAAGCGGCGTATCCCCGCCGCTCGTCACCTTCACATCCGCACAGTGGCGCAAACGCACCAACAGGCGTTTGCCCGATGCGGCGCTCCCGGTCAGCCCTTCCAGCTGCTCAAGCAAATCCGGCCCGCTCAGTTGCCCGGCCTTGCGCAGCAGGTCCTTGGTGATCTGCCAAAGCGCATCGTCCTGATTGACCGGTTTCGCCGTAGCCGCAGCCGCACTGGCCTCGGGCTGGGTGACCTGCAACTGCGCGCCAAGCCGCGCCCAATCGCTGTCGTCCATCTCCAGCGTCAAATCCACCGGCCAATCGCCGATGCTTCCGCGTATACGCAACATAAGCCCGCTCCTGCACATTTCTTCCCTGCATGCTCCCATGGGACTTGTGCAACGCCAAGCAGCCGGGCAAACTCTCCGCACTTACGTTATAAGATTACATAACAATATCTTCATCTTTCTACCCGGGGATCCTCACATGCGTGGTCTGCTGCTCGCTCTGCCGTTTGCCCTGTTACCGCTGGCTGTCGCCCACGCGGCGCAAGAACATGATCACGACCATGAACACGGCAGCCTCGCCGCCCATGAGCACGGCGTCGGACGCTTGAACGCGGCGCTGGATGGTCAGACCCTGGATCTGGAGCTGGAAAGCCCGGCAATGAATCTGGTCGGCTTCGAACACGCTGCCACTACCGACGCTGACAAGGCCAAGGTCGCCGCCGTTAGGGCGCAGCTGGAAAAACCGCTGACCCTGTTCAACCTGCCAAAAGCCGCCGGTTGCGTGGTCGCGATACAGGAACTGGAAAGCCCGCTGTTTGGTGACAAGCCGCACGCCGATGATGATCACGATGAAGATGGCCACGATAAAGATGCGAAAGGCGAGCATCATCACGACCACAGTGAGATTCACGCCCATTACCACTTCACGTGCTCGGCACCGGGTGCGCTGCAGTCTCTGGACCTGACGAACATCTTCAACACGTTCCCGGCCACCCAGAAAATCCAGGTACAACTGATCGGCCCGAGCGGGCAGCAAGGTGTTGAAGTGACGGCCAAGGCGGCTGCGCTGAAATTCTGACTCCACCCTGATCCCTGTAGGAGCATGGCTTGCCCGCGATGAGCGAGCACGCCGAATTGCAGGTTAAAACGTGGCGTATTCATCGCGGGCAAGCCTTGCTCCTACAGTGTTATCTGCGTTCATGAAATGGGTGTTATGACTAAACCACTGATAGAACTATCCGACCTGGGCTTCAGCTGGCCCGGTCATCCGCTGCTGCTGGACATCCCGGCTTTTCGCCTGGAACCGGGCGAAACCCTGTTCCTCAAAGGCCCCAGCGGCAGTGGCAAAACCACCCTGCTGGGTTTGCTCGGCGGCGTGCAGAAGCCTGATCGCGGCAGCATCCGCCTGCTTGGTCAGGAACTGAGCGAACTCAGTGCCGGTGCTCGGGACACCTTCCGCGTCGATCACACCGGCTACATCTTCCAGCAGTTCAACCTGTTGCCGTTTCTCTCAGTGCGAGAGAACGTCGAATTGCCCTGCCACTTCTCCAGACTGCGCGCCGAACGAGCGATCCAGCGCCACGGCAGCGTCGATCAGGCGGCCGCCACCCTCCTCGCCCACTTGGGTCTGAAGGATCAAAACCTGCTCAGCCGTCGTGCGGACTCCCTGTCGATCGGGCAGCAACAACGCGTGGCGGCCGCACGCGCGTTGATTGGTCAGCCCGAGCTGGTCATCGCCGACGAACCGACGTCAGCCCTGGATTACGACGCCCGCGAGAATTTCATTCGCCTGCTGTTCGCCGAATGCCGTGAAGCGGGCTCCAGCCTGTTGTTCGTCAGCCACGACCAAAGCCTCGCGCCGCTGTTTGACCGTCATCTGTCGCTGGCCGAACTCAATCGCGCCGCCACGCCCGAAGAGGTTTGAGATGTATTTGTTTCGTCTGGCCATGGCCAGCCTGGCTAACCGCCGTTTCACCGCAATCCTCACCGCTTTTGCCATCGCCCTGTCGGTGTGCCTGTTGCTGGCCGTCGAACGCGTTCGTACCGAAGCAAAGGCCAGTTTTGCCAGCACCATCAGCGGTACCGACCTGATCGTCGGCGCCCGCTCCGGTTCGGTGAACCTGTTGCTGTATTCGGTGTTTCGCATTGGCAATGCAACCAACAACATCCGCTGGGACAGCTTCGAGCACTTCGCCAGCAACCCGAAAGTGAAGTGGGCCATCCCGATGTCGCTGGGCGATTCTCACCGCGGCTATCGAGTGATGGGCACCACCGAGGCGTACTTCGAACATTATCAATACGGTCGCCAACAGCATCTGGAATTAGCCGATGGCCGTGCGTTCGCCACCGACCCTTTTGAGGTGGTACTTGGCGCCGAAGTGGCGGATGCGCTTCACTACAAGCTCGGCGACAAACTGGTGCTGGCCCACGGCGTGGCGGTAATCAGCCTGGTAAAACATGACGACAAGCCCTTCACCGTCGTCGGCATTCTCAAACGCACGGGCACCCCGGTTGACCGCACGTTGCACATCAGCCTCGGCGGCATGGAAGCGATTCACGTCGATTGGCATAACGGCGTGCCGGCCCAGGGCAAAGGCCGGATCAGTGCCGATCAGGCGCGCAACATGGACCTCACGCCGCAAGCGATCACGGCGTTCATGCTGGGTCTCAACAGCAAGATTTCGACCTTCGCCGTGCAACGGGAGATCAACGAATTCCGCGGTGAACCGATGCTCGCCATCCTGCCCGGCGTCGCGCTCCAGGAGTTATGGAGCCTGATGAGCACGGCGGAAAAAGCCTTGTTCGTGGTGTCGCTGTTTGTGGTGCTGACGGGCTTGATCGGGATGCTCACGGCGATTCTCACCAGCCTCAACGAGCGCCGTCGGGAAATGGCCATCTTGCGTTCGGTGGGTGCTCGGCCGTGGCATATCGCATCGTTGCTGGTGCTGGAGGCGTTTGCCCTCGCCTTGTCCGGGGTGATTGCCGGCGTGGCGCTGCTGTACGTCTGCATCGCGGCGGCCCAGGGTTACGTGCAGGCCAATTATGGTTTGTTTCTGCCATTGGCCTGGCCAAGTGAATATGAATGGACGCTGCTCGGTGGCATTCTGATCGCCGCGTTGTTGATGGGCAGCGTGCCGGCCTGGCGTGCGTATCGCCAATCTCTGGCCGATGGCCTGTCGATCCGATTATGAATGCTCCATGAAGAGACTGAATATGCCCCGCGCTCTGCTTGCGCTGTTGATGCTGGTCGCCCTGCCCTTGTGGGCGGCCGAACCGAAAGACCTGACCTGGTCGGAAATGATCCCGCCGGACGCCGCGCCTGAAGTCCCCAACATGACGCCGCTGCATGACCTGTCGCAGATGAGCAACGCGCTGTCCGCCGAATCGGCACCAGCGGCAAAGCAGGACATGCCCAATGCGCCGGTGGTGAAAGGTCTCGACGGTCAGAGCATCCGACTACCCGGCTATATCGTGCCACTGGAAGTCAATGAAGACGGGCGCACCACCGAGTTTTTGCTGGTGCCGTATTTCGGCGCGTGCATCCACGTGCCGCCACCGCCGTCGAACCAGATCGTGCATGTGAAAAGCGAGGTGGGCGTGAAGCTGGATGAGCTGTATCAGCCGTACTGGATCGAGGGGGCGTTGCAGGTCAAGGCCTCCACCAGCGAATTGGCGGATGCGGGGTATCAGATGGAGGCGGACAAGATTTATGCGTATGAGCTGCCGGAGTGAATCCGGTGGTTCAGTGTTGTTGCATCGATAGGACTGACAAAGGTTCCACAAAAACCAAGGACATCAGCGTTTCATTGAGCTGCATCAAAAGACCGGATTGTTAGCCGCCTTACCATTGGACATCGAAAACTTTTAACGTCCTTTGGAGCCCCCATGCACAAGTCCTTGCTCAGCGCTTCGCTGTTTGCCCTCGCGCTCGCAGCCCCGCTCGCCTACGCCCACGAAGCGGGTGACATCATCGTTCGTGCCGGTGCGATCACCGTTAACCCGAAAGCTGACAGCTCCAGCGTCAAGGTCGACCAAGGCCCGTTGGCAGGTGCCGATCTGGGTGGCAAGGCCACCATGAGCAGCGACACGCAGCTGGGTTTGAACTTCGCTTACATGCTCAACAACAACTGGGGCATCGAGTTGCTCGCAGCCTCGCCGTTCGAACATGACGTGAAGCTCAAAGGCACCGCCCTGGGCGCGGCCAACGGCAAACTCGGCACCCTGAAACACCTGCCGCCCACCTTGAGCATCGTGTACTACCCGCTGGACCATAAGTCCGCGTTCCAGCCTTACGTCGGTGCCGGTATCAACTACACCTGGATCTACGACGAGCACGTCGGCAGTGAAGCCAGCGCCAACGGCTTTAGCAACTTCAAGGCCGAAAACTCCTGGGGCATGGCGTTCCAGATCGGTGCCGACTACATGATCACCGACAACATCATGCTCAACGCCCAGGCGCGTTACATCGATATCGACACGACTGCGACGGTGGAAAACAACGCAGTGGCGCCGGGCACCCGGGCCAAGGTCAACGTGGATGTGGACCCGTTCGTGTACATGGTGGGTCTGGGTTACAAATTCTAGGAAGTGTGGGTCACAGCGATCGCATTTGTAAGACAAAAAAGGCGCCTCGAAAGGCGCCTTTTTTTATCGCTTGATCGTTCCCACGCTCTGCGTGGGCATGCAGCCGGGGACGCTTTGCGTCCCATAAGCGGACGCGGAGCGTCCGGTGAGGCATTCCCACGCAGAGCGTGGGAACGATCTAACGTTCGATCGAAAACGATTTAACGTCCCAACAACCGCGCCAGACCGACGCTCATGGGTGTCTGCTCTGGATAGGTAAAGCGCTCCAGCAACCGACGGTTGTTCGCTCGCGAATGACGAATGTCACCGGAGCGCGCCGGGCCGTAGCTCACTGGCGGCAACTCTCCCACCACCGCTTCCAGCGCCTCAAGCATCTGCTTGAGCGTGGTGGCCTGATTCCAGCCGACATTGACGGCGCCCACTTCAACCTGCGGTTTCTCGATGGCTTGCACCAGCAAGTCGACCAGATCTTCGACGTAGACAAAATCCCGGGTCTGCTCGCCATCTCCAAACACGGTGATCGGCAGGCCTTTCTGTGCACGCTCGCTGAAAATACTGATGACCCCGGAGTACGGCGAGGAGGGATCCTGACGTGGTCCGAAGATGTTGAAGAAGCGGAAGATCACCGGCTCCAGTCCATGCTGGCGACGGTAAAAATCGAAATAGTGCTCGCTCGCCAACTTGTCCGAAGCGTATGGCGTCAGCGGCGCTTTTGGTGTGTCCTCGTCAATCGACTCGCCCTCACCGTTGTTGCCATAGACCGCTGCACTGGAGGCAAACAACACGCGTTTGACGCCCGCCTGCCGCATGGCTTCGCAGACGTTGAGCGAACCGATGAAGTTGCTTTGATGAGTTTTTACCGGATCATCGACCGACGCCTGTACCGAAGCGACCGCCGCCAGGTGCGCCACCGCGCTGCATCCGGCCATCGCCGTGGCCACCAGATCGGCGTCGGCGACGTCGCCCAGGATCAACTCGACCCTGGGATTGTCCAGCGGCAGGTTGCTGCGTTTGCCGGTGGACAAGTCATCGAGAATGCGCACCGAATGCCCCTTGGCAAGCAATGCGTCGGTCAAGTGCGAACCGATGAAACCGGCACCGCCGGTGATCAAAACTGGGCCGTCAGCCATGGCGATAGAACCTATCCAGTAAGCCCGGGAGTGCCGCACGCCAGGCGCGTGGTTTGATCCCGAACGTGTGCAGAATTTTCTTGCACGCCAGCACCGCGTGTTGCGGTTCTTCGCCAGCATCCGGGCGCGCGGCGTGAGCCTGGGCGGTCGGTGCTTCGATGGCCAGCGGATGCAGGTTGCGGGCTTCGGTGAGGATAGCCTGCCCCAATGCCAGCGGCGTGGTCGCCTCATGCCCGGCGTAATGATAGGTGCCCCACAGCGGTGCTGCACAATCGAGTTGCTTGAGCACCGAAATAATCACACGGGCTGCATCATCGACCGGCGTCGGGTTGCCCCGACGGTCGTCGGCCATCAACAGCGCTTCGGGCTTTTCCGCCCGAGCGAGGAAACGCCCCAGTGCGCCATCGGGGCTGTCATCGAGCAGCCAGCCGAAACGCAGCAGCACATGCTGCGGGCACGTGGCACGGACGCTTTGTTCGATGCGCCACAAGGCCTGACCGCGCAAGCCCAGGGGTACGGGTTCATCTTTTTCGCTGTAGGCGGTCGCCCGGGAGCCATCGAAAACGCGATAGCTCGATGGTTGCACCAGCACGATGTTGTGGTGCTGGCACAGTTCGGCCAGACGCTCGATCGCGCGTTCCTGCCCGGCCAGACGCTGTTCGCTGACCGTCTCCGCCTGAAACCAGTCGAAGTAATAGGCGAGATTGATCAGCGCGTCCGGACGGGTGTCGTCGAGCAATTGCGTCAAGCTCGCGGCATCCCAGCCGTCTTGCGGTGGGCGGGGGGCGAGGAAGCCGATGTCTTCCTCCGCACCGAGGCGAATCAGCGCCTGCCCAAGGGCATTTCCGCCGCCCAGTAACATAAGGCGCATTCGCATAGAGTCAGCAGGCCCAGTCTGATTGGAACGATGGCTGTATCGACAGGGCCCGCAGGCGATGTCGTTGATAGTTGCCGGAATCGTTGCATTTTGCGGGTTTAGTGCGCAACCGTCATCCGTAAAGTGTAGATCCCCGGGATTTGTGGTGTTGCTTATGGCCCCATCGCGGGCAAGCCCGCTCCCACCGGGATCTTCTGTGAATGCAATATCGGTGAACAACAGAGAATATTGTGGGAGCGGGCTTGCCCGCGATGGGGCCAGTAGCATCCGCGAAGGTCTTGAGCGGTACTTGCATCTTCGCCACCCCACCCGCATAAATTACTTATGAATTTGCCCATTCCCCCGGACGTTGCTCTGGCAGGCTTTCACCCTGCCGTCAGCGCCTGGTTCCGCGCTACGTTCCCGACGGTCACCGCCGCCCAGGCCCGGGCATGGCCGTTGATTCGTCAGCGGCGCTCGACCTTGATTGCCGCGCCCACCGGTTCCGGTAAAACCCTCACTGCGTTTCTAGCGGTGATCGACGATCTGGTCCACCGAGGTCTGGAGACTGAAGACGGGCTGCCCGATGAAACCCTGGTGGTCTACATATCGCCGCTGAAAGCGCTGTCCAACGACATCCAGATCAACCTGCAAAATCCGCTGGCCGGCATCACCGAACAATTGCGCGCCATGGGTTTGCCGCCCTTACACATCAACACCGCCGTGCGCACCGGCGATACGCCGCAAAAAGAACGCACGGCAATGCGCAAGACGCCGCCACACATTCTGGTGACAACGCCGGAATCCTTGTACGTGCTGCTCGGTTCCGACTCGGGCAGAAAAATGCTCAGTACCGCACGCACGGTGATCGTCGATGAAATCCATGCCATCGCCGCCAGCAAACGCGGCAGTCATTTAGCACTCAGCCTTGAGCGGTTGCAGGCGCTGTGCGCTGAACCCCTGACACGCATCGGATTGTCCGCCACGCAAAAACCCATCGAAGCCGTGTCGCGCTATCTGGTTGGCCGGGATCGCGCATGCGAAATCGTCGACATTGGACACGCCCGTCCACGGGATCTGGGCATCGAAGTGCCGCCCGTGCCGCTGTCGGCGGTCATGGCCAACGACGTCTGGGAACTGGTCTACGACCGCCTCGCCGCGCTGGCCCGCGAACACCGCACCACACTGATCTTCGTCAACACCCGACGCCTGGCCGAACGCGTCAGCCGACACCTGAGCGAACGCCTGGGCAAAGACGCGGTGGCCGCTCATCACGGCAGCCTGGCCAAGGAGTTTCGTCTGGATGCCGAGCAACGGCTCAAGCGCGGCGAACTGCAAGTGCTGATCGCTACGGCATCGCTGGAATTGGGGATCGATATCGGTGACGTCGACCTGGTGTGCCAGATCGCCTCGCCGCGCTCGATCGCCGGTTTTCTGCAAAGGGTCGGGCGCTCCGGGCACCAGGTCGGTGGCACGCCAAAAGGCCGGTTGTTCGCGACCACGCGCGACGACTTGATCGAATGCACCGCCCTGCTCGATTGCGTGCGTCGCGGCGAACTCGACACTTTGCAAATCCCCAAGGCACCGCTAGACGTGCTAGCCCAACAGGTCATCGCCGAGGTCAGTTGCCAGGAATGGCCGGAACAGGCACTGCTGGACATGTTCCGCCAAGCCTCGCCCTACGCCGAACTCGACGAAAAACATTACCAGGCACTGCTGCAAATGCTCGCCGAGGGTTACAACGGCAGTCAGGGCATCCGCAGCGCTTACCTGCATCGCGACGCCGTGACCCGCACGCTGCGTGGTCGCCGTGGCAGCAAGCTGACAGCCGTGACCAGCGGTGGGACCATTCCCGACAACGCGGACTACAGCGTGCTGCTGGAGCCCCAGGGGCTGAACATCGGCAGCGTCAATGAAGATTTCGCGGTGGAGAGCATCGCCGGCGACGTCTTTCAGTTGGGCAATACCTCCTATCGCATCCTGCGGGTCGAGAGCGGCAAGGTGCGCGTCGAAGACGCCCATGGCATGCCGCCGACCATTCCATTCTGGCTCGGTGAAGCCCCGGGGCGCAGCGCCGAATTGTCATTCGCCGTGGCCCGACTGCAAGCGCAACTCGATGACTTGCTCAGCGCCACACCGGGCGACTTGCAACCGGCTCTCGACTGGCTGACCGACACCCTCGGCTTGAACCTCGACAGCGCCGAACAGTTGGTGGATTACCTGGCCCGCGCGCGACTGACCCTGGGCGCCTTGCCGTCCCAGGACACCCTGCTGATGGAGCGGTTCTTCGATGAATCCGGTGGCACGCAGCTGATCATCCACACGCCGTTCGGCAGTCGCATCAACCGTGCCTGGGGCCTGGCTCTGCGCAAGCGTTTCTGCCGCACGTTCAACTTCGAATTGCAGGCCGCTGCGAGCGAAGATGCGATCGTGTTGTCGCTGTCCACCAGCCACAGTTTTGAACTCGATGATGTGTGGCGTTATCTGCACAGCAACAGCGCGGAGCATCTGTTGATTCAGGCGGTGCTCGACGCCCCGTTGTTCGGCGTGCGCTGGCGCTGGAACGCCAGTGTCGCCCTGGCGCTGCCGCGTTACACCGGCGGCCGGAAAGTCGCGCCGCAGATCCAGCGGATCAAAAGTGATGACCTGATCGCCAGCGTGTTTCCCGATCAGATTGCCTGCGTGGAGAACCTGGCCGGCGAACGCGAAGTGCCCGAGCACCCGCTGGTGGAACAAACCCTGGACGATTGCCTGCACGAGGCCATGGACAGCGAAGGCTGGCTGAACCTGCTGCGACGCATGGAGCGTGGCGAGGTGCGTTTGATCAGCCGCGACTTGCCGGCGCCGTCGCCACTGGCGGCAGAAATCCTCAGCGCCCGCCCCTACACCTTTCTCGACGATGCTCCACTGGAAGAGCGTCGCACCCAAGCTGTGCTCAACCGCCGCTGGACCGATCCGCAGTCCACCGACGACCTCGGCGCACTCGATGTCGAGGCGATTGAGGCGGTGCGCGAAGAAGCCTGGCCGGCGCCCACCAGCCTCGATGAAATGCATGAAGCGCTGATGAGTCTGGCGTGCATCACCGAAACCGAGGCACAGGCCAATACCCATTGGCCAGATTGGCTGAACGCCTTGGCCGAGAGCGGTCGCGCCAGCCGTATCAATGAATCGCTGTGGTTTGCGCTGGAGCGCCTGACCTGTCTGCGGGCCATTTATCCACAGGCGAAGTTGCAGCCACCCCTTGAGGCGCTACCAGGATTCGATGAAGTCTGGGACGCGGACGAAGCCGTGCTGGAAGTGATCCGCGCACGGCTCGGTGCGTTTGGTCCGCTGCCGTTGCGGGCGATCGCCGACCCGCTTGGATTACCCGCCATTCAAGTCACTCAGGCCCTGGCTCAACTGGAGCGCGAAGGGTATGTGCTGCGCGGCCAGTTCACGCCCGGCACCACGGAGGATGAATGGTGCGAGCGACATTTGCTCGCGCGGATTCATCGCTACACGGTCAAACGCTTGCGCCGGGAAATCGAGCCGGTTGCTTTGCAGGATTTCATGCGATTTCTGTTCGACTGGCAGCACCTGTCAGCGGCGACGCAAGGCCAGGGCAGCGCGGTATTGCCGGCAATCGTCGCGCAATTCGAAGGCTACCCGGCCGCCGCTTCCGCCTGGGACAGCGACATTTTGCCAGCGCGCATCAAAGGCTACTCCGCCAGCTGGCTGGATGATCTGTGCCGCAGCGGCAAACTTGTCTGGACACGGCTGACTGCACGCCACAAAAGCGCCACCACGGCCCTGCGCAGCACACCCATCCTGTTGCTGCCACGCAGTCAGGTCGGGTTGTGGAGCAGCTTGACCGAACAAACTCCGGTGAGCGACCTGTCACTCAAAACCCAAAAGGTTCATGAGGCTCTCAGCCTGCACGGTGCCTTGTTTTTTGATGAGCTGATTCACGAGGCGCATCTGCTGCGCTCGGAACTGGAAATTGCCTTGCAGGAACTGGTGGGCGCCGGGCTGGTGAACGCCGACAGTTTTGCCGGGCTGCGCGCGCTGATCACTCCGGTCAGCAAACGTCAGGCCCGCACCAGCCGTCGTGGTCGCGGCGCGTTTATCGGTGGAATGGACGATGCCGGTCGCTGGGCGTTGTTGCGACGCGGTCCCGCCGCGCCGGTTGTGGATAACAAACGTCCGGCACCCACCCCCGTCGATACGCTGGAACATATCGCCATGACCCTGCTTAGACGTTACGGCGTGGTGTTCTGGCGCTTGCTGGAGCGTGAGGCGGACTGGTTGCCCAACTGGCGGGAATTGCTGCGCACCTTTCATCGGCTGGAAGCCCGTGGCGAGATTCGAGGCGGCCGGTTTGTCAGTGGTCTGGCGGGTGAGCAGTTTGCGTTGCCGGAGGCCATTCCGTTGTTGCGGGAAGTCAGGCGACGGCCCCATGACGGGAGTCTGGTGGCAGTGTGCGGGGTCGATCCGCTGAACCTTGCCGGCACGCTTTTGCCTGGGGCGAAGGTGCCTGGGTTGGCGAGCAATCGGTTGGTGTATCGGGATGGGGTGCCGGTGGCGGCGGTGATTGCGGGGAAACCGCAGATTTGGGGAGAGCTGGATCAGGAGGTCGGTGCTGAGGTGCGGAGCAGGCTGATCCAGCGATGATGTTGTTCGGGGCTGGCCTCATCGCGGGCAAGCCCGCGATGAGGCCAGCAGGACCAGCATAGTTACTGACTACGCGGCTGATCCGGCAGCAACACCGACCCATGCTCTGGCGCCTGCGCCTCATCCACAGGCTCCTCTACCTGCCGTTTGGGCAGCAGAACCTGCTGTGGATAAGTTTGCGCGAAGTGCACCCACGGGCTGTTATCCACAAGCTTTTTCAAACGCTGATTGAACGCACGACTCACTGCATACTGCCCGCCCGAGACGGTGCGGAATTGCGCCGTCAGCACCACGCCGTTGAGGTCCATCTTGTCGACGCCGAACACGTCCAGCGGACCTTGCAGGTTGTATTTGAGGAACGCGTCTTCGCGAATCGAATCCCCCGCTTCACGGATCAGTTCGATGGCTTTATCGACATCCGTGTCATAGGTGAACTGCACCGAGAAAAACGCGTAGGCAAATTGCCGCGATTGATTGGTCACCGCCTTGATCTGGCCAAACGGCACCGAGTGCACAAAGCCCTTGCCGTCACGCAGGCGCAAGGTCCGGATGGTCAGGCCTTCGACGGTGCCTGCGTGGCCGGAGTCGAGCACTACCCAGTCGCCGATCGATAGCGTGTCCTCGATGATGATAAACAGGCCAGTGATCACGTCCTGTACCAGTTGCTGCGAGCCAAAACCGATCGCCAGGCCGACCACCCCCGCACCGGCCAACAATGGCGCGACGTTGATCCCCAGGTTGGCCATGGTGGTGATTGCGCAAATCACCACCAGGATGATTTTCATCGCGTTGCGCAGCAGTGGCAGGATGGTTTTCACCCGGGTGCTGGGCTGGCGGGCCGAACGCTTGTTGACCGACGGTTTGAGTGCTTCCTGAATCGCGGTGTCGAGCACCACCCAAACCAGCCAGGTCACCAGGAATATCAGACCGATACGACTCAGCGAATCGCTGATCGCCCGCCCTATCGAGTTGCGCACGGCAAATTCGAACAGCGACACGCCCCAGATTCGTCCGAGGATTTCGATGAACGCCACGGCCATGACAATCCTCAGAAGCGCGTGCAGCAGGCTGAGAAAACGCTCCTTGTAAGCGCTGCTGCGCTGAAGCGCCTCGGCTTGTCTGGACTTGAACAGGTGCTGGAAAATCGTGCTGAGAAAAACCGTCCCGATCAGCAAAATGGTGGTGAACAAGGCACAACGCAGGGCTTTCTGATTGTCCTCGCCGACGCCTATCAGGTTGATCGCTGAAACCATCACCATCAGCAGAATCGGCCAGTACCAGAGCCCGGAAAAGATTCGCAGGGACTCTTGCATCGAAGGCTGTTTGAGGCGCTGAGCCAGCGGTCGGTTACGGATCAGGTGCGCCACCGGGCGGCGCAGACGAATCACCAATAAACCAAAGATGATCGAGGCAAAAAGGCCGGTAAAGACCGCAACGCTGCTGGTGATATTGCCGCCCAGTTGCCGGGCAATCTGCGGGCTGGTCAACGCATCGCTCAGCGCGGCGAGGAAGCCGATCAGGAACAGCGGTCTGGGGCAATAGTCACGAATGATCTGCACCGCGGGGCGCTTGTGCCCGGTGTTGAACATGACGATCACGCACAACAGCATCGAGGTCGAAAAAATGCCGCTGCTGGTGGCGTAGGCAAAGCACATCGCCAGTGCGCGACCTACCGAGGCTTGCAGGAAATGACTGGCATAGAGCGTTACCGGCAGACAGATGACCGCCGGCAGCGTGTAAGGCAGCACATAGTTGAGCAGCGCCTGGCTGCGCTGGCGGGTTCGCAGCCAGCGTCCCTGGTTCAGGCGCTTGGCCAGAAGACCGCCCAGCACCGTCAGCAAGGCAAAGAGCCCGAGCCAGATGCCGGACAGCAGCAGGAAATCGCCAACGACACTCATGGGCGAGCGCGCCGACGGCTGATTCACCAGTTTGTCGACTTCATCCGCAGCCCTGTCGGCTCGCAGACGCCAGGCGTCCACCAGATTTTCGTTGAGATCGAGTTTTTCCTGCACATCGTCAATGCTGGAACTGATAGCGCCAAGCAGCCCGCCTTGCACCAGTGGCTCAGGCTTGGCCGACTCTTCACTGGCAGCGGGAACACCCGGGAGCGTGGCCGCTTCCAGTTCGTTGCTGCCCAGGATCAGCATCGCTCCCAGCAGTATCGCGGTTTTGAATTTGAGCAAAACGCAGGGCTCCTTAAAACGCATCAGTTAGGAACTGATCGAAAAATGGTCAGCAAGTTCGGTTATAGCTGATAGAAACCCACCCTTGCTGGTCCGGTAAGCGCAACTGGATGAAGTTCAACACGAATCGTCGCCGGACTTAACCCCCGTAGGAGCTGCCGCAGGCTGAGAACTTTGATCTTTACGAGCGAAAATCAAAAGATCGCAGCCTGCGGCAGCTCCTACGCAATCAAAGGCCGCGTATCGCCAGTCGATACATCAATGGCCGTGCATCGCCAGCCGATACCATCCGTAGCCCCGTCGAAACTTTCTGCCGTTTTGTGCAGTCATCAAAAGACAGAGGCAACCGAGGACCATTAGACGGGAGGCGACATGGCGGCGATTCACATCGGTATTTCAGGTTGGCGTTACGTGCCCTGGCGCGGGGATTTCTACCCAAAGGGCTTGACCCAGAAACGTGAATTGCAATTTGCGTCGAGGGCGGTCAACAGCATCGAAATCAATGGATCGTTTTACGCCCTGCAACGACCTGAGCGTTACGCCGAGTGGTATGCCGAAACGCCGGCTGATTTTGTCTTCAGCGTCAAAGCCCCGCGGTTCATTACCCACATCAAGCGTCTGCGGGATGTGCACAAACCCTTGGCAAATTTCTTCGCTTCCGGTGTGCTGGAGCTCAAGGAAAAACTTGGGCCGATCCTTTGGCAATTTCCGCCCAACTTCAAATTCGACGCCGAACTGTTCGAGAGTTTCCTGGAACAGCTTCCGCACAATACCCAGCAGGCCGCGGCCCTCGCCCGCCAACATGATTCGCACCTGCATGGTCATGGCAGTGTGAAGGCTTACAAAAAAAAGCCTCTGCGCCACGCCGTGGAAATCAGGAACGACACTTTTATCGACCCCGCTTTTGTACGCCTGCTCAAGCGCTACAACGTCGCCTTGGTCATTGCCGACACGGCGGGTAAATGGCCGTACCGCGAAGACCTCACCAGCGATTTTGTCTACCTGCGCCTGCACGGGGCCGAGGAACTGTATGCCAGCGGCTACACGTCCGAGGCGTTGAAACGCTGGGGCGACCGGATTGATGCCTGGAATCACGGGAAGCAACCCACGGATCCGCAGCTGATAGCACCGCGGCAAAAACCCCAGGCACGCAAGTCCCGCGAAGTGTTCTGCTATTTCGACAATGACATCAAGGTCCGCGCGCCTTTTGATGCGCGACGTCTGCTGGAACGCTTTCATCTCGATGACAGCCTGGCCACGAGACCCGGAGAGCCAGCGGCCGAAGGAGTGCTGCCATGAGCATTTCCGAACAGCCCGATGCACCCGAGCAACTTCAAACCCAAACTGCCGTGCGCCGTTTCACGGTGTTGACGGTTAATACACACAAGGGGTTCACCGCGCTTAACCGGCGATTCATCCTGCCGGAATTACGCGAAGCGGTGCGTAGCGTGTCGGCCGACGTGGTGTTTCTTCAGGAAGTCCATGGCACCCACGAACACCATCCGCAGCGCTACGAGAACTGGCCGTCGATGCCGCAGTACGAGTTCCTCGCCGACACCCTCTGGCCGCAGTTCGCCTATGGCCGCAATGCGGTGTACCCGGCCGGCGATCACGGCAACGCGCTGCTGTCGAAATTCCAGATCATCCGCCATGACAACCTCGACGTTTCCATCAGTGGTCATGAAAACCGCGGGATCCTGCATTGCGTGTTACGCCTGCCCGGCGACGGGCCGGAAGTTCATGCGATCTGCGTCCATCTGGGCTTGCGTGAAACCCACCGAACCGAGCAACTCGAATTGCTCGCACGCCGCCTCGCGGAGTTGCCAAGTGATGCGCCCGTCATCGTCGCCGGAGACTTCAACGACTGGCGCCAACGCGCTGATGCCCTGCTCATACCCTGCGGTTTGCGCGAGGTGTTCGCTGAACATCACGGCAAACCGGCGCGTAGTTTCCCGGCACGACTGCCGATGCTACGCCTGGACCGCATTTACGTGCGAAACCTCAAGGCCAGCCGTCCGCAAGTGTTGGTTGCGCGACCCTGGTCTCACCTTTCCGACCATGCACCGCTATCGGTGGAGATTGAGCTATGAGCGTCCCGTCGATGGAGAAAAGCACTGTGGAACATATTTCCGAGCCTCCTGTTCGCGAGCCCGCAGCGGTCGACGTCGAATACGGCTGGCAAGGGAATAATCGGGTTGTATTGCTGGAAAATGGCGAAGCGTATTTCCCGCGGGTCTTCGAGGCCATGCGTGAGGCCAAGACCGAGATTCTCCTGGAAACCTTCATTGTGTTTGAGGACAAGGTGGGCAATGAGCTACAGGAAGTGCTGATCGAGGCGGCAAAACGCGGCGTGCGTGTCACCGCCAGCTTCGATGGTTTTGGCTGTGGAGAACTGACCACCGGTTACCTCACTGCACTCAGCGAGGCCGGTGTGCACATCCAGATGTTTGACCCGGCCCCCAAGCGTCTGGGCATACGCACCAACTGGTTTCGTCGGCTGCATCGCAAAATTGTGGTGGTCGACGGCACGGTCGCGTTCATTGGCGGGATCAACTTTTCCGGTGACCATCTGGCCGATTTTGGCCCCGAGGCCAAACAGGATTATTCGGTTGAAGTGCAGGGCCCGGCAGTGGCCGATATTCATCATTTTGCATTGTTGCAAAGCGGCCGCCCGGCTCGGGCCAAGTACTGGTGGCAACGACGGCGTCAACGGCGCTCGGAACTGGCGTTCAGCGACCATGATGGTCAGGTGCGGCTGGTGTATCGCGACAATGGCGATCATCAGACCGATATCGAAGAGGTCTACCGGCAAGTGCTGCGCAGTGCGCAGCGCCGCGTGGTCATCGCCAACGCTTACTTCTTTCCCGGTTATCGACTGCTGCGGGAGATCCGCAACGCCGCCCGTCGTGGCGTAGAAGTACGGCTCATTCTGCAAGGCCAGCCGGACATGATGGTGGCCAAGCTCGCCGCGCGCATGACCTATGACTATTTGCTCAAGTCCGGTGTGCAGATTCACGAATATTGCGAGCGTCCCCTGCACGGCAAAGTGGCATTGGTGGATGAGGACTGGAGCACGGTCGGATCGAGCAATCTCGACCCGTTGAGCCTGTCGATGAATCTGGAAGCCAACGTGTTGATTCGTGACCGCGCCTTCAACCGCGAGCTGTTCGAACGTCTCGAAGACCTCAGCAACAATCACTGCAAGGCCATGTCAGCCGATAAATCCCCGCGCGGTCGGGTCTGGCACATGACCGTGGGCTTTCTGGTGTTCCACTTTTTGCGGCACTTCCCGGCGTGGGCCGGCTGGCTTCCCGCGCATAAACCGCGCTTGAAACTGTTCACTCATCCAACCGGGAGCAAACACCATGAGCCGCGCTGAAGCCCAACCGGCGCAGCATGCCGAAAGCCCGGGGAAATCTCGCTGGAGTCGCTGGAAGCGCCCGTTGACGATGCTGTTTTTTCTGGCGCTGATCGTGCTTTTCACGATGCTGGCGCGCCGCATCGAATGGAATGAGGTGTTCGACACCCTGGCCGATTTCAAGGTGCGCACCTTGATTATCGCCTCGGGGCTGACGCTGTTGAGCTTTCTGGTCTACGCCTGTTTTGACCTGATCGGTCGCACCTACATCCGCCAGGATCTGACCTGGAAGCAGATCCTCCCGGTCGGGATCATCAGCTACGCCTTCAACCTCAACCTGAGTGCCTGGGTGGGTGGAATCGCCATGCGCTATCGGCTGTATTCACGACTGGGCGTGAGCAAGTCCAACATCGCGAAAATCCTCGGCCTGAGTCTGGCAACCAACTGGTTCGGCTACATGTTGATTGCCGGCGTGGTCTTCAGCAGTGGGCTGGTGCGCATGCCGCCGGGCTGGAAACTCAGCAGCGATGCGCTGCAATGGGTGGGCGTGTTGCTGCTGCTGGTGAGCGCGGGTTATCTGGCGGCGTGCCGGTTTTCCAAGCGTCGCGAGTGGGCGATTCGGGGAGTGGAAATCAACCTGCCGTCGTTGCGCATGGCGATTCTGCAATTGGCGTTGGGCGCGTTGAACTGGTCGTTGATGGCGGCGGTGATTTTCACGCTGCTGCCGAGCAAACTGGACTATCCGCTGGTGCTGGGCGTGTTGTTGATCAGCGCTATTGCCGGGGTGATCACGCACATTCCTGCGGGGCTGGGTGTGTTGGAGGCGGTGTTTGTCGCGCTGCTGCAACATGAGGCTTCACGCGGAAGTCTGGTGGCGGGGTTACTGGCGTATCGGGCGATTTACTTCATTTTGCCGCTGTTGATCACGTTGGTGATGTACCTGATGGTGGAGGCCAAAGCCAAGTCGTTGCGGATTTCGAAGAAGCCCAGGGATTAAATTCATCCCATTGATGAAGGGGCTGGCGTGTAGCGAGCCCCTTCTGCGCACTGCTCATTTCGATTGAATGATGCTCAACCGCTCGCCCACGACCATTTCGGTAATCCAGTCCACCAGAATCGAGGTGTAGGCCTGTTGTGAAACGGGCTCGCTAAGGGCGTGATCGGCACCGTCGATGATTCGATGGGTCAGGGAGTGCGTCTGCTGGCAAGCGGCGCGGTAACTCATGATGGTTGCGTGGGGTACGTAGTCGTCCGTCTCTGATTCGACCAGCAAGACATCGCCGGTAAATTGCGAGCATGCATGCAATGCACGATTGCTGTCGGCACGGATCAGCGTGCTGCGGTAATCGCGCAAATCCGTCTTGTCCAGTTCACGCTTGGGCGTGTGCCATTGCTCATCCCGATACAGCGCAGGCACCCGTAGCGCCAGCCAGCGGACCGGGCGCAGGGACGTCAGGATCGAGGCGAGATAACCGCCGTAGCTGGTGCCCACCACCGCGATGGCGGATGTGTCGAGCGCCGGATGCGCAAGCAGCCGATCGTAGGCAGCGAGCAAATCGCGCAAATTATCTTCACGCGTGACGCGCGTCAGCGGGATGCCGGTGCCACCCGTGTGGCCACGCAAGTCGAACGTCAGGCACACGCAACCCAGACCGGCGATGCCTTTGGCGCGCTCCAGGTCGCGCTCCTGGCTGCCGCCCCATCCGTGTACGAAAAGAACCCCCGGGACTTTGGATTTGGGACTCAGGAAAGTCCCGACCATCTGTTCATCGTCGATGTCGATTTGAATGGTTTCGCTTCTAGCCGTCATAGGATTTAACCGTCACGTACTTGAGAAGAAAGTCACTGTTTTCCGCCGGCCCGCGGTACACCTCGATGGCGTCTGCCGGCAGCGGTTGATCGATGTAGGTTTCCACCGAAGAGACACGAATCGCGCGCATACCCGGATCGTTGACGAAACTCTGCAAGGCCGCCACCTCGGCGCTACTGGCGCCGCCCATGCGCCAGGATTGTTCGAGCACTCCGCTGCGACTCTGGCCGTTGCTGTCCAGTCCCTGGGCGATGTCGTAGTTGCGCCGCGATGCGTAAAAACCCGGATAGGCTTCGTCAGCGGCGCTGTCGAACACCTGGGCCTGGCGGATGGCCAGTTGCACGTCGTCAGCCAATGGCAATTCAAGCAGATCGTCGTAATACCCCTGCACGACCAACAGGTTCGAGCCTCCATAAACCTGCTCGCCATGGCCGTCTTCGGTCAAGTATTGATCGCCGCAGTAACTCAGCACCCTGTCGCCGATGAAGCTCTGGCCGACGCTATGCGTGATGACATTTTGCAGGTCCTGCTCCAGCACGACGCCTTCGACAAACAACGTCCTGGCATCGGGTCGGGCGAGGATGGCATCGAACTGATCAAGGCTCTCGACGACTTCCTGCCCGCGCCCGGCGCAGGCATGAACCGGTTTGAGCCGGATCGGGCCGTTGTACAGCAAGTGCTCCGCCGCAGGTCGGGCGTCTTCCAGGGAGAACACGCTGAGGCCGTCAAGCACCACGCTGCGCACCCGTTCGGAAAACAACGGCGACCAGCCTTCAGGCGCGTAAGCGTGGCGGTTGAGCAAGCCATGACTGATGGCCTTGGTGCAGATGAAATCGTGATCGACGTACCCGCCCCACAGGTCTTCAGGACCTTTCACGCCTAGCTGACGAGCGGCAGCGACGCCGACCAATGTCTGGGTGGGCAAAAGATATAGGTCGCGGCCGCTGTGCGCGTCGACGTCGTAGCTGCCACCGAATTTGAGCCCGAGGATCTGGGCCAGCCATCGAGCCAGTGCACGGTTGGTTTCCACTTCGTGCAAAGGCGCCTCGGCGCGAACCGAGTGAGCAACGACCAGTTTCTTGCGATTCGTTGGGGTCATGCATCCCCCTTCAATCTGCGCTGGGTGAATGTGGCAGGGCCGGTGCCGGGATCGAACCAGGCACCGCCTGCTGGGAACCGTTACTGAATCCGCCGGTTAATCACTCCGACATTTTGCACCCTTGAGCGTTCAACTCTGACCGGCGCCGACGCCAAATCGGTTGCGGTAATCACTCGGCGCCAGCCCGGTGATTTTCCTGAAGGTCGCCCTGAATGCACTGGGGTCTTGATAGCCGACGGTCCAGGCGATGTGATCGATGGTGCCATTGGTGAATTCAAGCATTTCCCGCGCCTTGCCGACCCGCAGATGCTGGCAATACTCGGTCGGTTTGAGGCCGGTTGCTGCGCGAAAACGACGCAGGAAAGTACGCTCTTCCAGCCCTGCCCGCTCGGCCATTGCGGTCAGTGATACCTCGGTGGCACCCGTGCTTTGCAGCCAGTGCTGAACCTTCAGAATCGATGCGTCGCCGTGATTGAGAATAGGTGAGAAGTTACTGCCGCATTCGCTTGCGCTGTCACTGTGCTCGACCACCAGGAACCGCGCAGTGCCGGTAGCGATACTCGGGCCGAGCAGGCGGTCCACCAGGCGTAATCCCAGCTCGGACCATGCCATCAGCCCGGCGGTGGTGATCAGGTCGCCGTCATCGACTATCGGTGTATCAGCCTTGAGCTTGATCGCCGGATACCGCTCGGCGAAGGTTTTGGCTGAGGTCCAGTGGGTAGTGGCACTGCGTCCGTCGAGCAGGCCACTTTCGGCCAGCAAAATCGAACCGACGCAGACGCCGCCGAGGGTGGCGCCGTTCGCATGGTGCTGCCGCAGCCATTGAATCAAAGCGTGCGAGGCCTGCCCCTCGGAGAAGCCGGCAATCGACGGCGGAATCAGCACAGCCACCAGTGCCTCGTCTGGTGCGGGATGGCTGTCGTAAACGCACTCAGGCGCTTGTTCGCCATTGACCTGCCAATGGCTGACCCGCAGCAGCGGCAAGCGCGTAGCCTGATGCTCGGCAGCAATACGGTTGGCCACCCCGAACAAGTCCGTCAAACCGTGCACCGCCGCCATTTGCGCACCGGGATAAATCAGTACGCCCAATTGCGCGACAGCCCTTTGTGCATCCATTGTCAGTTTTCCCCCTTCTATTGTCGGTGCGGCCAATCCTCGGACGGCGTGTCAGGGCCAATACTTCATTCCACACCTACTACACACTTCGAGGAAACAGTCATGGCCAAGCAAGCACTCATCGTAGTCGATATCCAAAACGACTACTTCCCTCAAGGCAAGTGGCCATTGGTGGGCGCCGATGCCGCTGCCGATAACGCCGTACGTCTGTTAAAGGTCTTTCGCGACGCAGGTGAGTCGGTGGTGCACATCCGCCATGAGTTCACGTCCGACGAAGCGCCTTTCTTCACTCCGGGATCAGAGGGCGCAAAGCTTCATCCCAAGGTTCTCAACCGCGCGGATGAGCCCGTCGTGCTCAAGCACTTCGTCAATTCGTTTCGCGAAACCGAGTTGAAGTCGATCCTTGACGAGCAAGACATCAAGGAACTGGTGGTCGTTGGCAGCATGAGCCACATGTGTGTCGACGGCATCACTCGCGCCGCCGCCGATATGGGCTACACCGTCACCGTGATCCATGACGCCTGTGCCAGTCGTGACCTGGAGTTCAACGGCCTGACGGTTCCGGCGGCCCACGTTCACGCCGCGTTCATGTCAGCTTTGGGCTTTGCCTATGCGAGCGTGATCTCCACTGACGAATTCCTGGCTGCCAGCCACTAAGATCGCAACGCCCTCATTGAAGTCCGGGAAGCTCGACTTGGCCCTCCGTAGCCCATTAAAACGGCACGGAGGGGACATATCGTCAGACGCCCGCGAGACTTACCGTTGAAATGCCGGATAATGGCGGCCAAATCGACTAGCCCGCTATTCTGGTAACCCCCATGGAAATCAAGGTCAACTTTCTCGACAACCTTCGACTTGAAGCCAAGTTCGATGACTTCACGGTGGTGGCTGATCAACCTATCCGCTACAAGGGCGATGGCTCGGCACCGGGCCCGTTCGACTACTTCCTCGCTTCGTCGGCGTTGTGCGCGGCGTACTTTGTAAAGTTGTACTGCAGCACGCGCAACATACCCACCGACAACATCCGCCTGTCACAGAACAACATTGTTGACCCGGAAAATCGCTACAACCAGATTTTCAAGATCCAGGTCGAGCTGCCGGCAGACATTTCCGAGAAGGACCGTCTGGGCATTCTGCGTTCCATTGACCGTTGCACCGTGAAAAAAGTGGTGCAGGCCGGCCCTGAGTTTGTGATCGAAGAAGTGGAAAACCTCGACGCCGACGCCCAGGCGTTGCTGATGCCAGCGTCCAGTTCAGAGGCAAGCACCTACATTGCCGGCAAGGATCTGCCCCTTGAGCAGACCATCGCGAACATGTCGGCCATCCTCGCTGACCTGGGCATGAAGATTGAAATCGCCTCGTGGCGCAATATCGTGCCTAACGTGTGGTCGCTGCATATCCGCGATGCGCATTCGCCGATGTGCTTCACCAACGGCAAGGGCGCGACCAAGGAAGGCGCACTGGCGTCGGCACTGGGCGAGTTTATCGAGCGACTCAACTGCAACTTCTTCTACAACGACCAGTTCTGGGGCGAAGACATCGCCAATGCAGCGTTTGTGCACTACCCGGACGAGCGCTGGTTCAAGCCGGGCCGTAAAGATGCACTGCCGACGGAAATTCTCGACGAATACTGCCTGAAGATTTACAACCGCGACGGCGAGCTGCGTGGCTCCCATTTGATCGATACCAACTCGGGCAATGAAGAGCGCGGTATCTGCTCGCTGCCGTACGTACGGCGTTCGGACGGTGAGGTGGTGTACTTCCCGTCAAACCTGATTGAAAACCTTTTCCTGAGCAACGGCATGAGTGCCGGTAATACGCTCGCCGAAGCGCAGGTGCAATGCCTGTCGGAGATCTTCGAGCGCGCGGTAAAACGCGAAATCATCGAGGGTGAATTTGCCCTGCCGGATGTGCCCGCCGATGTTTTGGCGAAGTTTCCCGGGATTTTGGCCGGTATTCAGGCACTGGAAGAGCAAGGCTTCCCTGTGCTGATCAAGGATGCATCCCTGGGCGGTGAATTCCCGGTGATGTGCGTCACGCTGATGAACCCGCGTACCGGCGGCGTGTTCGCCTCGTTCGGCGCGCACCCGAGCCTGGAAGTGGCGCTGGAACGCAGCCTGACCGAATTGCTGCAAGGTCGCAGCTTCGAAGGCCTCAACGACCTGCCACAGCCGACGTTTGAAGGTCATGCGGTGACCGAGCCGAATAACTTCGTCGAGCACTTTATCGACTCCAGCGGCGTGGTGTCGTGGCGCTTCTTCAGCTCCAAATCGGACTACGAATTTGTCGAGTGGGACTTCTCCGGCCAGGGTGAAAACTCGAACGCCGAAGAAGCCGCGACCTTGTTCGGCATTCTCGAAGGCATGGGCAAAGAAGTGTACATGGCGGTCTACGAGCATATCGGCGCGACGGCGTGCCGCATCCTGGTGCCGGACTATTCGGAAATCTATCCCGTCGATGATCTGATCTGGGATAACACCAACAAAGCGCTGTTCTTCCGCGCCGACATCCTGAACCTGCATCGTCTGGACGAAGAGGAGCTGCGAGCGCTGGCTGAGCGTCTGGTGGAAAGTGAGCTCGACGACTACACCGATATCACTTCCTTGATCGGCATCGAGTTTGACGACAACACGGCCTGGGGCCAGCTGACGATCCTGGAGTTGAAGCTGCTGATTTATCTCGCCCTGCAGCAATTTGAAGAGGCGAAGGAAGCGGTGGAGATGTTCCTGCAGTACAACGACAACACGGTCGAGCGTGGCTTGTTCTATCAGGCCATCAATGCCGTGCTGGAGATGAAGCTGGACGAAGACCTGGAACTGGAAGACTACGAGGCTAATTTCCGCCGGATGTTTGGTAACGAGCGCATGGATGCAGCGATCGGATCGGTGGATGGCAGCGTTCGCTTCCATGGCTTGACGCCGACCAGCATGAAACTGGAAGGGCTCGACAGGCACCTGCGCCTGATCGACAGCTACAAGAAACTGCACACGGCGCGGGCGAATGTGACTGCTCACTCTCAGTCGTAACGCCGGCCCGGACGCTCCTGCTTAAATGCTGCACAAAAGAAAACCCCCGGCCAGTCGAGAGGACTGATCGGGGGTTTCGAGCCTAGACCTTACAAAAAAGTCTAAGGTATGCGCTAGAACGGGATATCGTCATCGAAGCTGTCGAAATCCGGAGCCGGTTGCGGCGCAGCCTGCTGCGGAGCCGGACGCGACTGTTGTGGGGCGGACTGCTGCGGTGCCGACTGCTGTGGGCGCGGAGCCTGCTGGCGCGGTGCCGGAGCGGACTGCTGGTAGTTATTGCCCCCGCCTTGCTGGTCGCCCTGCTGTGGACGGCCGCCTAACAGTTGCATGGTGCCTTGCATGTCGACCACGATTTCGGTGGTGTAACGCTTGATACCGTCTTTTTCCCACTCGCGGGTTTGCAGCTTGCCTTCGATGTACACCTGCGAACCTTTACGCAGGTATTCGCCGGCGATTTCGGCCACTTTGCCGAACATCGATACACGGTGCCATTCGGTCTTCTCGACCTTCTGACCGGTTTGCTTGTCAGTCCACTGTTCGCTGGTCGCCAGACTCAGGTTGGTCACGGCGTTACCGTTAGGCAAGTAGCGAACTTCGGGATCCTGGCCGCAAGTGCCGACCAATATGACTTTGTTAACCCCACGGGCCATAACGTTCTCCTAGGCTTCGCACGCTGTCGAGGCCGGGTTGTTCACCAGGCGCTCAAGGGTGGTGCGATCCAATAGTTCGGTGTCCAATTTGATGTAAATGGCCGCTTCATCAGCGACCACGACTGCATCTGTTACCCCTACGACGGCCAACAGGCGCTCGACCAGACCCGCTTCGCGGATCGCTTCGGGCGACAACGGCAAGCGCAGGCTCGTCACGTAGGGAGGTTCGCGCATGGTAACAGCAAAGGCTAACCAGAGGGCAGCCAGCCCGGCGCATCCAAGGAACACAACCGACAAACCGCCATGCTGGAACATCCACCCGCCCATGATCCCGCCCAACGCCGAACCCAGGAACTGACTGGTGGAGTAAACCCCCATTGCCGTGCCCTTGCCGCCTGCCGGTGAAACCTTGCTGATCAACGATGGCAACGAAGCTTCCAGCAGGTTGAACGCGGTGAAGAACACCACCGTACCAATCACCAGAGCCCGCAAGCTATCGCCGAACTGCCAGAAGAATAGCTCAGTGAGCATCAGCGTCACGACGGCGCCGATTAAAACTCGTTTCATTTTGCGTTTCTTCTCGCCATAGATAATGAACGGGATCATGGCGAAGAAAGAAATCAGCAGTGCAGTCAGGTACACCCACCAGTGCTGCTCCTTGGGCAGGCCGGCTTTTTCGACCAGCGCCAACGGCAAGGCGACAAAGCTCGACATCAACATCGCGTGCAACACAAAAATGCCCAGGTCCAGACGCAACAGGTCCGGATGTTTGAGCGTCGGCAACAGCGCCTGTCGCGCAACACCGGATTCACGGTGCTGCAACGGCCCGGTGGCGCGGGGCACCATGAACATCACGATGACGATGCCGATCAGCGCCATACCGCCGGTGGCGAGGAATAGTCCCGACAAACCGAAGGCGCGGGTCAGCAATGGCCCTACGACCATGGCGACAGCGAACGACAAGCCGATGGTCATGCCAATCATCGCCATGGCTTTCGTGCGGTGTTGTTCCCGGGTCAGGTCCGACAGCAGAGCCATGACCGCTGCAGAAATGGCACCGGCACCTTGCAGGATTCGTCCGGCAATAACGCCCCAGATCGAATCCGCATTAGCGGCCAATACACTGCCCAGGGCGAAAATGATCAGCCCCAGGTAAATCACCGGACGTCGCCCGATGCGGTCGGAAATGAAACCGAAAGGAATCTGGAAAATCGCCTGGGTCAGGCCGTAAGCGCCAATCGCCAGCCCGATAAGTGCCGGGGTCGCGCCTGCCAGATCCATCCCATAGGTCGCCAAAACCGGCAACACCATGAACATGCCAAGCATACGGAAGGCGAACACAAGGGCCAGACCGCTTGCTGCGCGGGTCTCACTGCCACTCATGCGTTCGCTGTGGGGATCGTGCATGGATAAACCTCATGTGAACCGGCGGCGATTCTACCAGTCCCATCGATTGACAGGGTATATCGCGACGCTTTGCCGCGCTCTGCTGACAGACTCTTCATGTAAGACAACAATCCGCTCGTTTGATAGTGTGCATCCATCCAGTATTTGGCCGTATACTCCTACGTTTTCGACGCCCGCCAAGCGAGGCCACTTTGGACAAGATCCTGATTCGTGGGGCCCGAACCCACAACCTGAAGAACATCGACCTGACCCTGCCGCGGGACAAACTGATCGTCATCACCGGCCTGTCCGGATCCGGCAAGTCGTCCCTGGCATTTGACACGTTGTACGCCGAAGGCCAGCGCCGCTACGTCGAATCGCTGTCCGCCTACGCGCGACAATTCCTGTCGATGATGGAAAAGCCCGACGTCGACACTATCGAAGGTTTGTCGCCGGCAATCTCCATCGAACAGAAGTCGACCTCGCACAACCCGCGTTCTACCGTCGGCACCATCACCGAAATCTACGACTACCTGCGCCTGCTCTACGCTCGCGTGGGTATTCCGCGTTGCCCGGATCACGATATTCCGCTGGAAGCACAGACCGTCAGCCAGATGGTCGACCTGGTGCTCGCCCAGCCGGAAGGCAGCAAGCTCATGCTGTTAGCGCCGGTGATCCGCGAGCGTAAAGGCGAACATCTGTCGGTCTTCGAAGAGCTGCGCGCCCAAGGCTTCGTCCGCGCACGAATCAATGGCCGGCTTTGCGAGCTGGACGAGTTGCCGAAACTTGATAAACAGAAGAAGCATTCGATTGACGTCGTGGTTGACCGCTTCAAAGTTCGCGCCGATCTGCAGCAGCGCCTCGCCGAGTCGTTCGAGACCGCGCTGAAACTGGCGGATGGCATCGCACTGGTTGCGCCGATGGACGACGAGCCTGGCGAAGAGATGATCTTCTCCGCGCGCTTCGCCTGCCCGATTTGCGGTCATGCCATCAGTGAACTTGAGCCCAAGCTGTTTTCCTTCAACAACCCGGCTGGCGCCTGCCCGACGTGCGATGGCCTGGGGGTGAAGCAGTTTTTTGATATCAAACGACTGGTCAATGGAGACCTGACACTGGCCGAGGGCGCGATACGCGGCTGGGACAGGCGTAACGTCTATTACTTCCAGATGCTCGGGTCGCTTGCGTCTCACTACAAGTTCAGCCTGGAAGTGCCATTCAATGAACTGCCGGCCGATCAGCAGAAGTACATCCTGCATGGCAGCGGTTCGCAGAATGTCGACTTCAAGTACCTGAACGACCGTGGCGACATCGTCAAACGTTCGCACCCGTTCGAAGGCATCGTGCCGAACCTGGAACGTCGCTACCGCGAAACCGAATCGGCTTCGGTACGCGAAGAGCTGGCCAAGTTCCTCAGCACCCAGCCTTGCCCGGATTGCCGTGGCACCCGTCTGCGTCGCGAGGCGCGGCACGTCTGGGTAGGTGAGAAGACGCTTCCGGCAGTCACCAACCTGCCGATCGGTGATGCATGCGAGTACTTCGGCGGACTGAAATTGACAGGCCGCCGCGGCGAAATCGCCGACAAGATCCTCAAGGAAATTCGAGAACGCCTGCAGTTCCTGGTCAACGTTGGCCTGGATTATCTGTCGCTGGATCGCAGCGCGGATACCCTATCCGGCGGTGAAGCTCAACGGATCCGCCTGGCCAGTCAGATTGGCGCCGGGCTGGTAGGTGTCCTGTACATTCTTGATGAACCGTCCATCGGCCTGCACCAGCGCGACAACGATCGTTTGCTCGGTACGCTCAAGCACCTGCGGGACATTGGCAATACGGTCATCGTGGTCGAACACGACGAAGATGCCATTCGTCTTGCTGACTATGTAGTGGACATTGGCCCGGGTGCAGGTGTTCACGGGGGGCATATCGTCGCCGAAGGCACGCCCGCCGAAGTCATGGCTCACCCTGATTCGCTGACGGGTAAATACCTGTCGGGCCGGGTCAAGATTGCGGTTCCAGCCAAGCGTACGCCGCGCAACAAAAAGCTGTCTTTGTCTTTGAAAGGCGCGCGCGGCAACAACTTGCGCAATGTCGATCTGGATATTCCGATTGGTTTGCTGACTTGCGTCACCGGCGTATCCGGCTCGGGCAAGTCGACGCTGATCAACAACACGCTGTTTCCCCTGAGCGCCACGGCACTCAATGGTGCAACGACGCTCGAAGCTGCCGCACACGACAGCATCAAGGGTCTGGAGCACCTGGACAAAGTGGTCGACATTGACCAGAGTCCGATTGGACGTACGCCGCGCTCAAACCCGGCGACGTACACCGGCTTGTTCACGCCGATTCGCGAATTGTTCGCCGGCGTGCCGGAGTCCCGTTCCCGTGGATATGGTCCGGGGCGATTCTCCTTCAACGTGAAAGGCGGTCGTTGCGAAGCGTGCCAGGGCGATGGTCTGATCAAGGTCGAAATGCACTTTCTGCCCGATATCTATGTGCCGTGCGACGTCTGCAAGAGCAAGCGCTACAACCGCGAAACCCTTGAGATCAAATACAAGGGCAAGAGCATTCACGAGACCCTCGAGATGACCATCGAGGAAGCGCGAGTGTTCTTCGACGCGGTTCCGGCGCTGGCGCGCAAGCTTCAGACGTTAATGGATGTTGGCCTGTCGTATATCAAGCTGGGGCAATCGGCGACCACGTTGTCTGGTGGGGAAGCGCAACGGGTAAAACTGTCTCGCGAGCTCTCTAAACGCGATACCGGCAAGACGTTGTACATCCTCGATGAGCCGACCACTGGCCTGCACTTCGCAGACATCCAGCAGCTGCTCGATGTACTGCACAGACTGCGCGACCACGGCAATACTGTGGTGGTGATCGAGCACAACCTTGACGTGATTAAAACGGCCGACTGGCTGGTGGACCTTGGACCCGAGGGTGGCTCCAAAGGCGGGCAGATCATTGCCGTTGGTACGCCGGAAGAAGTCTCTGAGATGAAGCAGTCGCACACTGGCTTCTACCTCAAGCCGCTCCTGGCTCGCGACCGGGACTGATCCGGCCCCATGAAAAAGCCCCTGTCACTTCATCAGTGACAGGGGCTTTTTTTGTAGCTGATTAAAACTGCGATTGCAGGTAGTTCTCGAGACCGATCAACTTGATCAAACCCAGCTGTTTTTCCAGCCAATAGGTGTGATCTTCTTCGGTATCATTGAGCTGAATGCGCAGGATCTCGCGGCTCACGTAATCTTTGTGCAACTCGCAAAGCTCAATGCCCTTGCAAAGAGCAGCGCGGACTTTGTACTCGAGGCGTAAATCGGCGGCGAGCATATCAGGCACGGTTGTGCCGACATCCAGGTCGTCCGGACGCATGCGCGGCGTGCCTTCAAGCATCAGGATACGGCGCATCAGCGCGTCAGCGTGCTGTGCTTCTTCTTCCATTTCATGGTTGATACGTTCGTAGAGCTCGGTGAAACCCCAGTCCTCGTACATCCGCGAGTGGATGAAATACTGATCACGCGCCGCCAGCTCGCCGGTCAGCAACGTGTTGAGGTAATCGATAACGTCTGGGTGGCCTTGCATCGCCCTACATCTCCCTGCTTGAAAGTCTGTAGTTTGAACCAAGGCGACTGTTTGGTCACTCCGTTTACGCGATAAAAGCGAAGATATTCTGAGAAAAGTAGTTTAAATAGCGCAAAAACCGCCCAAATGAGGGCGGTTCTGCTTCTCGTTTAGACTTCGTTAATCTGTACGCTGAGTGCCTTTGCGATTGCTTCTCCATACGCCGGATCAGCCTTGAAGAAATGCTGCAACTGGCGATCAACCACGTCGCTTGAAACCCCAGCCATCGCTCCGGCAATGTTGTTGATCAGCAGGGCCTTCTGCTCATCACTCATCAAGCGGAACAGCGCACCGGCATGGCTGTAGTAATCGGTGTCTTCGCGATGGTCGTAACGGTCCGCGGCACCGTTCAATGCCAACGGAGGCTCAGCATAACGAGGGGCCTGTTTTGGAGCCTCGATGTAGCTGTTTGGCTCGTAATTCGGCGCACTACCGCCGTTGCTGCCGAATGCCATCGAACCGTCACGCTGGTAGCTGTTCACCGGGCTACGCGGGGCATTCACCGGCAGCTGCTGGTGGTTGGTGCCGATGCGGTAGCGGTGGGCATCTGCGTAAGCAAAAACACGCCCTTGCAGCATACGATCTGGCGACAGCCCGACACCCGGAACCATGTTGCTGGGGCCAAAAGCGGCTTGCTCGACTTCTGCAAAATAGTTCAGCGGATTACGGTTCAGTTCAAGCTCGCCGACTTCAATCAATGGAAATTCTTTCTGCGACCAGGTCTTGGTCACGTCGAAAGGGTTTTCGTAATGAGCTGCGGCTTGGGCCTCGGTCATGATCTGAATGCAGACGCGCCATTTCGGGAAATGACCGCGCTCGATCGCACCAAACAGATCCCGCTGAGCGTAATCCGGATCTGTACCCGCCAGACGTGCAGCGTCAGCGGGTGCCAGGTTCTTGATCCCCTGCTTGGTCTTGTAGTGCCATTTCACCCAGTGCCGTTCGCCGTTGACATTGATCAGGCTGTAGGTATGGCTACCGAAGCCGTGCATATGACGGTATCCATCGGGAATACCACGGTCCGAGAACAGAATAGTGACCTGGTGCAACGCCTCCGGCGAATGCGACCAGAAATCCCACATCATCTGCGCGCTTTTGAGGTTGCTTTGCGGCAGACGCTTTTGGGTGTGGATAAAGTCAGGGAATTTGAGCGGATCACGGATGAAGAACACCGGCGTGTTATTGCCGACAATGTCCCAGTTGCCTTCTTCGGTGTAGAACTTCAGGGCAAATCCGCGTGGATCGCGCTCTGTGTCGGCAGAACCGCGCTCACCACCCACGGTAGAAAAACGCAGGAAGGTAGGGGTTTGCTTACCGACGGACTCAAACAGTTTGGCGCTGGTGTACTCGGTTATGTCACGAGTCACCGTAAATGTGCCGTAAGCACCCGAGCCTTTTGCGTGCACTCGACGCTCAGGAATGTTCTCACGATTGAAGTGAGCGAGCTTCTCGATGAGATGGAAATCATCAAGCAACAGCGGTCCGCGTGCGCCGGCGGAACGGGAATTCTGGTTATCGGCGACAGGAGCGCCACTGGCGGTGGTAAGGGTTTTATTTTGGCTCATTGAAATCTCTTCCTCTGTCAGTCTATGAACTACCGCTGATCGGCTAGAGAAGAGTATCGACCACGAACGTTACACGTACAAATTCATTAACCTATGCATGGCGATAGATTTTTTCTAACGAGCTTAGGCTCGGCCGACATTTTCGAGCGCGCACAAAAAACCGGGCACTAGGCCCGGTTCTTCGTTTCAGACTGACGTCTTACTCAGCGGATACAGCTTCACCGCCAACTGGACGATCAACCAACTCAACGTACGCCATAGGCGCGTTGTCACCAGTGCGGAAACCGCACTTGAGGATGCGCAGGTAGCCACCCTCACGGGTAGCGTAACGCTTGCCCAGGTCGTTGAAGAGCTTACCAACGATAGCTTTCGAAC
>Ga0160458_100261_pt1 | contig 33937 bp, 29 predicted proteins | sample HID1973I_E6MG_FD_108247 | JGI IMG/M metagenome (GOLD analysis project Ga0160458, IMG submission 108247) | Enriched mosquito-associated microbial communities from UW Madison campus, WI, USA - HID1973I_E6 MG | ecosystem: Host-associated > Arthropoda: Insects > Digestive system > Unclassified ...
CGGGGTGACGCGGTAGAGCGCGACCACCTCCCACCGCCCGGGAGTCGGCGGCATCGGGATGTTCGCGACGAGGTGCGCGACCCCGACGAGGGGCAGGGCGGGGTGCTCCCACTCGCCCCACTCGTTCTTGCGTGCGGACATGACTGCCTCCGGGGGCTCGACCTTCTTCCGCACCCGACCGGGCGCGGCGGATCTTCCTCCGGGGGCACCGTGCGGTCAGCGCGGTTGCCAGGCGTCGAGCCGGAGGGCTTGTCGACGCGCTTCTTGATCGAGACCGATGCTAGCCGTCGGCTCCGACACGATCGCCGGCAGCAGGTCGGGCCACGCCAGTACGCCAGCGGTGCGCCCCGCCGCCTACCTCATCGCGTCTGAATGGTCCGTCTTGCTCCGCGGGCGGTGCGCGAGTGCCAGCGCAGCGCCCACCGCGCAGGCGACCGCACCAAGGAGCGCGACGTCCGTCGGCAGGCTCGTCGGGATGCCTAGATAGACACAGAACCCGAGGATGCGGTGCAGACCCCAGGGGAGCAGCGCGAGCTGGTCGTTCCAGGCGGTCAGGACCTCCTCGAGCCCGACGAGGGCGACGATCGCGCCGCCGACGAGCAGCACCGCGCCGGCCGCGAGCGTGACGGTGCCTGCCGCACGGCGGCGGGTGGCCGCGGGGCGCAGGGCGCCGAACACCGCGACGAAGAGCCAGCAGAAGGCCGCGAACGCGACGGTCACGTAGGCGGCACGCTGGCCGGGCAGGGTCCAGAACCCGAACCAGTACCGGCCGGGCCCGCGCCAGGACAGGACGGCCAGCAGCAGCGCGCTGCGCAGGAGCGCCACTCCCCCGACGGCCGCCAGCACGCTCGATCGTCGCGTTCTCGGCGCGCACCACACCGCGACGAGGGCGAAGAGCACCCATGCGCCGAGCGTCAGGAGCAGGTGCACGGGCGCCGCGAACCACGTGTACACGCATCGGGAGAGTAGAAGTACAACTGCTGGCACGCCCACCAGGACCGCCCGATCCAGACGCCCCGCGAGCGCCGTGTCGAGCCGCCACGGGCGGGTCGCCCCCGTCCAGAGCAGGTGGAACCCGCGGTGACCGGCGAAGCGGGGCCGTCGTCGGGACCACGCACCGAGGGCGAGGGCACCGACGACGACCACCAGCAGCCCTCGCGCCGCCCACGCCATCACGGCGTCCCGACCCGACCGCTCCAGCCCCAGGTCCGCGGCTGTGAAGTTGTACGCCGGCAGCTGCAGGTCGTCGCCGTACCGCTCCTCGTGCGTGGCGCGAGCGGACGCGAACCGCCGCTCGGCCGCCTGCGCCGCCGTCCGCGCCGCGCCCGATCCGGTGTCCAGCCACTGCGCGTGCCGCAGCATCGTCTCGCGGTAGGCGTCGAGCGTGGTGAACAGGTCCGCCTCGTAGTCGAGCGCGTCGAGGAACGCGGTGCGCTGCGCCGCATCGGTCCACGTGGCTGCGTCTGTCCCGGCCACGAGGTCGCGCATCTGGTCCGCCGTGCGCGCTGCGCGATGGCCCTGCTCGATCGCCTCCTCGAGATGGTCCTTGGCCAGCGCGTAGATGGTGTCGAACGTCGCGGTGTCGCCGGAGACGATGTCCCACTCGAAGATCCACATCATCGGCGGAGGCTCGAGCCCGAGCGCCTTGACCGACTGCTGCGCGTACGGCCCGATGTAGAGGCCGTCGGTGATCGCCGAGCGCGACAACGCGTACGCCTGGCTGATCGCGGCGACGGTGGCCGGGTCGGACGAGAACGTCTGGCGCACCCAGTCCGCACGTGCCGCCGCCACGTCCACGTCGGGATCGGTCGCCACACGGACGGCCAGGTAGGAGTTGAGGTCCCACAGCTGCCAGAACCCGTCGCGGAGGTACAGGGCCCGCGGCCCGGCATACAGGGGGCCGCCGGTCTGCGACCAGTTCCAGATGCCCTCGACGTGCGGGTTGGCCGCCAGGAAGTGCTGCAGCGCCGTCTGGTCCAGCGCGCCGAGGTCGTCGGGCAGCGCCCCCTGCCCCTCGAACTCGCGCCGGGCCTGCACCTCGATGATGCGGCGCTGGTCCCCCACCTCGAGCGTCGGGTTGAGGGACAGATAGCTGTAGAAGTCGCCGGCCGAGTACTTGGTGGACACGATCAGGTGCGGGTCGTCGATCCCGCCCAGGACCGTGTCGTAGGACGTCGGGTTGGTGTGCAGGTCGCCCACCGCGCCGAGCCCGACGGTCCACGTGCGGAAGATGACGTCCTTGCCCGCCTCCCCCGCCGTCGCCAGGAACGCGCGCAGCATCGCCTGGACGGCCGCCGGCGTCGTGACGGCGACCTCGGAGCCGTAGTCCCAGCCCGCGAGCTTGTAGGCGGAGCCGCCCTCGCCGATCCGGATCATCAGCCCGTCGACGAAGGGCATGGACCGGAACAGCTCGCGCAGGCCGTCCTGGTAGACCGACCAGAGCTGCGGCGACGTGGTGTCGAGGCTCCCGACGGTCCGCTCCAGGTAGTCCTTCAGCGGCGGGTCGACCGCCAGCATGTCGGTCATGAAATAAACCTTCATGCCCATGTCGTGCGCGTACTGCCAGACCGGCCCGAACGCCTTCACCATGGCCTGAGCGCGGGCCACGTGCGGGTCGCCCTCTGGGTAGACGCCCAGGTCGTCGAAGGTCAGGTACTCCAGGAAGCCCTGCACGACGACGCCGTTGTACCCCTGCTGCATCGCGTGGTCGACGAGCTCGTGGAACTGCGTGGCGATGGTCGCCACGGCCGCGTCGTCGACCCACGGCGCGCTCGGCAGCAGCGCCGATCCGACCACGTCGGAGTTGAGCGAGTAGTTGTCACCAGAGGCGAACGCGGCCTCGTCGTCGTCGAGCCCGACGGCCCCGACGTCGGTGAGTCGCAACCCCAGGCGCGGGCCCTGGGCCTTCCCGTCCTGCGCCGCGGGCACGACGGTTGTCGCCGACCGGATCCGGTCCGCCACGGTGTAGAGCCCGGCACGCGCGCCGGCGGCCGTCCCGGCGGTGATCGTCACGCCCGACCCCGCGGTCAGTGTGAACTGCTCCCCCGCCAGGCCGCTGCCTGCGTCGACGTCGGCGACGATCGAGCAGCACGGGCCGCGCGTCGTGTCCTGCGTCGACACCTCGGGCTGCGCCAGGCCCCGAGCGCCGTACGCCGCGGCGACGGACCGCGCCGCCAGCTGAAGGTCCGGCTCGTCGGGGGCGATCACGGTGCGGACGTCGGGAGCTGGGGCATCGGCGTGCGCGGGCGCGGCCGACGAAGCCTCTGTCGGCACGTCGGCGGCAGTGTGGCTCAGGCCCAGCAGCCCGCCCACCTGCCACGACACGAGCGCACCGAGGGCAAGGAGCACCGCGACGACGGCGACCGTCGTCACGGCGCGGGGCGAAGCGGCATCGGTCCGGCGCGGCACGCGCGCAGTCTGCCACGCGTCGACGAGCCGAGATGACAGGTCAGGCGGGCAGCGCCGGGTCCCCGGCGAGTTGCACCGACAGCTCGACCAGAACAGCGTGGTGCCAGAGGCTCAGAACCTCCACGCGCCGCCCGAGCCATTCACGCGCGCGACCCGGCCGCAGGATCACCCGCACGCCCTCGCCCGAGGCCTGGCCGGTCACGGCACCGCCTCCACGACGACGTCCGCGGCGTCGTCCTTCGCCGACCTGCCGTCGTAGACGTGAAGGACGCGGACGCGAACTCCCAGGACGTCTGTCTGCTCACCGGCCGCGAGCTCGACGCGCTCCCAACCACCACCGTGGACCGCGAGAGCGAACCTGGCGACAGGACCGCTCTCGCCGGGGTAGACGTCACCGAACTCGACGTCCACCGGGGATGGGCCCGGGAGCGGGAACGACATCACGGGCGGCGGCAGCCGGCGGTTCGGGTAGGTCAGCCGGATCGCCCCCGCCGCCCGGGCCACGTCCGTCATCGGCGGCGCAGGCCGGGAACGGTCCACCCCCAGCAGGACAACGGCACCGACGACGAGGAGGACCGCGGCGGCCCCGACCGCCGCCCTGACGCGACGCCGTGCCCGGCTCCTCGAGCGTCCGCCCGCCGCAACCTCTGCGGGCCCATTCAAGTCGGATCCTTCGTCCGAACTCACGCTCGTCCGATCGACACCGCGACCGAATCCGCCTGACGACCAGCCGTCACGTTCAGGTCACGCAGGCGCGCGGCACGGCGCGGAGCCGCCGCGCACGTTCGACGTCGTCCACATATGCCCCCTTTTCGCCCGGTTCGGGAAACTAGCGCAGGGCGTCGACCGCGCGTCGCTCGTCCCGCGTCACGCGGGGAGCGCCACGGCGGGGCAGTGCCGCGGCGGGACGCACGAACGACGAAACCCCCGGCCCGGTCATCCCGGTCGGGGGTTTCGTCATCTGGGGGGGCTTCCGCTCGGGTCGTCCCTCTTTTGTGCGCGAGGCGGGATTCACACCCGCATCCGTGGGAGATCTCCCAGAATCCGATGCTTCAGGGGCGGTGACGCCCAGCGTGTCGATACCAGCAATGCCCAGGTACCCGCGCCTCTTGACGGCCATGCCCGGATCGTACGATCACGGCAGGACCGCGATCACTCTGAGTGTCGGCCCGAACTGAGGGCCGTGTGCGCGACATCTTGCCGGGCGTGCCGCGGCTGCCAATGCTGGCTCGTCGACCCACGGCACACTCCTCGCGTGATGAACGACGACACATCGCCGGCCGGTGGGGCCAGTCGCGACGCGACGCCCTCACCTGCCCCGAACAGCATCCGTCCGACGCACCTGAAATCGCCCGCGGGCGGCTCCGTTACTGAGGGGCCGCCGGTGTGGTTCCTGGACGTCGACGGCGTCCTGAACATCGACACCGACGCCCCGCTGGACGGCACCGAGGCCGTAGGGCTGGTGGTCCGTGGATGGCCCGTCACGATCCGCTATCGGCCCGCCGTCGTATCGCGTATCAATGCCCTCCACCGCAGCGGTCTCCTCGAAGTGGTGTGGCTCACGACGTGGCGACAGGACGCCGTCGAAGTCCTGTCGCCGGCTATCGGGCTCGATCCGTTCTCAGTCGCAGACGAGCCAACTGAAGGTCCGTCGCTCGCCGCGCACCCCGGCAACCCGCTGGAGCTGACCTGGTGGAAGTCCGCGGCTGCCCAGGTGCACCTGACGCGGCGGCATCAACCGGGGTTCATCTGGACCGACGACGAGCTCGACGTCGGGCGCGCCGAGGTCCAGTCATGGGCGCCTGGTCGGAAACTCCTGCTCGCGCCGGACCCGCAGCTGGGCCTGACCGCCGCTGATCTCGACTCGATCGAAGCGTTCGCCCGCGGACACAAGCCGTGAGCTCTGGAGCGCCGCAGGAGGTCGTACTGGAGCGTCGCGTAGCCCGTGGACGAGCGTCCGACCACTGTTGTCTTGCAGTGCTTGCAGTGCTTGCCGAGCGCGGCTGCGAACGCGTTGACCATCTCACGGTGAGGTGAGGACCCTCAGACCTCCCTTCGTGACCGCCCGCACGTACGTCTCCGCGCCGGCGAGCAGCCGCAGCTGCTCCGTCGTGCAGCCAGCAGCGCTCAGACCGGGCTGAGCGATGATCGTGACAAACCGCGGGTACAGCTGTGGGGCGCGGCTGGCGAGCCGCAGCAGCGTCTCCAGGTCTCCAACCTCGAACGCGTCGCCGCCGGTGCGCCGGTAGTAGGCCCGAACTCGGCGGTCGAGGTGGACGAACAAGGGGTTGAGATTGTTCGAACGCCACCGGGCGCCGCGCATGGCCTGGCCGCACACCTCGTACAGGTCCGCGACTCGGCCGCCGGGCCGATCTCCGGTGGAGAACTTGCAGTGCACGAGGGTGACGATCAGCTGGTCATCCTGGACGCGCAATCCGACCAGGTCCGCAGCTTCTCCCGAACGATCGTCGTCAATCAACACGTCAAAGCTCTGCTCGGCACGAAGCACGTTGGCGACGTACGCCTGAATCGAGTCGGGACGCCGGTGTTCACCCTGAGACTCAACGCGGATGTTCACACCGGACCAGGGCAGTGGTTCGAGCCGATTGCGATCGAACGGATCGACATCGCCCCGGGCACGCAGGAGCCGGTCGTCGCCGGTGATCAGGACGTCGTTCGACAGGAACATCGTGGGCTTGTGGTTGTTCAACCAGTCCGACAGCGGGATCACCGCCCCGGACCGGCCGACGTCGACCTCGATGTCATCGCTGACAGCCTGGTAGTGCATACCGGTCGGACCGACCGTCCCCGTGTACGCGATCTGCCAGGTCGGCGTGACGACCGAGAACCGGAACGGTCCGGTCGTACCGTGGTCATCGATCCGGAAGTCGGCATCGAGGCTCGAGTACGACGACCCGGCGTGGTTCAGACGCGGGCCACCGGGAGCTCCGAGGTACAACTCCCACGGCCACTCCATGGCAAGGAGGTGCTCGTCCGGTCGATCCGTGAGCGCAACCGGGATGATCATGTCCCGGAAGACGTGCTGCAGGTTCACCGTCGAGTCCGTCAGCCGTTCCGCCTGTCTCAGGCACCAGTCCCGCCAGGCGATCAAGCCGGTCGCAGTGCTCATCGACCAGAACCTCCCGGACATCGCAGCCGCGATCGTGACACTGTCGCCGCCGTCGAACGCCTTACCCGCGATGTGGGTGTTGCTCTTGTGGCCGCTCTGCGCCTCGGTCAAGGCCGTCTCGACATGGCTCCCGACGTACATCGAGAACCTGGTGTCTCGGTCAACGGCGTCCAGCAACCCGACGTTCGTCGGGATGAGCCGATCGAGACCGCCGAACACCCGGAAGGTGTTCGGCCCCGTGAACAGGGTCGCGTTGCCGCCAAGGACGGCGTCCGCGAGCTGCTGGTAGTCCTTGCGTGTGTCTGAGCCATGCACGAACAGCAATCCGTGACGGCGGTCGAAGAACAGCACGATCAGGTCGTACGAGAGCTCACGGAGGGTCGGCAGGTGGCCCCAGCGCAGGTCGTCGGTGTTCTCCACGACAAACCACGCGAGGCGTTCGACGCGGCTGACGCTGATGACGTCGTCCATGATCCGTTCGCCGTAGACCGCGGCGGCGGCCAGCGGGTCCCAGTCGGTTTCGCTCGTGAGGAACGCGATGGCGCTCATCTTGGGCTGCAGCAGCCTGACCGGAACGTCCGGAGGCGCCGTGTCGAACGACGCGTCGAACTCCGAGACCTCCTCGGCGCGGGCGGTCTCCCGGTCAGTGATGTCGCTCAGAACCGTGTTCCAGTCGGCATCCTCACGAAGTAGTTGGCGCATGGGCGACTGCACCATCCGGGGCTCCTGCATGACGAACACGCTCGCGGTGCCGACCCGTCTGTCCGAGGCGGTCCGCGCGACGCGGCCGACGAGCTGGATCATCGGGCTGAGAGAACGGCGCGGGTCGTGGAATGCGACCACCTTCAGCGTCGGGAGGTCGAACCCCTCGCCGAGCATGTCGACGCACACGATGATCCGGCTGGTTCCATCGCGCAACGCGGCCAGATTCGCCTTCGCGGTCTTCTGCGGCAGGTGATCCACGAGGATCCGAGGCTGCAGGTCGCCAGCGAGCTTCTCGTACAGAGCGAGGATCTCCGCGGCTCGGGCCTTGTTGGCCGCGCGGGCAAGCATGACGTGCTCCAGGCCCGCAGCCAGGTCGCTGCGAAGACGAGCGATTGCAGCCTTCGCGAGCTCCTCGTCCGCGTCACCCAGCCCGACCACTGCTTTGAAGTCGATCTTGCTGAAGTATCCGTCGCGCTGTGCCTCGCGGAGCGGGAACCTGAAGATCGTCTTGCCCGGAAGCGCGCGACCATCAGCACGGAAGGGCGTCGCGGTGAACAGCAGGACCGGCCGGCCGGTGAACTCCCGCACGATCTCGGTCCACGTCTCCGCTGCGGCGTGGTGCGCCTCGTCGACGATCAGATGAGTGCACAGACTGGTCAACGCGACGCGGACCTCAGGGGTCGCCGCATGGAGAGCGTGCGGGGTCGTCACGATGACGTTCGTGTGCTCGACGAGCGACGCGGCCTCATCGGCCGTCTCGATTCGGTGGGCGACGCGGACCACACACGGGCGGAGGGCAGACGGTCTGACGACGCCAGCGCTCTGCAGGATCCCCAGCGACTCGAACTTCTCCGCAACCTGATCACGGAGTACGTCCGAGGGAACGACCACGAGCACCTTGGAGGGTCGCGCCGCGACCATCCAGGCGACCATGGTCTCCGTCTTGCCCGTACCTGTTGGCATCACGACGACGGCAGGGCCGTCTACCCCTGACGACTGGTATCCGATGATCGAATGCAGTGCAGCCATCTGCGGTCGACGGAGTCCGGCGCCCTCGCCGGGGACTGCGAAGGTGATCGCATCGGCGTACGACCGGGTGACGGCGTCCGGTCCAGTGCTCTCTCGGGGACCGGCCCATGTCACCCGCCCAGTCGTCGGCGCGAGTACCGGGAGCACAGCCGTCAACGTGGCGTCTCGGGGACGCGCAGCACCGCGCGCCACCGCCCACGTCCCGCGGGCGCTGGACGCAACCTCGTCGACGCCGGTGCCGCGCAGCTCGATGTCGTCGTGCTCAGGTACAAGGATCTGACGCACCTCGTGAGCTCCGATGGTCACGTGCGTGGCCCACACGTTCGCTGTGGAGTAGGACACGACGCCTCCCTGCTCATCGCAAGCAGGGTCGGGCTGACCTGGCTCGATGCGAGGATTCTCGCGGATCGACACGAGCCGTCCAAGGACCGGCCCCATTGGTCACACGTACGTGTTGGGCTGACGACGGACGGCCAGGGCGAGCTTGTACGCAGCCCGCGCTTGCCAGGTCGCGGCATCAGTTCCACGCTCACCGTTCGGGTTGTGGCTGGACGCAGCACCTCACCCTCCTGGGTCTGGGTCGGACTGTCCTGGACCTGGATCTGGAGAGACGCGCGCCGCCGACTGATCGAAGTCAACGACGACCGACAGGTGATCGCGGCGTCGTGGCCGGACGCGGTAGGTGCCAGCCGTCACGGCCCGCTCGAGCGCTGTTGGCGTGCCGCATTGCGCTCACTCGACCACCGCGGACGGTCCACCCCGGTCGGCATGGTGCCGTCCGGAAGCGGAGAGTGTGATGGAACAGTTGGATGCACGAGGGCAGACGTCCGAGGCGCGGATCACGTACTGGCGTTCATTGGGCTGGGAGGGCCTCCGGGCCATGATGGAGCCATCGGGAGACGAAGAGCGTCCCGAAGCCGACATGTTGGAGGCGCAACCAACGCCAGTGCGCGTGCACCCGCCGTTCACCGTGGTGCAGGTTGCCAGCCCTCCCGCAGCTTCGATGTGAACGTCGCCGTGGTGAACACGGGGATACCCATGCCCACCGCCTTCTCGATCCTGGGGTAGTGCGTGCTGAGGACGTCCGTCGGCGTCACCACGCATGCGACAGTGGCGTTGAGCTTGGTGGCCACCGCACCGCCACTGGCCTCGATCAGGTTGTGGAGGCGAGCGCCGGTCATGTCGTCCACACCCACAACCAAGACACGCCGTCCGCCAAGCTGTGTGGCTCTCACGGCCTTCGGCACGTAGTTCCCCGGGACATTCACGCGCGTCTCAACCCGCGGCCGAGCACCCGTGTCTGGCAGGCCGACGCCGGGCCCCGGGTCGGGCCGGCTTGGGTCGAGGTGCGTGCCAATCAGCTGGCGCTGACGCGGCTTCGTGCGAGTTCCGTACCGTCCCGACCAGGGTCGAAGGTAGGCAGCAGGAAACCGCACGTCGCCAAGCTCGAGCATTGGGAGGCGGCGACAGCTGGGGCAGAGCACACCCTGGCCTGTGATCGTCTCGGGCGTTGCGAGGACGTGGCTCGCGAACGGCCGACGCCCGCGCAGTCGCTCGGGGCAGTCCGGGTGCGGGCACTCCCGCAACGACAGCCGCTTGTCCTCGGCCGCGATCCACCGCGTGCACCGCGCCCAGTTGCGCTCGAACGGCGCGACTGCGAGGCGCGCACGGACCTTCACTTCGCCGGACCGTCCCTTGCCATTGACCCTCGTCAGGGCGAGCAACCTCTCGTAGGAAACGCCGAGCTCCGTCGACAGTTCGAGCAGGGTCGCATCCCCTCCCGCATGTACGAGGTAGTCCGAGACCGACCGAGCGAGGTCGTGTGCGTCGTGGCACCAGCCCCACGTCTGCAACCGGGACGGCGCACCGTAGGTCTTGGCAATGTGCCTGACGAAGCCCTCGTCGATGCCACGAACCGACGATTCGTCGCCCGTGACCATCCACCAGATGACTCGCCGGGTCTCGGGGACCGGGCAGTCGAGCAGCGCATTGATCAACGTCGTGTCGCCAACCGCACCAGCGGCCCATCCAGCCAGACCCTTGTACAGGTACGAGTTCTTGCGGCCGCTGCCGTCGATGCCACCGGACGCGGCAGCGATGTCGGCCATTGCCGCACCGTTGTAGAAGTAGTGCCAGGCCCACGACTCCGGACCTGGAGCTGGTGTCCCGTCGGTGCTACCCGTGCGGTTGGCACGATCGAAGATGGTGCCAACCAGAGGCAGGCCGACCTGCCGTTCGAACCCGTCAGCAGTACGGACAGGAACGACCAGCGTGCAGGTCCAGGAGAGCTGCCGACGACCGGCGTGACTGGCATCGGCGGCGGGTTCGATCCGGACGTCGCGTAGGAGGATGCTGCAGGCCCGCTGCAGCCATCCCGGTGCTTGGCCGACGCAGAGCGAGAGCGCGGCGATCACAAACTCCACGGTGGCCGTCTCGGCCAGCGCCTCGCTCTCGACGGGCTCCGGAGCCGCCGGCTCGAGCTCGACCGTACGCATCTCGGCGTTGAGCTCTCGCACGAGAGCCTCCGCCCGCTCGAGTGCCCTGTGCGCACGGGTGACGTGGTCGGAGTCGGATGACGGGCTCGCCTTCGCCTCGGCGCGCCGCTCGTTGTACGTATCGAGCGCTGCGTCCGCTCGGCTCTCAGCAGCCTCGAGGCGCTTGTTCAAGGCAGCCAGAGGGTCGACTGCCGACCCGGTCGATGTCAGGCCGCCCCCGGTGGAGTGGTCCACCCACAACGGCAACACCTGGTCGGCGATTCCACGAAGGGCTGCCTCGGCCGCCCTGGCGACGTCCTGGTGCCACTCCTCGGGCCGGATCGTTGCAATGTGGTCGGATGTACGACGCCACTTGTCCCACGCGAGGCCCCCGGCGCGCTCGGGGCCGACGTGGAGGTTGTAGCGCGCCGAGCGCGACACAACCTTGAAGAGCCCGCGGTCGCTCTGCCACGCAGGAAGACCAGCGAATGGCAAGACTTCGCCCGTGTGCACCCGCGGCTTGCGGTCGGCCGGGTACCTGAGCGCGAGAACGCGATCCCACTCCTCGTCGGTCACTCCCCAGCCGCCCTCGGGCAGCGGCATGTCGATCTGGCAGGGCACGAATGACTTGCCGTCCACAGTCTTGACCGGTGCGAGATCGAGACCATCGAGCTCGAGCTCGATCTTCAAACGAACGTCCTTGGTGAAAGAACCCGTCTTCCATCCATCGATCCACCTGCTCTGGAACAGAGAGTGCGCCGCGCTCGCCCAGCCGGCGGGGTCCGTGTCGCGAACGAGAAGACCCTTCTTGCGATTGGCGGGTAGCCGCGACAGCAGGCCGAGCTCTGCCATGAGCGCGCCCACGGCGTGCCAGTCGCATCGCCCACTGTCGCGTGACTTTGCCGACTGCAGGATGCAGTCGACGAGCTGGCGCAGGCGTCGCTTGGCCGCGTCGACGTCCTCGACCACTGCGAGTCGATGCTTGTCGGTTGTCGTCACCACGGCGCCAGTCCGGGCGTCCCGCTCATGCTCGACCGCCGCCCCGTGTGTGAAGGGCGCCAACTTGATGTCTTCGTAGAAGCCGCCGTTGGCCTGGATGACGACCTCGGCGCGGTTCATCCCGGTGATCACAGCGGCAGCGTTGTTCGCCGCGAGCATGGACCCGAACGTGAACATCTGGGAATCCTGGCGACGAGCCAGGTCCATCGTGTTGGGGATGTGCGCGAATGTCCGGCACGCCACCAGGGTCTGCTTGAGGTCCGCGCCGTGGCGCTCATCCCGGACGATCCGTTCGTGCTCACGCGCGAAGAGATGCGGGCGGTAAGACACATCTCGCGACCGGCCGAAATCGGTCATCACACGAATGACCGTCGAGATGATCTCAGTCGCTGCATTGCCCTCTCTGTCGGTAGTTGCAGCCCACAGGTTCCCCGCTCGAGCGCTGGTGAGCAGGTAGAGGAAGAACGTCCGCCCCACCCGCAGCAGCACTCCGATCCGGCGAGAAGTCTGCCCGCCAGGAGCGTGATGCTCCCGGACCACGAAGACATCCGCACCAAGCTCGGCCCGGCGCGACTCACCGATCGCGTCGCGTCGGACCACGTCGAAGCCGAGCTTGATCGCCCCGTCGACGTCCGGGTCCTGTCGGTCGATAGTCGCAAAAGTTGTCGTGGCACTGGCCTGCCACATCGTGACGGTTGACGTCGATGTACGAACCAACCGACTGCGATCCATGAGCCGGCCAGTCTGCTCAAGCTCTGCCTCGCACCGGCCCATCACCCACCGCTCAAGCTCCAGGTGCCTACTCGCCTTGTAGCGCTTCTTCGTACTCACGTTCAGTCCTCCTCGTAGTTGACGAGGAGGGACAGTGCCGGGCGCGGCGTCTCGCGCAATGACCTGAGCGAGAGGTGACCCTGGCACGAGAACAGGACTGCTCTGAGACGGCGTACCACCAGGCGCAACTCGACATCAATGCAGGTCAGGCCGCATCCCCATCCGTTGGCCTGTGCTGTCTCGAGCCGTCGCTGCGATGCCGGGACCTGAGAGGAACGGCCACAGCTCTTCGGCCACCGGCCCCGGCCCTCGCGCCTCGGCCCCGGAGGCGTTCTGGGCCAGTCCTGGCTCACGCGGCCAGTGGATCAACATGTTGTGCTGCACGTCACATTCGCCTGGAAGGCGGATCGATTGCGCCCCCGAGTCGAAGCTGGAAAGTCCTCGGCGGATGCAATCGCACCAACCCGGGAAGAACCGAACGGAAGTCGAGATCATGGACGTCACCACCGGAACCACCATCGAGGAACTCACCGAGACTTTCATCGAGGGACTCACCGCCTCGCTCATCGAGGAACTCGCTGCCATCGCATGGTGCGCCACCTGGGAGTTGGCGACCGGCTCGTTGCCGGCGCGCGAGGTGGGACCAGACCACTTCGAGTTCACCGAGCTGCGGGCGTCGCCCGCCGATGCACTGGGCTGGGAGATCGGCGAGGTGTGGTGGTTCGCCAGCAAGGACACCGCCGGGCTCAAGGCCCGATTCGAGGAGGCATCTGGGTACGAGGCAACCGTCCTCCAAGACGCCGACACCGAAGGCACGACCTGGGCCGTTCTGACGACGCGACCAGCACGGAACGACGGCTGACAGCGGGCACGCGACCAAGCGCCGCGCCAACTCCGCAGTGAGGGCACCTCAGCGCTCATGGCCGAGGCGTTCTCACCACGGCTCGACCAGAAGTGGAGGCAGCACTATCGGCTACGTGCCGCTACACGCCCGGCTCGCGATTCCGGACCCCGTAGGGGACATGGACGCTCGGCACAACCTGCGACGCACCGTTGATGTGGCCCAACTGGTCGTCGAAGAAGATGTGCGGCTTGAGGACCTCCAGCACCAGTCGCTTCTCCACGCCTCCCAAGAAGAACGCATCGTTCACTCGAAGGCCCCAGCTCTTCAGCGTCTCAACGGCGCGACGATGCGCAGGCGCGTTGCGGGCAGTGACAAGTGCGACGTGCACCCGAATCCGATAGCCCCCACCGCCAACCCGACGCTCCTCCTCCAGACGCTGGATGACGTTCAACTTCGCCAGGAAGTCCTTGAGCGGGCCCGGCTCCAGCGGCAATGCGGCGTTCTGCACCTCGTGCTCGCGGAAAGCCGCCAACGATTCACCCGACTCCTTCATCACGCGCTCGGACTCATCGCTCGCGATCACAGAGTCGAAGTCGAATGCGATCCGCAAGTCCTCGGACTCATCGTCGACCGCGGGGGACCCCATCACCCGCCCAGCCGGATGTCCGGCCAAGACAGCCTGCCTGACGTCGTCCTCGTTCTCCGACAAGAACAGCGACATGCTGAACGCGGGAATGAACCTGTAGGGCGAGCGGCCCTGCATGAACACGGCTCGCGTGATCGGCAGCTTGTGATGCTCGATCGACTCCATCACGCGCAGACCAGTGTCCGGGTCGTTGTGCGACAGCACGATCACCTCGACCAACGGGTCGGACGCCTCACCCAGATCGTTCAAGGAGAGCAGCCGCTTGATGAACGGGAACGCCACACCAGGCGCGAGGGGATCCGCCAGATGCGCCTCCTGGTACGCCCGGTAGCCGTCCTCGCCCTCAGCCAAGAAGACCGCATGAGAATCGGTCAGATCGAACAGCGCGCTCGAGGCAACGCCGATCACGAGGCGGTGCTCGAGCTCGAACGCCATCGACCCTCCTCCGGGTAGCCGTATGGACCGTACCGGGACGACCCTGGAACCCGAAGCGATTCGCGCGCGATCCCCGATCCGGATCCAGGTCGCTGATCACGATCAAGGCTCTGTCCTGCGCGCCGGGTACGAATGTGCCATGCCCAACCCGCTCGCCTGGCGCCCAACCGTCCACCTACCCGACGCCACCATCCAGATCGCCGACGTCACAGCGCCGCTCAGCACTCACGACACCTGGCGTGCGTCGCTGGGGGGCCATCTCTACCTCCTGGCGGGCACCGGGACCGACCCGGACAACCGCCACCGGATCACGGCGTACGCCGGCATCTCCGAGGCGATCACCTCCGGGCGCCCGTGGGCGTCGCTGACCCACTGGACCCGCAATGCCGCCGCGTTGGACGTCGACACCGTCGCCCTCGTCTCCATGCGCGACGAGCCTGACCCGGACGCTCTTCGAGTGATCGAATGTGCCGTCATCAGGCACCTGAACCCGACCGTCTTCATGCTGAACACCGTCACCGCGGCGCCCACCCCGAGCCGAGCCCTCGGCTCACGCGGCCGCATCCAGGCCGCCTACGGCGAACTCCTGGGAACCGTCCTGCGCCATCACGTCCTTCGCGGACGCTCCAACCCGCTTCTGAGCCCAGCCAGCACCCTCCGCGAGACGGCGATCCGAGTCGTCCTCGCCTCCGACTCTGCCCTCAGTACCAGCGAAGTCATCGCACAGATCAACACCCTCGGCGGCCACACCTACACCGGCGAATCCGTCGGGGCGACGGTGAGGAGAGATCTCACGCAACGCGAGACCGGGGGCAACGCCGGCCAACCGCGCGTCCTGTCAGTTCACGTGAACGGACGCTGTCTGTACTACCGAACGGGTTTGTCTCGCACGCTTGCCATCAGCCGATACCTCAACCGGCACGCGCACGCAGCCTGAGCCGCGGCCGCCGATGCCGCCGCGTGCGGCGGGCTTCGCGCAGCCGTGGGTTGACCCCGGCTCTTGTCCCGCCGATGGGCGCGTCGACGGTCCGTCTCGAGCCCCTCGAGGGCTCCGCGTGACCGCCCCAGAACGGGACCGGGCGCGCCAACCCATCGGGAGCACCATGAGCACCCTCGTCCAACATGCCCGACCCCAAGCTCGAGCTGGCAGCCGAGCGGGCAAGCTGCAAAGACTCGTCCGTAAGCACGAGGATCTCGAACGCAGGATCGTCGCCTACCGCAGCCACGGACTGTCCACCGCCGAGCTGTGGCTCGCGATGATCAGCCTCGAAGACAGACTGCGCGCTGAGAGCCCACGGGCCTACACACACTGGCTCGCGGTCTGGCTGGTTCGCCGCGACACGGGCGCACACGCCATCGGCGCCGTCGATCCGGAGTGCAGTCTCTGCCGGCGAGACACCGCTCGGCCAACGCGGAAGCGCGGTTCCGGGACGGGGGTCACCCCGTGATGACAAGCCTCCCGCAGCCGTGCAGCTACTGCCCGCACGACCTCGACGGGCACCGCCTGCTCGTACTCGATACGACCCGGCTACTCGGCATCGTGCTGTGTGCAGCACCGGGATGCGCCTGCGGCGCCACCTGGCGAGCGTCCGGCACCGCCGCGTCCACGCCCCAACAGATCGAGGAAACACGGCACGCCGTCCGCGAAATCATCACCAACGCGGGATTGCCGCTGCCGCGATTCCTGCAATGACATGAAGGCAGGCCCGGAACCTCCGGGCCTGCCTTCACCAACGCTCCACCGCCGCGCGACCCCGTCAGCGGCGCGGACGAGGCGCCCGGTCCAGCCACGGGTGGTGACCGCCGTGGATCTTCACGACGGCCTGGGCGACCTCCCGTCGGCTGGCCTTGGTGTAGATGTCGTTCACGTCGCCCGGGCTGTGCCGCGCGAAGGCCGTCGACACCGCCTTACCAAAGTTGCGCTCGACCCGCGTGATCGAGTGGTGACGCAACGTGTGCGCCGTGACCTGAAGGCGGTCCGCCCACTCGAACGACGACTGAAGACGATCGCCAAACATGTAGTTGAACCGGCGCCGCGTGATGTCCTCGAAGCGTCCGCCGCCCAGGCGCTTACGGAACACCTTGTCAGTCCGGTGCGTCGCCCCACGCCGCTTCGCGAACTCAAGCAGTTCGGTGACGAACGAGTCGGGCACAGGCTGGTCGACCTTGCTCTTGAACTTCTCGTGCAGACGAACGGTGCACTCGGACTCAGATTGATCACGCCCTCCTGACGCGCCCCAGTGATGTCCAGGAAGCGCACGATCATCCCGTCCAGCTCGGGGTCGTCTCCCGTGCTACCCAAGAGCTGCACCATCGCCGAGAAGTGCTCGTCCTCAAGCGCATCACGACTACCGCCCTTCGCACGCGGCGGCTTCTTGAGCTTCTGGGCCGGGTTCATGCCCTCCGCAAGGTGCCGGTCATTGATCGCAGCCTCGAACAGCCGACGCCACGCACCTATCGCGTTGTACCGCGCGCCATGTCCGTCCGTGCTGCGGACGGTTCGCTCGGCCGCCTCGCGCCCGGCCGCGCGGTCCTCCGCCCGCCGCTGTGCCCGCGTCGCGACGACTCCCAGCGCTACTTCGAGGTGGGAGGGCAGGACCTCGTCCGCCCACATTGCACCCATGCCGACCCACGCGCGCCCATCCGAACCCATCAGGCTCGGGTCGCCGTCGACGAGTAGGTTCATGTACCCCTCATACGTGCGCTTGGTGTTCGTCGTCATGGCGGCGACCGCCTTGTCACGCAGCTTCGACAATGTGATCCGATCGCCCGCGCCGCGGGCGGTCCCGACCGATGCCTCCACACGTTCGGCGAGCAGGGTCATCGCCCGCTGCATCTCGACGAGAGCGGCAGCCTGCTGGGCGATGATCAGCTGCAGCGTGACCGAGTTGCTGTCGTCCGCCGGCGTGGTCGTGTTCGTGGTGTCCATCATGTTCTCCTGGCTTGATCCGAACGCCGTTCTCCCGGCGATGCTCAGCAATGTGCGGGGGCTCCGGCTCGGCGCAATCGCCTCACGACTGAGACGACGACTTCACCCGGTCGCGGCGACAAGAGCCCGCGAAATCGACCTCACATCAGACCGCTTCACTGCCCCGCGCCAGCTCGACGGGGCCACGGGTGTGCCTCCCGGAGGTTGCGGTGACGGGCTGGACGACCTCGCCCGGCGACGACGCCGAACGGCCTCGTCCGCCGGTGCGGACTGACATGCCGGTCTCGCCAGCCCGGCGCTACGGTGCGCAGGTGAGCGAGAGTGCTACGGCGTCGACGACCGCCTCACCACCCAGCTATCCGCTGGGCGGCAGTGGCACCGCTCGTGTGCTCGCTACCGGCGCCAGCGTGGGACTGCTGGGCGGCATGGTTGGCCTTGGTGGTGCGGAGTTCCGCCTGCCGCTGCTCATCGGCGTCTTCGGCTTCGTGGCGCTCCAAGCGGTCATCCTGAATAAGGCGATGAGCCTGCTTGTGGTCCTGGTCGCACTGCCCGCACGGTTGTTCGCCGTTCCGTTCAGTGAGCTGGCGCCGCACTGGGGGGTCGTGGTGAACCTGCTCGCGGGCAGCCTGATCGGTGCGTACCTCGGGGCGACGTGGGCGACGCGGATGCGGAGCGCGACGCTGTACCGCGTGCTGGCTGCGCTGCTTGTCCTCATCGCGGCTGCGTTGGTCTGGAGCCACCTGGGCACGTTCGACTCGCTCGGCTTGACCGGCGCAGCCCAGGTGGTCGCCGGCGTTGTCGCGGGCGTGATCATCGGCATGGTTGCAGCCGTGATGGGTGTGGCCGGCGGCGAGCTGCTGATTCCGACGATCGTGCTGCTCTACGGGTTGGACATCAAGCTCGCCGGCAGCCTGTCGCTGCTCGTCTCGTTGCCCACGATGCTGGTCGCGTTTGCCCGGTACAGCCGCGATGACAGCTTCGCGGTGCTGGCTCGCAACGGTCGCTTCGTCGCGCTGATGGCCGTCGGTTCGGTGTTGGGCACGCTTGCCGGTGGCTTGCTGCTTGGCGTCGTGCCGTCGGTCGTCATCGTGCCGCTGCTGACCGTGCTGCTACTCGCAAGCGCGTTGAAGGTCTGGCGGCACGCGTAGCCCGTGCAGCGGAATGGCCCCTCGGTCCAGCTTCCGTTCGGAAGCCGACCAAGGGGCCGTTCGCAAGCGCCGAACTGGGCTTACGGGGGCTGGATGCCGTGCAGGAGGAACGGGGGTAACGGAGCGCCCGCGTCGAGCAACGCCTGGACGACGCGGGTGTGGGTCTCCGCCTTCTCCTCCGGCGTTGATTCACTCGCTGTGGCTCGCCACGTCCCTCCGCACCTACATTCAGGTTCCGGACAGAAGGCGAAGCCCATCGCGACGGGCCGCTCGATGACCGCGATGAGTATGTGGGCGTCGACATCGTGGGAACACCGAGGGCATTCGCCCCGGTATCGCCGGCGATTGCCGGCGTGCGTTGTTGTCATGCGAGTCACCGTCGGCGCGCGTGGTGCGCCACCAAGGTCAGTGCCACCTTCATTGCCAGAGCACTTCCCGAGGCCGGCCCGGCAACTGGATGACGCCTACGCGCGGACTGACAACTCTTCGAGGAGCCGGTGCACGCGCCGCTCGATGTCGTCCCGGACGCGCCGTACACCGTCGAGATCCAGGTCAGCGGGGTCATCCAGCACCCAGTCCTCGTAACGCTTACCGGGAAAGATCGGGCAGGCGTCGCCACATCCCATCGTGATGACAACATCCGCCGCGCGGACGACTTCGTCGGTCCACGGCTTGGGGTACTCGTGGGAGATGTCGACGCCTCGCTCGGCCATCGCAGCCACAGCGGTGGGGTTGACCTGCTCCCCAGGTTCGGAGCCGCCCGACCATGCGACTGCGTCGTCGCCGGCGAGCTGCTGGAAGAAGCCGAGCGCCATCTGCGAGCGACCGGCGTTGTGAACACACAGGAACAGGACGACCGGTTTGCCGTCGCTGATCTTGCCCTCGACGCGGGCGAGCGCGTTCAGGCGTTGCCTGGCAAACCGCTCCGCCAGCAGGGGCAGGAAGTTGGGGATGGTCGCGCGCCCGGCGAACTGGTCGTACGAGGTGTAGAGGAACCGCTCGATCGTGGGTGCTCCGAAGATGCCCTCGAAGCTTCCCTCCAGCCGGACGGCTGCCGTCTTCAGTGCGTGGCGTTGGTCGATGCTGAGGTCTGTCGGGTGAGTGGCGGACATCGTCGTTGCTCCTTGGTTCAGGACATGACGAGACGGGGTGCCAGTTCGCCGACCCGGCGGTCAAGTTCGGCGACGGCGATGTCGAACGCGTCGTCGCTGCCCAGTCGGACCGGGTCGGGGATGGACCAGTGCACGTCCGCGGTCAGCCCGACTTCTTCGTGTGCTCGGTCGCAGACGGTGATCACGAGGTCGTCGGGTCGGTGGACCTCGTCGAGGTGGCGCGGGCGGATGTGCTGCAGTTCCAGGTCGTGTCGACGGGCCGCGTGCACGGCGCCGGGGTCGATGGAGTCGGCAGGGTGCGTGCCTGCCGAGGTGGCTGGGATCGTGCTGGTCCGGCGCCACATTGCGACGGCCAGGTGTGAGCGTGCGGAGTTCGCGGTGCAGATGAACAGCACGCGTGGCGGTCGCGGCAACGCGGTGGTGAAGGGACCGAGCTCGGTGGGCAGCAGGCGCAGGTAAGTCCGGCGGCGGTCGCCCTCGGAGCGGGTGCGTTCGACGAAGCCGTGCTCGACGAGAACGTTGACGTGGTGCGCCAGCAGGTTGGACGGCATCGACAGCTCGCTGGCCAGCTCCGATGGGGAGGCGTCTCCCCGCGAGAGGAGGTCCACGACCGCGAGGCGGCCAGGATCGGCCAGGGCGCCGTGCAGGGCGGCGCGGCGCTCCACCTGAGACATCCATTCAGTGTTCATTGAGTCAATGTTGACTGAGTTACCCCCTTCGGGTCAAGATGCGGCCGTGACTTCAGCACCTGGACTCGGTCCTCTGCCCTTGCCCTCTCGGCTCGCTGCCGAGTTCGTCGGCACCGCCGCACTCGTGGCCGTCGTTGTCGGGTCGGGGATCATGGCCCAGCGGTTGACCGACGACGTCGGCCTGCAGCTCCTCGCGAACGGCCTGGCGACCGTGTTCGGGTTGGCCGTCCTGATCGTGGTGCTCGGTCCGGTGTCGGGAGCACACCTGAACCCGGTGGTCACGCTTGCCGAGCGAGTTCTCTCCCGGGACGGCTCGTCGCGACGGTCGGCGACCGAGGTCTTGGGGTACGTGGTGGCGCAGTGCGCGGGCGCCATCGTCGGCGCACTGCTGGCGAACACGATGTTTGACGTCACGCCAGCCATCTCCACGACGCACCGCGACGGAGCTGGGCTGTTGATCGGCGAGGCCATCGCGACCGCGGGGCTCGTGCTCGTCATCTTTGCGCTGCTGCGATCGCAGCGTGCGGCGCTCGTCCCGGTCGCGGGCGCCGCCTGGATCGGGTCGGCGTACTGGTTCACGTCCTCGACGTCCTTCGCCAACCCCGCGGTGACCGTCGGGCGCATCTTCACCGACACCTTCGCCGGCATCGCGCCCGGCTCGGTCCCGCTCTTCGTCGTCGCACAGGTTGTCGGGGCAGCGCTCGGGCTCGCGGCCGTCGCCGCGTTCTACCCGGTCCCGACGGCACCGCCCATCTCTGATAACGCGCCGGCGGAGCTGCTCGCTCCGGCCGCGGCTCATTGAGGAAGGAAGGCACGCCCATGCACCTGGTCATCGTCGGCGGTAGCGACGCCGGCATCAGCGCGGCCTTGCGCGCCCGCGAGCTCGACGAGAGCACGCAGGTCACCGTGGTCGTCGCGGACGCCTACCCCAACTACTCCATCTGCGGCATCCCGTACTACGTCTCCGGAGAGGTCACCCACTGGCGCAACCTCGCCCACCGCACCCGCGGCGACCTCGAGGCGACCGGTATGCACCTGCGGCTCGACACCCGCGCGACCAGCATCGACGTCGCCGGGCGCAGGCTGCAGGTCGAGGACGAGCACGGGGTGGACTGGATCGGCTACGACGCTCTGGTGGTCGGGACCGGCGCGGTTCCGGTGCGACCGCCGATCGAGGGACTCGACTTGCTCGGCACGGCGCAGGGCGTGCATCTCTTGCACACCATGGGCGACACCTTCGAGCTGATGGCGACGCTCGAACGCGCCAAGCCGCGACGCGCGCTGATCGTGGGTGCCGGCTACGTCGGGCTGGAGATGGCCGAGGGGCTCACCGCCCGGGGCATCGCCGTCACGCAGGTCGAACGACTTCCCGAGGTGCTGCCGACCGTCGACCCTGAGCTTGGCGCCCTCGTACGCACCGAGCTCGAACGGCACGGCGTCGAGGTGCACACCGACACCACAGTGACCAGGCTCAGCGCCGGACCAGACAGCCTGATCGTCGACGGACACGGCAGCGACGGCCAGCAGCACGAGTGGACCGTCGACCTCGTCCTCGTAGTCGTGGGCGTCCGACCCGACACCGACCTCCTGATCTCCGCGGGTGCCACCACGGGCCCGGCAGGCGCCGTAGACGTGGACCCCGGCATGCGCACCAACCTCGACCAGGTCTGGGCCGCCGGCGACTGCGTCGTGACCCACCACCGCCTGCTCGGCCGCACCTACCTCCCGCTCGGCACGACCGCGCACAAGCAGGGGCGCGTGGCGGGCGAGAACGCGATCGGCGGCACGGCCCGCTTCGCGGGAAGCCTGGGCACGCAGGTGGTCAAGATCTTCGATCTGGTCGCCGCCCGCACCGGCCTGCGCGACAGCGACGCGACCGGCGCCGCCTACCCCGCGGCGACCACACAGTCGAGCCCGGACGACCACAAGCGGTACTACCCCGGCGCGCAACCGATCTCGATCCGCATCACCGGGGACACCGACACAGGCCGTCTGCTCGGCGCCCGGCTCATCGGTGCCCTGACCACCGAGACGGCCAAGCGCGTCGACACGTTCGCGACCGCGCTGTTCCACGAGATGACCGTCGAGGCCATCAGCGAGCTCGACCTGTCCTACACCCCGCCCCTGGGGTCACCCTGGGATGCGGTGCAGGTCGCCACCCAGGACTGGGTGCGCCAGCACCCGGCCCGCACCTCCCAGATCACAGGAGCCCTTGCGTGACCAACGTCTTGTTCGTCTGCGTGCACAACGCCGGACGGTCCCAGCTCGCGGCCGGCCTTGCCGCCGCCGACTCGCGGCTGGGCGTGACCTCGGCCGGCACTGCCCCCGAGGACCACGTCAGCAGCGTCGTCATCGCTTCCCTGGCCGAGATCGGTATCGACTGGACCGGCCGTCAGCCCACCCTGCTCACACGTGACGCGGTTCAGTCCGCCGACGTCGTCGTCTCCCTCAAGCCGGGCCTCGACATCCCTCAGGTCGAGGGCGTCCGCTACGAGACGTGGCCGCTGCCCGACCCCGCCGGGTGGGACGTCGACGGCATCCGCCCCCTGCGCGAGTACCTCCGTGAACGCATCACTGCCCTCGCCGCTGACAGCACGTACGCCACAACGAACTCCCGAGGAGAAGCATGACCACCGACAAGCCCAGCGTCCTGTTCGTCTGCGTCCACAACGCGGGCCGCTCCCAGATGGCCGCCGGCTTCCTGAACGCCCTGTCCGGAGGCGCCGTCGAGGTCCGCTCCGCAGGCTCGATGCCCGGCAACCAGGTCAACCCCGTCGCCGTCCAAGCGATGGCCGAGGTCGGCGTCGACATCGCCGCCGAACAGCCCAAGGTCCTGACCACCGAGGCCGTTCAGGCGTCCGACGTCGTCGTCACCATGGGCTGCGGCGACGCCTGCCCCTACTTCCCCGGCAAGCGGTACGAAGACTGGGTCCTCGAGGACCCCGCAGGCCAGGGCATCGACTCGGTCCGCCCCATCCGCGACGAGATCCGCACCCGGATCCTGAACCTCCTGGACGAACTCGGCGTGCGGCCCGTCACCGCGTGACTCGTGCTGGCTGAGCGTCGGAGTCAACTGCACGGCTTTGGTACATCATTCTCTGAATACAGCGCTCCGTGTACGCTCCTGCTCATGGAGACGGCCACGTTGACGCACACCTCGGCCCTCGCTCGGTTGGGTCATGCACTGTCCGATGAGACACGTACACGGATCCTGTTGGCGCTGCGTGAGGCCCCGGCCTACCCGTCGGACCTTGCCGACGCGCTGGGGGTCTCACGACAGGTGATGTCGAACCAGCTCGCCTGCTTGAGAGGCTGCGGCCTGGTCGAGGCAATCCCCGACGGACGCCGAACCTGGTACCGGTTGGCCGACCCGCACCTCGCGCCGGCGCTGGGCGATCTGCTGCAGCTGGTGCTCGCGGTCGACCCGCAGTGCTGCGAACCGGATTGCACCTGCGCATGAGTAGCGTCTCGATCGGCCCGCGACCGATGCCCTCGGCCCGCCGCGCGTTGCTCGAGCGGCGGATCCGGTGGGTCGTCGCGGCGACGATCACCTACAACGTCATCGAGGCCGGCGTCGCCCTGGCGGCTGGCCGCCTGGCGTCCTCCTCGGCACTTATCGCATTCGGGCTCGACTCCATCGTCGAAGTGCTCTCCGCGGCCGCGGTCGCCTGGCAGTTCTCCGCCCCGAACCCGCATACCCGTGAGCGCGCCGCGCTGCGTGCCATCGCGTTCTCGTTCATCGGCCTGGCCGTGTTCGTGACAGTCGATGCGGCCCGGACCCTGCTCCAAGGAGTCGAGCCGGACCACTCCACCGTCGGGATCATCCTGGCCGCGGTGAGCCTGGCGGTAATGCCGCTCCTGTCCTGGTTCGAGCGCCGCACCGGACGCGAGCTCGGGTCGGCGTCGGCGGTCGCAGACTCCAAACAGACCCTGATCTGCACCTACCTGTCCGCGGTCCTGCTCGTCGGGCTCGTGCTGAACAGCACGCTGGGGTGGTGGTGGGCCGACCCCATCGCCGCCGTCGTCATTGCGGCGTTCGCCGTCCGAGAGGGCCTTGAGGCGTGGCGGGGAGATGGCTGCTGCACGCCGGTCTCCCAGCTCGTCGGCGGCGACAGCACGCACTGCGAAGACGACTGCTGTGATGACTGACCACACGTTGGCATCACCGGTGACCGGTGGCAAATGAACCGGTGGGGGCGGCAACGCGCGCATCGCCAGGGGGGCCGACCGTGCAGGTTGAGTTGGTCCGCGTGATTGAGGCGACCTCCTCAAGCGCGCGCCGCGTCACAGCGAAGCACAGATGAACGACTGGGCTGCACCGAATCGGTGCAGCCCAGTCATCATTCGGTCAGGCAGTCGCGCAGCATGCAACGTCGCGGTGCGTTGGGTCCACGCGGGCGACCTGTTCGCGTGCCCGTTCCGCCAGCGCTCCGGCCGCTGTGCGAGCCGCGAGCCACGTCTGACGCAGGCCGTGATGCGGTCGGCCGTCGGTCGACGCGCGCTCGTGCATCAGCCGCTCTCGTTCCAGGCGCGCAACGAGCTCACGCTCACGTTCTTGGTGAATGGCCAGGAAGAGTTCGGGGTGCATGTCACGCCTGCGGCTTACGTGCCTTGACCAGGGCCCCGTGCATGCCCTCGGCGACCTGGTGGGTGAAGGTGACGTCGGCATCCACGAACCCGGCGGCGGCCAGCCCGTCGAGGTACTCCTGGCGCGACAGCGCGCCGGCGATGCAACCGACGTACGAGCCGCGCTCGGCGCGCTGCTCGGGCGTGAGGTGGTCCTCAGCCACGACATCGGAGATGCCGACCCGCCCGCCGGCGACCAGGACGCGGAATACCTCGCCCAGGACCGCGGGCTTGTCGGGGGACAGGTTGACGACGCAGTTGGAGATGACGACGTCGACCGACGCATCGTCGAGCGGCAGGTCTTCGATCGTCCCCTTGTGGAACTCCACGTTGGTCGCGCCGGCCTTGGCGGCGTTGGCGCGGGCGAGGTCGAGCATCTCGTCGGTCATGTCGACGCCGTGCGCGAAGCCCGTAGGCCCGACCCGCTTGGCCGACAGGAGCACGTCGATGCCACCACCCGAGCCCAGGTCCAGAACCCGCTCACCCTCGCGGAGCTCGGCGACCGCCATCGGGTTCCCGCAGCCGAGCGAGATCAGCTGAGCCTCGATGGGGATGCCCACAAGGTCGGACGCGTCGTAGAGCGCGGCGCCGAACACTTCGACCTCGTCGCTCGGGCCGCAACAGCCGCCTGCGCCGCAACAGCTCGCGTCGCCCGCGCCCTGGATCGCTGCCAGCGCGTACTTCTCCCTGACCTGCTCACGGATGTCTGCCACGTCGCCCTCCTCGGATCGATGTTCGTCGATGCGTCGACCTTGGCATCACCTATCGACCGTTGTCAATATCGACAAGAGTCGATGTGTCCGGCAGACTTGCGGCCATGGCTCTCGACCTCCTTCCTGTGATCGCCCCGGCGGCTTGCTGCACTCCTGCAACGAGTCCGACGATCGACGAGGAGGACGCCGTCGCCCTGGCACGCACGCTCAAGGCTCTCGCCGATCCAACGCGGATCCGGCTGCTGTCGATGATTGCCGCGCACGAAGGCGGCGAGGCGTGCGTGTGCGACCTCATCGAACCTGTCGGACTCAGCCAGCCGACCGTGTCGCACCACCTCAAACAGCTCACCGAAGCGGGGCTCGTCAGCCGAGAGAAGCGCGGCATCTGGGCGTACTTCACCATCGTCCCGGAAGCGATCGAGTCCGTCACTCAGCACCTGGGAGTACACCTCGGGGTTCGAGCCTCCAACTGACCTTTCATCCGTTGACGGCGACGGGCTGCCACGCCCGCTTCACGCCGCTCCGCTTCGCTGAAGCCACGAGCTCCATCGGCGCGGGGGTGACTTCGGATGCTCCCGTGATGGCCTGGGCGATGTCCGCGCCCCCCGCCAGCACAATCTGCCCGTCGCCCGTCGTCACCGCGACAACCGCGTCGCCGACGGCCACGTCCAAGCGGCAACGGGCAGCGGCCGGCAAGATCAGCCGGCCTGCGACGTATGTCGATGCAACCTCGAGGGGACTGGTCGGCTCGCCGACGCTGACGTAGACCCGACCGGGCGTGACACGGAAGGCGACAGCCACCTTGTCCGGCCAACCCAACGCGGGCGCGAGCTTCGTGATCGAGAGCCGATTCTGCGCGTCCAGTACGCCACACACCAGCCCTCTCGCGACCCCGTCGCGACCTTCCCACGGCGAAGGCTCCTGACCGGCGGTCAGCGAGGACCGCCCGGCGTCGACGCCAGCCGAGACGCCGGTGCCGCGCATCGCGCGCAGGCGCGTCTGGGTGCTGTGATGAGTGACGAGTCCGTGAACCATGCCGGGACTGGTCCCCGGTGAGCTCGCCGTGTCAATCACGACATCGCTACGCGCCAGATCGCCGAAGAGCTGGGATGGATGCGCTTCGGCGACGTCCCCGGACTGTGACGAGTACGGAGCGGCTGTCTCGACGTCCTCGAGGGAACGACAAAGAGTCGGGAACCCTGGGGTCCCCGACTCTCGGTCTCCCTGGGAAATCTCCCAAGGATCTGTGCGCGAGGCGGGATTTGAACCCGCACGCCCTTTCGGACACTGGCACCTGAAGCCAGCGCGTCTGCCGTTCCGCCACTCGCGCGCGCCGAGAACATTAGCACGATCCGGACCCCCTCCCGACCACACCACCGATGCCCGACCTCGAGACGGACGCGCCCACATCGAACCTGCCATCTGTGCCGTCAAGTGCTGCGATGCCGCGAAGGATCGCCGGGTCGGCGGATGACGAGACACGGGTGCGCTCGGTGAGGAGTGGGGGCGTAGGCAAGGGCCGGACGGGGGAGGAAGGGTGTGCGTGGCGGTCAGATAACGGGGTGGCGACCGGCGGGTACGGACGCAGACACGGCTGCGATAGATACCATCGAGGCAGATCGCCACCGGCGCGCGCCGCGGCGAGGTCCTCGCGTCCTCAGTTCCGGGCGCCCGACGAGCAGTGCGACGGACGAGAGAAGGAGGTGGGCGTGGGCATCCTCGACAAGTTCGAGAACGGCGTGGAGCGGGTGGTCAACAACGCCTTCGCCAAGGCCTTCCGGGGCGAGCTCAAGCCCGTCGAGATGGCGAGCGCGCTGCGGCGTGAGGTCGACGAGCGGGCCGCGGTCGTGGGCCGTGACCGAACCGTGGTGCCCAACGAGTTCACGATCGAGCTCTCGACTGCCGACTACGACCAGGTGGAGGCGTGGGGAGCGGAGGCGCTGGCGGACGAGTTCGCCGCGAACGTCACCGACCACGCCGCGAGCCAGCGGTACGCGTTCGTCGGGCCGGTGACCGTCAGCTTCACGGAGGACACCGAGGGCGAGGCCGGCCGGTTCAAGGTCCACAGCGCGACGGTGCGCGGTGCGGTGGCACCGGCGACGGCGGCCAGCACGCCGAGCGCGCGGCACCCCCTGGTCGACATCGACGGGCAGCGGTACCTGCTGACGGGCCCGGTCACGGTCATCGGCCGCGGGTCCGAGGCGGACATCATCGTCGACGACCCGGGTGTGAGCCGCAAGCACCTGGAGATCCGCGTGACGCCGGAGGGGGTCGTCGCCAGCGACCTGGGCTCGACCAACGGCCTGTTCGTCGAGGGCCACCAGGTCCCCGCGGCCACCCTGCTGGACGGCAACACCCTCACGATCGGACGCACGCGCATCCTGTTCTGGACGGGCGCCGATCCGGACCCGGACGAGTGACGCAGATTCGATGAGCGAACTGACGATCACCCTGCTGCGGCTGGGCTACCTGGCGCTGCTCTGGATCTTCGTCCTCACCGCCATCGCCGTGCTGCGCCGCGACCTGTACGGGACGCGCATCGCGCCGCGACGCGCCGCACGCAAGCAGGCGGCCGCGGCCGTGGCCGCCGGGGCGGAGGTCCCGCCGACGACGAAGCCCGCGCGGACCCCGAGCCTGCGCCTGGTCGTCACCGAGGGCCCGCTGACGGGCACGATCGTGCCTCTCGGCTCCTCGTCCGTGCTGATCGGCCGGGCCCCGAGCTGCACGCTGGTGCTGGACGACGACTACTCGTCGTCGCGCCACGCCCGGATCTTCCCGCAGGCCGGCGCGTGGTTCGTCGAGGACCTGGGGTCGACGAACGGCACGTTCATCGGTGACCGCAAGGTCGAGTCCCCGGTCGAGCTGTCCACGGGCACCCCCGTGCGCGTGGGCCAGAGCGTGATCGAGCTGCAGCGGTGACCATCGCCCTGCGCTACGCCGCGCGCTCCGACGTGGGCCTGGTCCGCAGCAACAACCAGGACTCCGGGTATGCGGGGCCGCACCTGCTGATGGTCGCGGACGGCATGGGCGGGCACGCCGGGGGCGACGTCGCCTCGAGCGTCGCGATCGCCGCGTTCGCACCCCTGGACGGGGAGTCGCACGGGTCCGACGACGCGCTCGACGAGCTCGAGGCGGCGCTGGAGTCCGCGCGCGACGAGATCATCGCCCGCTCCGAGGCCGAGCCCGAGCTCGCCGGCATGGGCACCACGGTCATCGCGATCCTGCGGGCCGGCAACAAGCTGGCGATGGTCCACCTGGGCGACAGCCGCGGCTACCTGCTGCGCGACGGGGTCCTGACGCAGGTCACCACCGACCACACGTTCGTGCAGCACCTGGTCGACATCGGCCGCATCACGCCGGAGGAGGCCGAGCACCACCCTCAGCGGTCGGTCGTCATGCGCGTGCTCGGGGACTTCGACGCCGAGGTCACCCCGGACATGTCGGTGCGCGAGGCCCGACCGGGGGACCGGTGGCTGCTGTGCTCCGACGGCCTGTCCGGGTTCGTCAGCGCCGAGACCATCGCCGAGACCGTCGCGTCGATCGCCGACGTCGACCAGTGCGCGGACCGGCTCGTCCAGCTCGCGCTGCGTGCGGGCGGTGGCGACAACGTGACCGTCGTCCTCGCGGACGTCGTCGAGCTCGACGACGTCGCGGACGGCCAGGGCCCGACGACGACCGCCACGGTGGTCGGCTCCGCGGCCGCGACCTTCGACGCCCCGACGTCGGCGGCCGACGGCCCGGCCGCGCGGGCCGCGAACCTGACCAAGCCCGCACCCGCGGAGGACGACGAGGACGACGACGACCCCGAGGAGCGGCCGCGTCGACGGCGCGGCCTGCTGGTGCTCGCGGCGGCGGTCGTCCTGCTCGTGGCCGTCGGGGTGGGCGGCTGGGCCTGGACGCAGACGCAGTACTACGTGGGCGTCGCCGACGGCCAGGTCGCGATCTTCCAGGGCGTCCCGCAGTCGCTGGGCCCCGTCTCGCTGTCGTCCGTCGTCGAGACCACGGACATCGCGGCCGACGACCTGCAGTCCGCCTACCTGCGCGCACGCGTCGACGAGACGATCCACGCCGACTCCTTGGCCGCGGCCCGCGCCCAGGTGCTGCTGCTCGAGCAGGACGCGGTCCAGCCCACGTCCGAGCCGACCCTCGAGCCCACACCCGCGCCGACGACCGCGCAGCCGACGCCGGTCACCACGGAGCCGGCCACGACGCTGCCGACCTCGCAGGCCACGGTCACACCGTGAGCACGGTGGACGCGCACCGCATCCGGACCGGCCGCGGCACGGAGCTGGGCCTGCTGGTCATCGCGCTCGCGATCGGCATCGGCGCGTACGCGCTCGTCGGCCTGGGCGTGGAGGACAAGGTCCCGACCGACGTGCTCGGGTACGGCGCCGGCCTGACGGGTCTCGCGCTGCTGCTCCACCTGGTGCTGCGCTGGCGCGCGCCGTACGCGGACCCGGTGATCCTGCCGCTGGTCGTGGCGCTGAACGGCGTCGGCCTCGCCATGATCTACCGGCTCGACCTGGCGTACGAGGCGCGCCCGAACCACGACCACGGGTTCGCGAGCCGCCAGCTCATGTGGACCGCGATCTCCGTCGTGCTGGCCGCCGCGGTGCTGATCCTGCTGCGCGACCACCGCACGCTGCGCCGTTACACGTACACCGCGATGGTCGTCGGTCTGGTGCTGGTCGCCCTCCCGCTGGTCCCCGGGCTCGGCCAGGAGATCAACGGGGCCCGCATCTGGGTCCGCATCGGGTCGGTGGGCATGCAGCCCGCGGAGTTCGCCAAGATCGCGCTGGCCATCTTCTTCGCCGGGTACCTGGTCACCAACCGGGACACCCTCGCCCTGGCCGGCAGCAAGGTCCTGGGCCTGCAGCTGCCGCGCGCCCGCGACCTCGGGCCGATCATCATCGTGTGGGCCGCGTCGCTCGCGGTCCTGGTCCTCGAGCACGACCTGGGCACCTCGCTGCTGCTGTTCGGCATGTTCGTCGCGATGCTGTACCTGGCCACCGAGCGGCTCAGCTGGGTCGTGATCGGCCTCGGTCTGTTCGTCGGCGGCGCACTCGTGGCCGCGCGGGCGTTCTCGCACGTCGGGGCCCGGTTCGACGCGTGGCTCAACGCGTTCGACCCCGAGCTGTACAACAAGGCGTACGGCGGGTCGGGCCAGCTGGTGCAGGGCCTGTTCGGCATGTCCGCCGGCGGGCTCTTCGGTACCGGGCTGGGCCAGGGGCGGCCGGACATCGTCCCCTACGCCGAGTCGGACTTCATCATCACGTCGCTGGCCGAGGAGCTCGGTCTGACAGGTCTGATGGCGCTGCTCATGATCGGCCTCGTGCTGGCCGAGCGCGGCCTGCGCACGGCCATCGGCGTGCGCGACGGGTTCGGCAAGCTGCTGGCCGGCGGCCTCGCGTTCGTCGTCGCGTTCCAGACGTTCGTCGTCGTCGGCGGTGTCACGCGGATCATCCCCCTGACGGGTCTGACGACGCCGTTCCTCGCCTACGGAGGCTCGTCGCTGCTGGCCAACTGGGTCATCGTCGCGCTGCTGCTGCGCATCTCGAACGACGCGCGCCGCCCGGCGCCCGCCGTGTCCGCGCTGACGCCGACGGGCGGGATCCCCGTGGTCGACGCACCCCGCCCGACAGGCGACGACAACGTCACCGAGCGGATCGGGACGGTGCGATGAACACGCCCCTGCGCCGGCTCGCCACCGTGGTGATCGTCATGTTCCTGGTCCTCATGGGCGGCGCCACCTACGTGCAGTTCTTCGACGCCAAGACCCTCAACGCCGACCAGCGCAACGTCCGCTCGCTGTACCGCGAGTTCGGCGACGCCCGCGGGCCCATCGTCGTGGACGGCAAGGCCGTGGCGGAGTCGGTGAAGTCCGACGACGCCTTCGGCTACCAGCGCAAGTACACCGACGGTGAGCTGTACTCCGCGGTAACGGGCTTCTACTCGATCTCCAACGGCAGCGCCGGGCTCGAGTACGCGGAGAACGACCAGCTCACGGGCCGCAGCGACCAGCTCTTCTTCAGCCGCGTCCGCGACCTGATCACCGGGAAGAAGCCCGAGGGCGCGGCGGTCGAGACGTCGATCAACCCGGCGGCGCAGAAGGCCGCGTTCGACGGGCTGGGCAACCAGAAGGGGGCGGTCGTCGCGATCGAGCCGTCCACCGGCCGCATCCTGGCCATGGTCTCGACACCGGGCTACGACCCCAACGACCTTGCGGTGCACAGCAGCAAGAAGGCCAGCAAGGCGTACTCCGACCTGCTCGACGCCGAGGGAAACCCCCTGCTCAACAACGCCACGCGCGAGGTCTACCCCCCGGGTTCGACGTTCAAGCTGGTCACGGCTGCGGCGGCGCTCGAGAGCGGCAAGTACACCGAGGACTCGAAGCTCCCGGCACCCGACCGCCTGGACCTGCCGCAGACGACCGCGAGCATCGGCAACTTCGGCGGTGAGGGCTGCGGCGCGAACCCGATCACGCTCAAGGACGCCCTGCGGGTCTCCTGCAACACCGCGTTCGCGCAGCTCGGCATGGACCTGGGCGACGACGCGCTGCGCACGCAGGCCGACAAGTTCGGCTTCGACCAGACCGACCTGTTCATCCCGACGGGCACCGCGACCAGCCGTTTCCCGGCGGAGGCGAACGCGCCGCAGACCGCCCAGGCGGCCATCGGCCAGTACGACGTCGCCGCGACGCCGCTGCAGATGGCCATGGTCTCGGCGGCCATCGCCAACGACGGCAAGCTCATGGCCCCGCACCTCGTCGACCGCATCCGCGCCGCCGACCTGAGCGTCGTCTCCCAGACCGAGCCGAGCCTGCTGTCCACGGCGGTCTCGCCGAGCACCGCGGCGACCCTGAAGGACATGATGCTGGGCGTCGTCGAGAACGGTTCCGGCACGGCGGCCCAGATCAGCGGCGTACAGGTGGCGGGCAAGACCGGCACCGCGCAGAACGCCGAGGGCAAGGCTCCGCACGCGTGGTTCACGGCGTTCGCGCCGGCCGACGACCCGCAGGTGGCCGTCGCGGTGATCGTCGAGCACGGCGGCAGCGCCGGCAGCGAGGCGACGGGCGGCAAGGTCGCGGCGCCCATCGCGAAGGCCGTCATCCAGGCGGTGCTGAGCTCGTGAGGACCGCGATCGGGATCGCGCTCGGCGACCGCTACCGGCTGGTGCGGCAGATCGCCGTCGGCGGCATGGGTGAGGTGTGGGAGGCGTACGACGAGTCCCTGGCCCGCTCGGTCGCCGTCAAGGTGCTCAAGGCGGAGTTCGCGGGGGACAAGGGCTTCCTGGACCGGTTCCGCACGGAGGCTCGCAACTCCGCGGCCCTGTCGCACCCCAACATCGCCCAGCTCTTCGACTACGGCGAGCAGGACGGCTCGAGCTACCTGGTGATCGAGCTGGTGGTGGGCGAGCCGCTCGCGGACCTGCTCGAGCGCGAGCCGGTGCTGCCCGCGGCCCGGCTGCTGCCGATCCTGGCCCAGTCCGCGCGCGGGCTGCACTCGGCGCACGAGGCGGGCGTCGTCCACCGCGACGTCAAGCCCGGCAACATCCTGCTGGGCCGCGGCGGCCGCGTGAAGATCACCGACTTCGGGGTCTCGCTGGCGCAGAACCAGATGGTCATGACCGCGACCGGCATGGTGATGGGCACCGCCCAGTACCTCTCTCCGGAGCAGGCCGTGGGCCGGGCGGCGACGCCGCTGTCGGACCTGTACTCGCTGGGGATCATCGCGTACGAGGCGCTCGTCGGGCACCGGCCCTTCACGGGGCCGACGGCCGTCGACATCGCCGTCGCCCACGTCAACAACCCCGTCCCGCCGCTGCCCGCGACCGTGGACCGCGCACTGGCGGACGTGGTCCTGCAGCTGCTGTCCAAGGACCCGGCAGCACGACCGCAGTCGGGCGCGGAGCTCGCGGATACGTTCGACCGGCTGGTGCCGCGCACCCCGCCCAGCGGTGTCCCGGTGCTGGTCAGCCGGCCGGAGCGCGCTCCGGACCCGATGGTGCAGCCGGTGACCGCGGCGCCGCCGTCCTTCGCCCCGGCGTCGCGCCCCCCCGGCGACGCACGCCCGGCCTCCCGCAGCACCTCAGGCACCCGCACCTCCGGGCACGGCGCCCATGCCGTGCACCGCACGGAACGCGGCGAGACCGGCGTGCAGGTGGGCAGCCGGCGCTTCGGCTGGCCCCTGATCGCCCTGGTCCTGCTGCTGATCGGCCTGCTCGGGGCCGCGTTCGCGGGCAGGCTCACGGGTGCTTCCGGTGAAGGTCCGGCATCGATC